>Ga0075424_100004069_pt1 | contig 13770 bp, 14 predicted proteins | sample SoiMethybrSBSTD3_FD_75301 | JGI IMG/M metagenome (GOLD analysis project Ga0075424, IMG submission 75301) | Bulk soil microbial communities from a Populus tree surrounding site in Tennessee, USA - Soil MetaG P. TD hybrid SBSTD3 | ecosystem: Environmental > Terrestrial > Soil > Tree plantation... | reverse complement strand
CGTGCGCGAACAGCCCCTTCGACTCCAGCCGCAGGTCGCGCGGATCGGCGATGATCGTCGGAACGCCGAGCGCGCTGAACGCGTCTCGCAGCATCTCGAACTCGCTGTACGTCGGCACGTCGCTCCAGTCGACGATCGCCATCGTCGGCGGTGACGCGGCGCCGCCCCAGTCACGATAGCTGGCGACCAGCGCGGCGAGCAGCTGTTCGACCGGCCGGTACATGCGGATGTCGAACCGATCCGCGAAGCGGGCCGTCAGCGGCTGCTCGGAGAACAGCTCGGCGAGTCCCTGACTGTAGCCGGCGCCCGCCGGCGACTCGCCGTTGTATTCGGCGAACTGCAGCGAATCCGGCAGCACGAACGCATCGGCGCGCGCCGCGGTACTCGTGGTCTCGTAGCCGGGATCGATGCGGGCGAGCCTGATTTCAGCATCGCTGAGCGCGAGATCCGCGAGCAACTGCGGCTGATCCATCGCCGTTCGTGCCACGCGCTCGCCGAGCGTCCACAGCGTCTCGGCCGCGTGCTTCACGCGCGCTTCGTCGGCGGCGTCGAGGAAGAACGGCCGGAGGAACGGACACAGGAGGCGGCCGCCGAAATGCAGCCGGCGCGCCCGCATGCGTTCGGCGAGCGAGGCGCACCAGCCGGCAGCATCGATGTCGCCGAGCAGACGATTCCAATGATCGATGGGCGCCGTCGTCATCGCCCCGCTCACGTGAACGCCAACGTCAGCCATAAGCTAGACTGCTGTCGCCGTACCGAGGCCGACCATCTCCGCCCATCGCGGCCAGGTCTGCTGCGGGGAGCCGTGCAGCGCGCGATCGATGACGAGATCGGCCATCCGCTGCACCACCATCTCGAAGTAGAACGGCGTGATGCGATCGCGCTCGAAGTCCGGCGCCGGATTCAGGAAGTCGATCGCGTACGGAACGCCGTTCTCCACCGCGAACTCGATCGTATTCATCTCGTAGCCCAGCGCGTCGTTGAGCGTCTGCGCGTCGCGCACGATGCGCGCGCCGAGCTCGGCGGAGAGGTAGTCGTGCTGCACGAGATAGCGCCGCTGATGCGGGTCGTACACGACCGGCACGATGTCGGTCTTCCCGAACGTGAAGCAGCGCACGTACTGCTCGAAGTCGATGAATTCCTGGAGCGTCATGCAATAGGGAGCCGTGCGATCGTACGCGTCGATGAGCTCCTGGCGATCCTTCACTTTGTAGACGTGTTTCCAGCCGCCGCCCGAGTACGGCTTGAGAATCGCCGGGCGTCCGACGTAATCGAGCAGCGCGTCCCACTCGATGGGATAGCCGAGGTTGTGCAGCGATTCGGCGGTGAGATCGACGTCGGACGGATAGCCCTTCTGCGGCAGCACGACCGTTTTCGGCACCGCAACCCCCAGCCGCTGCGCCACCGAATAGTTGAAGAACTTGTCGTCGGCCGTCCACCAGAACGGGTTGTTGATCACGTAGGTGCCTTCGAGCACCGCGTGCTTGAGAAACGCACGGTAGTACTCCACCTCGTGCGAGATGCGGTCGACGATGACGCGATAGCCGGAGGGCTCGCCCATCTTCGTGCCGGTCAGCTTGACGAAGTCGGCGGCAATACCGTGTTTCGCGCCAACCGTGTTCACGCGCTCGAGGAACGCGGGCGGAAAGGCGTACTCGCGGCCGCACAGCAGTCCGATCTTCATCGTCATACGTGATACGTCCGCGCCGACTGTTCGACGCTCTCGCGCGTTTCCTCGACGAGCCACTGGACGACGGCGCGCAGATCGCCCGTCTGGCGATAGACAGCCAGCTGCCGCTCGGCACTGGTGCCCTCGGCCAGAATCTTGTGCACGTATTCCACTTCGCGCCGGCTGCCGAGTTCGTCGACCACATCGTCGACGAACGCGAGGAGCTCGATCGCGAGATCGCGCATCGGCACCTCGCTCCGCTTGCCGAAGTCGATCAGTTTGCCGTCGATGCCCCACCGCGCGGCGCGCCACTTGTTCTCCTCGATGAGCGCGCGGTGATAGCGCCGGAATCCGAGGTTGCGTTCGCGCAGACGGAACAGCTTCACGATGACCGCCTGCGCGATGGCGGCAATCGCAATCGACGCGCGCGGCGCGGTCGGCACGTCGCAAATCCTGAATTCGAGCGTGCCGAACGTCGGGTGCGGGCGCAGGTCCCACCAGATCTTTTTCGCGTTGTCGATCGAGTGCAGCGCGGTGAGCAGCTCGACGTACTGCTCGTAGGAGGCCCACGACTCGAAATGATCGGGAATGCCGGTCCGCGGAAAGCGGCGGAACACGGTCGTGCGGAACGATTTCAGTCCGGTGTCGCGCCCCATCCAGAACGGCGAGCTCGTCGACAACGCGAGGAGGTGCGGCAGGAAGTAGCGCGCCTCGTTCATCAGGTCGATCATCGTGTGGCGGTCGGGCACCGCCACGTGGACGTGGAGGCCGAAGATCAGCAGCGACCGCGCCAGCTGCTGCAGCTCCTCGACGATGTTCTCGTACCGCTCGCCGGGCGACAGCACCTGATCCATCCAGTTCGAGAACGGGTGCGTGCCGGCCGCCGCCACGCGCAGTCCGACGCGTTCGGCGGAGTCGGCAAGATCGCGCCGGATGCGGATGATCTCCTCCGCCAGCTCACCGACATTCGCGCAGATTTTCGTGCCGACTTCGACGATGGACTGGTGCAGCTCGCGCTTGATCTGATCGCCGAGCGCCGGCGCGCTCGACGTGAGCAGCTGCTGCACGTGCGACCTGAGCTCCCACGTCTCGGGATCGACGATCTGGAACTCCTCCTCGACGCCGACGGTGAACGCGTGGTCCATGTCCCTTCCCAACCACCTTGTCACGCCATAGCCGCGAAGCGGCGGAGGCGGATAATCATAGTTCCCACGAGCGGACGGTGCACGTCCCGCGCTCGAACGGGGCGTTTCGCGTAGCATCCGTCCACGTATCAGCAGTACTGCAACCACGAAAACACGAAAGGTACGAAGGGACACGAAAAAGACACTGATTCTCGCATTCGAAACGCTACGTTTAACCGCGGAGCGCGCTGAGACCGCAGAGACACCCGGTTCGGAGGACGCAGAGGGAGCGCGCACAGGCGCGCGACGGGCGGCCGGCGAAGCCGGCCTGCGCGAAACGGAAAACGCGACGCAAACACAAACGTCATTACGCCGATCGTTTGCGTTTGCGCCGCGTTTTTCGTTTCGTCGCCCGCTGCGCGGGCCCGTCGCACGAACGCCGCGCTCCGCGGGCGATGGGTTCGAAGCCTCCTCTGTGCCTCTGTGTCTCTGTGCCTCTGTGTCTCTGTGCCTCTGTGTCTCTGTGCCTCTCTTAGTCTTCGACGTCGATCGTCGTTGTCCCGCCACCCACCGTGACCTCGCGTTCGGTCCGTTTGCCGTTCGCGTACACGATCATCGAATACTCACCCGGCGGCACATCGTCCACTTCGTAACGACCGCCGGCGTCTGCGGTCACGACGAACGGGCTCGTGGACGCGAAGATCTCCGCGGACATGGCGGGATGGATGTCGCAGCCGACGTGATAGAAGCCGTCGCGCTTGAATGTGTATCTGAAAATCTCGCCCGTCGGAATGGCCACGTTGAACTGCGGCTCCCGTGTCTCTTCGTGCGTCACGTGCACGTTGTGCAGCGTGTCGTCGCTGTTGCGAAACTCCGACGGCTGACCCGCACGCACGAACAGCAGCGGGGGCGTGAAGATCAGCGACACCTGATCCATCACCGGCGTCTCCGATTCGGCCGGCCACTCGTGCGCGTCCTTCGGGTCGAGCACGATGATGACCGGGATCTCGGACGTCGATCGCGGCGCGCTTCCGATCACCTTTGACGTGTTCGCGCGCGGCGCCTCGGCGGGCGCGGCGGCCTGAGATGATGGCGATGATGTCGCCGCCCTCGACGAATCGGCTTTCGAGCAGCCGACGGACATCGCGATCGCGAGACCGCATGCTGCCGCGAGACGACCGCCCATTTACTTGTGAGCCAGCCTGTAGAGCGTGATGGCGGCGCGCTTGGTCTGCGACGGCAGCGTGGACAGATCGGCCGTCTCGTTCGTCGTGTGATCGTCGTGGCCCATCAGCCCTGCGCCGTCGAGAATCATCTTCACCTCGTTCGCGATGAACGAGACATCCGCGGCGCCCGCCTTGTCCGGGCTGACCGCGGCAACCGGTCCGGCGCCGACGTCGCGGCTCGCCTGATCGTACATCGCGAGCAGCCGCGCATTGCCTTCGGTCGGCGCGAGCGGCGGATAGCCTTCGTCGAACGCAATCGTCGACTGCGTGTGCGGCATCGCCTGCGCGATCACCTGTCTCATCGTCGATTGAGCGTGCTCGAGCTGCTCGTTCGTGAGCGTCCGCAGATCGCCCGAGACAATCGCCTGTTCGGCGACGACGTTCGTCTTGCCGAACGCCGACCCGCGCGACTGCGCCGCGTCGAAATCGACCGCGGTCCCGCCAAGAATCACGCCCGGATTGAAGGTGAGATGCGCCTCGCCAGCCAACCGCTCGCGGAAGCCGTTGAGTATCCGCGCCGCCTCGTAAATGGCCCCGGGCCCGATGTCGTCGCGGAAGATCTGCGACGAATGCGCCGGCGTGCCTTTCACGCGGAGCTCCCAGCCGGTGGTGCCGCGGCGTGCCGTCACAGCGAAGCGCGGATCGCCGGGACCATCCTCGAATCCAATCGCCGCCTCGGCGCCGCGCGCCGCCGCGACGAGCGCCTCGCGTGCCTTGCTCAGCGGCCGCCCGGCGTCTTCCTCGTCGCCGGTCATCACGACGACGACGTTCATGTCGTCGAGCGCGCCGGCATCCTTCAGCGCGGCAAGCGCGTGGACGATGATCACGTCGCCGCCCTTCATGTCGATGATGCCCGGCCCTTTCGCGGTCTTCTCGTCGATGCGCTGGAACTTCTGGAACGGACTGTCCGCTTCGAACACGGTGTCGAGGTGGCCGATGAGAAGAACCTTCGGGCCGCGGCCTGCATGCTCGGCGATGAGATGTCCCGCGCGCTTCCACGCCGCGCCGTCGATCCACGTCGTCTTGAACCCGAGCCGCATCAGCTCGCCGCGAAACACATCGCCGACCTGGCGCACGCCGGCGAAATTCTGCGTGCCGCTGTTGATGTTGACGACGCGTTCGAGCAGCGCGAGCGCCTGTGCGTTGTGCGCGTCGATGTAGGTCGTGATCGCGCGTTCGACGGACGGCTGCGCGGCCGCGCCGCGTCCGCCGCCGCGCAGCGCGACGCCGAGCGCGAGCGCCATCGCGATGTGACGAATCATCGGTACGTCACCGGCACGAGATGCTGTTCGATGTCGGCGCGCTGAGGTTCCTCCCACGGCGGCAGCTTCAGATCGTGCCCAAGATGCCTCGCGTCTTCATCCAGCGTGAATCCAGGCTCGACGGTCGCGACCTCGAACAGGACGCCGCCCGGTTCGCGAAAGTAGATCGACTTGAAGTAGCAGCGATCGCGCACCTCCGTGACGCGGCAGCCGTAACGAATGAGCTCCTCGCGCAACGCGAGCTGCTCGCTGTCGGTCGCGACCGCCATCGCCACGTGATGCACGGTACCGAGCCCGTTCACCGCCTGCGCCGAATCGGGCAGCTGCGCGACGTCGATCGTCTTGCCCGGGCCGCCGCCGTCGGCGGCGGCAACACGGATGCGGTGGCCATCCTTGTCCATCACCTTGAATCCGAGCAGCCCGGTCAGCAACTCGATCGTCCGCGACGCATCCCGCACGACCATCGTCACGCTGTGAAGACCGCGAATCGCAGCGGCAGGCTCGACCTCGTCCGCGATCCACGGAGTCCGCGCGTCGCCGTCGGCGGCAATCAGCTCGAACGTGAGCCCCGATCGATCGGAGAAGCGGATCGCTGCATCGCCGAATCTCGGCTCGACATCCGTGACGGCGATGCCGCGGGTGCCGAGCCGCACACGCCACCAGGCGAGCGCGCCGGTCGGCACGGAGAACGACGTCACCGTCACCTGACCCGCACCTTTCGTCCCGACCGCCACACCGCGATCCTTATAGGGAAACGTCGTCCAGATGGTGCCGGGCGCGCCCTTCTCGTCTCCGTAATAGAAGTGGTAGACGTGATGGTTGTCGAAGTTGACCGTTTTCTTGACGAGCCGGAGGCCCAAGGCTCCTATGCAGAAATCGAGATCGTCCTGCGCGTCGTCGACCGTCGCGGTGACATGATGAAGGCCGAGAATAGACATCGTGATTGAAACGCGGCTTCGAACGAGTGCTCGAGTTCGGCGGCAGCCTCAGAAACGGATCATACAGCCGCGGACTGATCGTGCCGTCCATTGACGTGGGCCAGCTTCGAGCTCGACGACATCCCGTCCCAGAACGCCGACCTCGACATTGACGGTGGTCGCGCCACTGCAATGAATCCCAACGAACAATCAAACAGGTTCCCGTGATAGCGTGTCCGCGTGTCCGAACTGCGCGTGCTGGGCGAGATCCGCGAACGGCTTACCGCCGCAGAGAACGCGGGCGACCCGGAGCCTATCTGTTCAGCGATGGCTGACGATATTGTGCTGATGGTCCCGAACGCACCGGTCCAGGAAGGCAAAGCCGCATGCGCGGCGTTCCTGCGGGCGCTACTCCCGAGTCTGCTTCAGGAGTTTGATCGGCGCATCACCTACACGAGCGCTGAAACGCGGCTGCTCGGCGATACAGCATTCGATCGAGGTACGTTTGCATTTGTCGTTGTTCCGCGTGGAGGCGGAACGCCGGCGGTGAACGAAGGAAAGTACCTGTGGCTGTATACGCGTTCGGAACGGACGTGGAAGCTTTCGCGTGTGATCGTGTGCCTCGATGAGACGGTGGCAGAATCGCCGTAGCCGTTCACCACTCTGCTATCAGCGCAATCATCGGATCCGCGCGCGTGCCCGGCGCCACGTCGCCGTCGTGCTGGTTGCGCTGCTCGCGGCAACGCTCGCCGCGTCGTGCAGTGCACCGGCAGCGCCCGAGGGTGCGTCAAACCCGGCTCTTCGCCGCGTCGTCGTGCTCGGCGACAGCCTCGCGGTCACACCAACGCTTGCCGAGAGCTTTCCCTCGCGCCTCGGCGCGCGCGTTCTGCAACAGCGGCTGCCCTGGACCGTGACCAACGCGGGCATCAGCGGCGACACGACCGCTGACGGCGTCCGGCGCGTCGCATCGCTGCTCGCGCCGGACGTCGGCGTGCTGGTCCTCGAACTCGGCGCGAACGACGGGCTCCAGGGCGTGGATGTCGCGACCGTTGAACAGAATCTGCTGTCGCTCGTCGCGGCCGGACAGCAGCACAACGCGCGCGTGCTGCTGTGTGGCATGGAGACGCCGCCAACGCGCGGCCTGGATTACTCGCTTACGTTTCATTTCGTGTTTCCACGCGTCGCGACCGCCCGTGGCGTGCCGCTCGTGCCGTTTCTTCTCGCCGGTGTGGCGCTCGTCCCGGAGCTGAACGGTCCCGACGGTGTGCATCCAAACGCCGCCGGCGCCCAGCGCATCGCCGACACGGTGTGGCCGTATCTCGAGCCGCTCTTGTCGCCGTGAGGCCGCTCGACTCGCGTCGCCCGTGAATACAATGCGCGGTTACGCGCGCGTCGGCGGGTAATCAGCGCGATAGTCCTCGGTCATTCCTCAACTAGAATGTCGAAGTATGTTCGAGCGCTACGCCGAAGCGTCTCGACGGACGCTGTTCTTCTCGCGGTACGAGGTATTGCAAATCGGAGGCCTCGAGATCGAGCCCGCGCACATTCTGCTCGGACTGCTCAGGGACAAGAGCCCGCTGACACGCAGCGTTTTTGCTCGAGCGGGACTCTCATACGAGAACGCATCCGAGGAGATCCGCGCACGTGGTGGAGTGCGCGAAAAAGTCGCGGCGTCAGTCGAGATTCCGTTCAGTCCGGCTGTGAAACGCCTGTTAAATCACGCCATGCAGGAAGCTGACGATTTACATCACACAGCGATTGGAACGGAGCACCTGCTTCTGGCGACGTTGCACGAGAAGGATCCACTGACGGCGCCGCTCTTCGAACGTCACGGCCTCACGATCGATGCCACGCGCGAGACGATTCGCCAGATGATGCAGGACGGCATCCAGCTGTCGTGGCATGCTCGCGGCGAGTCACTGAATCCGCACGACGTGATCGAGGCACTCAAAACTCGCGTTCAACAGTTCGGATCCCAGGCAAGACCTGGCGCCGAGGACGTGATCGCCCGAATCGTTCGCGACCTCGACGAACTCAAACAGTTCTTGGAGGGTCCACGCTCGCCGTAGGGCGAAGGATGGGAATCATGTTCGAGCGCTATTGCGAAGCTGCGCGGCGGACACTCTTCTACGCTCGCTATGAAATATCACTCATCGGCGGTCCCGCTATCGAAACCGAGCATCTGCTGCTTGGGCTGCTGCGGGAGACCGCAGGCCTGACCCGCAGCATCTTCAGCACGGCGAAACTCTCGTACGACAATGCCCGCGCGGAGATCGAGAGCGCAGGCAGTAACCGTCAGAAAGTTGCGACGTCGGTCGAAATTCCGTTCAGCGCCGACGCGGCGCGCGCGCTGCAGTATGCGGTGGAAGAAGCTGACAGCCTGCAGCACAAAGACATCGGCACCGAGCATCTGCTGCTCGGAATCCTGCGCGTCGGCGACGCGGTCGCGACGCCGCTGCTGTGGCGCTACGGATTGACGCTGGACGGGACGAGAGATCAGATCCGGCAGCTGCTCGCAGATGGACTGGAGCCGTCGTGGAAGGCTCAACGCACGCGCGTCATGAACCCGCGCGATCAGATCGACGCGATGAAGCTGCAGCTTCGGCAGTTCGAACCGCTCGCCAACGCAGGCGCGGAGAATCTGATCGCGAGAATCGTTCAGGAACTGGAGGACCTGAAACAATTCTTCAATTAAACGAGCCGCACCTCCTGCCCCTCCCGCCCGTTCCGCGCCTCCCGCCCTGTCACCCTCCACACCACCACCAACGCCACAACGAGCAGCGCCGACGCCAGCAGAAACGGCGCGCCGGGCACGTTGAGATCGCGATAGCGTCCGACCGCGAACGCGAAGAGCTGCGTGAAGATGATCGGCGCCGACATGTTCGCGATTCCGTTCAGGCTCGCGGTCGCACCCTGAAGCCGTCCCTGTTCGGAAACGCCGACGCGCCGCGTGAGGATGCTCTGCATCGCCGGCTGCGACAGCCCGTATATCGCGGAGAACGGAATGCCCAGCAGGAAGATCCGCCCCGTCGGCGCGAGGCCGCATATCGCGGCGCCGAGTGCGCCGCTGATGTATCCCGCCGCGAGCGCGCGCCGCTCGCCGAGCGCGAAGACGATGCGGCCGACGAGTCCGCCCTGGACGATCAGCGATGCAGCGCCGATCGCGGCGAGCGCGAGTCCGACGTCGCGCTCCGTCCACCGATAGCGGTAGCTCGTGTAGAGCACGAACGTGTTCGGCATCGAGTCGTGCGCGAGCATCGACAGGAAGCCGGCCGTCGCGAGCGCGAGCAGATGATGCGATCGCAGCATCTGGATCGCGCCGACCGGGTTCGCTCGGCGCCAGTGAAACGGCGCACGCCGCTCGGAAGGCAGCGACTCGGGCAGGATGAAGAATCCGTACGTGAAGTTCGCGAGGCTCAGACAGGCCGCCGCCCAGAACGGCGCGCGCAGGCTGATGCCCGCGAGCAGGCCGCCGACCGTCGGTCCGACGATGAAGCCGACGCCGAACGCGGCGCCGAGCATTCCGAACTTCGCCGCGCGTTCCTCTGGCGCCGTCACGTCCGCGATGTACGCAGCCGCGGCTGAAAAACTCGACGAGGTGATCCCCGAGATGACGCGCCCGACGAACAGCCACTCGAGCGACGGCGCCGCCGCCATCAGCACGTAGTCCGCGCCGAGGCCGAAGTTCGACAGCAGAATCACCGGCCGCCGCCCGAACCTGTCCGACAGCGATCCGACGACCGGCGAGAAGACGAACTGCATCGCCGCCCACACGGTCCCGAACAGGCCGTAGATGCTCGCGGCGCTCGCCGTGTCGCCGCCGCGAAACGCGACGACGAGCGCAGGCAGCACGGGAACGATGATGCCGAGCGCCAGCATGTCGAGGACGACCGTGACGAAGATGAAGATGAAGGCGGCGCGCGTCGGCGCCGTTGCCGGGGTGGGACGCGTGAAGACGTTCACGAACCGGCGTCAATTTAGCATATTGATGCCGTGATCCGTTCGGCGCGCCTGTTGCGTCTAGCGGCCGCCGTCACGTTCGCTGCGGCCCTATCGGCCGCCACGCAGTTCGATGCGCCGGGCCGGCCGCATCGCACCGATCTCACCTACGACGGCCGGTTCACGTTCGTGCGCCTGCGATGGCAATCCGACGGCCGGTGGCGCGGCGGCTGGGGCTCCGCCTGGAACCACGACTACCCGCGCGCGGAACAGAATCTCTCCGCGATCATCCGCGAGATCACGTTTCTCGACATCCGGACCGATGGCAGCCGCATCCTGACGCTCGACGATCCGGATCTGTTCAGGTATCCGATCGCGTTCATGTGGGAGCCCGGCTTCTGGGTACTGAACGACGTCGAGGCGCGCGCGTTCCGCGCGTACCTGTTGAAGGGCGGCTTTGCGGTGTTCGAGGACTTCGACGGCACCGCGCAGTGGGCGAACTTCGAAGCGCAGATGCCGCGACGGAATTTGGAAGTTGGAATTTGGAATTTGGAATGCGTACGCTCCGTCGAAGGTCTTGTTCACTTCGACAGGGCGTACGCCTCGCTGCTTCCTCCCGTCAATCGCCGATCGGGCGCCCCTGGATCACGTGCAGCAGCAGGAAGACGACGGCGATGATCAGCAGCACGTGCAGCGCGCCGCCGAGCGTAGTCGTCGTCATGAAGCCGAGAAACCACAGCAGTAAGCACACGAAGACGATGAACAGCATCGCGTTCGCTCCTTCCGCGCCCGGCGACTGCGAAAACGCTGCCAGCCGAGTCGTGAAAGGCTGCGCTCGCGAACGCTGAAAACCTGCGCGATTCGACGCGCGCCCGAGCCGGATATCCTCGAGGCGCGTCACCGGTCTGGAATTGTTTTCCCACTCGCATTCAGAGTGTCCATCGGTCTGCCACGTTGCGGCGAGCACGGATGGGCTGTCCGCCAGTCGCAGGCGGTGACTCACGTCACACGTGGACGCACGCGCGCGAAGCCGGTCGCCTGCTCGAATGCGTGTGCGAGTTGAAGGACGCCGGCATCGTCCCCGCGGCGGCCGACGATCTGAATGCCGACCGGCAGGCCATCGTTCGTGAATCCGGCAGGGACCGCAATCGCCGGACCGAGCAGCGTCGAGACCCAGTAGGTCGACTTCATCCACGCGACGTAGTGTTCCATCCGGACGCCGGCGACCTCCTTCGGCCAATCGATCGCCGCGTCGAACGGCGGCACCTGATTGACGGTGCACACGAAGAACTCGTATCGCTCGTGAAAGCGGCGGACCGCCTCGAGCAGTTCGCCGTGCTGCGCGAACGCGCGCGCGACGTCGCGGGCCGTGAGGCGGGCACCGCGCTCGATTTCCCAGAGCGCCTCGGGCTTCATCAGATCGCGGTGCCGTTCCACGAGCGGACCATGCGTGTAGTGCGACATCCACGCGCGAATCGTGAGGAATACGTCGTCGGCGACCGCGAGATCCGGACACGCGTCCTCGACGACGCATCCGAGCGTCTCGAAGGTGGAACGTTGCAGCTGGATCGTGTCTCGAACGCGGGCGTCCATCGGCAGGCCGCCCAGATCGGGACACCACGCAATTCGTACGTCACCGAGCTCGCGGTCGAGCGATGACGTGAAGTCCAGATCGGCCATGACGCCGAGCAGGAACGCGACATCCGCCACCGTTCGTGCGATCGGTCCTTTCACCGCGAATCCCGCTGTCGGCATCGGCGACGGCGCCGTCGGCACCAGTCCGAACGTCGGCCGGAAGCCGACGACGTTGTTGAAGCTGCCGGGATTCCTGAGCGAGCCGCCGAGATCGCTTCCGTCGGCGCACGCGAGCATGCCGCTGGCGACCGCGGCCGCCGCGCCGCCGCTGGATCCGCCTGCGGTCTTCGATACGTCGAACGGGTTCAGCGTCGTGCCGTACACCGCGTTGTAGGTGTGCGAGCCCATTCCGAATTCGGGCACGTTGGTTTTTCCGATCGGAACGGCGCCGGCGCGGCGCAGCCGCGCGACGAGCGCCGAATCCTCGGCCGGCATGTCATGCGCGAAGATCCGCGATCCGCGCGTCCAGGGGAAGCCGACCGCGGGCTCGAGATCCTTGAACGCGAACGGCAATCCGTGCAGCGGACCGATTGCTGTGCCCCCGGCGAGTTGCCTGTCCGCCTCCTCAGCAAGCGCGAGGCACGCGTCGTCGTCGAGACGCGCGACGATCGCGTTGATCTTCGGGTTGACGCGGTTGATGCAATCGAGGTGCGCCGCCATCACCTCGCGTGCGGAGATGTCGCGCGTGCGAATGAGGCGTGCGAGCTCGCGCGCGCTTTCGATCGCGGTTGTGTCCACTCGCCTATTGTGCCTGCAACGCGGCTTTGGGATCCGTACGCGCAGCGCGCAGCGCCGGGCTCAGCGCCGCCACGGCGCTGGTCATCGCGACCAGCACACAACCGCTGGCGATTGCGACAGCATCGGCGCGGCCGCCGTTCGCCGCACCGACCATCGCATTGACGCCAATGCCTCCAGCCAGACCCGTGAACGCACGCTGCCGCCGCATAGTGCGGAGCGCGTACCGCAGATCGAATCCTTTAATATGTCCCGCACACCGCCATGATTGGGTACGTACTTCAGAACATGCTCGGCCGATCGGCGCTCCAGCGCACGCTGCGAAGACACTTCAAAGGGATCGCCATGCCGCAGATCGTCACAGCGGCGCGCGATTTCCCGATCACGTCACGTATCGACGTGCAGGCCGCCATCGAAGAGGCAATCGCCAAGCGCGGCGCCGCGCGGTTGCTCGGCATCCACTCGCAGATGGGTCAGGAGACGCCGACCATGGCGCACATCCTGACGCGCGGCCCGTTTCCGATGGACGTCGGTCCGCTCCAGAACGACGAGGTCGATGTCGGCGACGAGATGCCGGTCCGCTGCCTGAAGAACGGGCTGTGGCTGTCGCACGCGGAGGGACTGCCGTTTGCGGTGCTGCTCGCGCCGACGATGCAGTACGGTCAGGCCGGCGGCGTGCACGTTGAAGTCGCGGTGCCGGCCGGCGAGCGCGGCGCGGAGTGTTCGCAGGAGATCTTCCGCGATGTCGAGCGGCGGGCGGCGGCGGGACGCACGTATCGCGGCCGCGTCATCTCGCTCGAGAGCTACTACGACGGCTCGGGACGCGGCGGTGCGGTCAAGGTCCATCGCCTGCGCACCGTCACACGCGAAGACGTGATCCTGCCCGCGAAGACGCTGACGCTGCTCGATCGCAACATCGGCCGGTTCGTGGCGGCGCGGGATCACATCAAGGGACTTCGCTTCTCCGCGAAGAAGGGTCTGCTGTTCTACGGGCCGCCCGGAACCGGCAAGACGCACACGATTCACTATCTCGCGTCGCAGCTGCCCGAACACACGACGCTCCTGGTCACCGCGGAGCAGGTCGCATTCATCGGCGCATACTTCCGTCTCGCCCGGTTTCTTCAGCCGGCGATGATGATCATCGAGGACGTCGATCTCATCGCGCGGGAGCGCGTGCACATGCACGGACCGGGGGAGGAGATGCTGCTGAACAAGCTTCTCAACGAAATGGACGGACTCCGCGAGGACGCCGATGTGCTGTTC
>Ga0075424_100004068_pt1 | contig 13771 bp, 14 predicted proteins | sample SoiMethybrSBSTD3_FD_75301 | JGI IMG/M metagenome (GOLD analysis project Ga0075424, IMG submission 75301) | Bulk soil microbial communities from a Populus tree surrounding site in Tennessee, USA - Soil MetaG P. TD hybrid SBSTD3 | ecosystem: Environmental > Terrestrial > Soil > Tree plantation... | reverse complement strand
CCGAGGCCGGTCAGGGCATCGCACAGGAACTCGGCCGCCACCCGGTTCAGCGACGCGGCGACCGGATAGGCCGCGGCCGCGATCGGCTCGGCGCCGGCCCGAGAGGCCTCGATCGCCATCGCGAGCGCGTTCCCACCCGTCCCCTGGCAGTAGAGCCCGACGGGAACGCCCGACGCGTCTGCGAGCCGCGCGACCACCTGCCCGCACGTCCCCGGGTCGAGCGCGCCGGCCGGGTCGTGCAGCAGCACGTGGTCGGCGCCGAGCTCGGCCAGCCGGCGGGCCTTCTCGACGACCCGCTCCAGGTTCGCCATGGTGCCCGAGAACGCGAGGCCCGCATAGAGGCGCCCGCCCGCCTCGCGCACGGCCGCCGCGGCCGGCGCCAGGTTCTCGACGTCGTTCATCGGGTCGTGCAGGCGGAAGATGTCGATGCCGCTCTCGGCCGCCGACAGGATGAAGCGCCGGATCAGGTCGTCGGAGACCGGCCGCGGGCCGACCAGGAACCGGCCGCGGAGCGCGATCTGAAGCGGCGTCTGCGAGCAGCGGGCGCGCAGGCCCCGGATCCGCTCCCACGGGCTCTCCACCCCGCGCCGGACCGCGGCGTCGAAGCAGCCGCCGCCCGACACCTCGAGGGCCGCGAAGCCGGCGCCGTCGAGGATCTCGGCGACCTCGAGCACGCGCCCGGTCGAGATCGTCCCGGTGAGTGGCTGCTGCGAGAGCAGCCGGATCGTGGTGTCGACGATGCGGGTCACGCGCGGGAGATGTAGCGCGCCTCGCGCGTGTCCACCCTGATCCGCTCGCCGACGTTGACGAAGAGCGGCACCGCGACCACGGCGCCGGTCTCGAGCGTCGCGGGCTTCGTCACGTTCGAGACGGTGTCGCCCTTCACGCCCGGCTCCGTGTCGACGACCTCGAGCTCGACGGCCGCCGGCAGCTGGACGCCGGACGGGTCGCCGTCGACGAGGAGGATCTGGACGATGTCGTTCTCGCGCATGAAGCGCAGCTCCTCGGACAGAGAGTCCGCGGAGAGGGCGATCTGATCGAACGTCTCGGTGTCCATCAGGTGGACGTCGGAGCCGTCGTTGTAGAGGTAGGTGACGTTCTTGACCTCGGTGCGGACACGGGGCATCTTCTCGCCCGCCCGGAACGTCTTGTCGACGACCGCGCCGCTCTCGAGCGCCTTCAGCTTCGTGCGCACGAACGCCCCGCCCTTGCCGGGCTTCACGTGCTGGAACTCGACGATCCGGTAGACGGTCCCGTCGACGTCGATGTGCATGCCGTTCTTGAATTGATTGGTCGAGATCATCCGCGGCTACCCGAGCGTGGTCAGCTCCTTAGGGTACCCGGTGAGGCGCTCACACCCGTTCTCCGTCACGATGACGAGGTCCTCGATGCGAACGCCGCCGAGCCCGGGCAGGTAGATGCCCGGCTCCACTGTGACGACCATCCCCGGCTCGAGGGTTGCGGACGACATGGCGGAGAGGCGCGGGTCCTCGTGCACCTCGAGCCCGACGCCGTGGCCCAGCGGGTGGCCGAAGTGCTCGCCGAGCCCGGCCGCGGCGATGACGTCGCGCCCGATCGCGTCGGCGTCGGCGCAGTCGAGCCCCGCGCGGATGCCCTCCATCGCGGCGAGCTGGGCCTCGAGACAGACGGCGTAGGCCTCGCCGAGGCGCGCCGGGACGTCGCCTGTGGCGAACGTCCGCGTGCAGTCCGAGCAGTAGCCGTCGAGCACGCACCCCAGGTCGATCGTCACGAGGGTGTCCGGGCCGATGAGGTCGTCGCCCGGCTCGGCGTGCGGCTGGGCGCCGTGCTCGTGGGCCGCGACGATCGACGGGAAGCTGAGCCCCTCCGCGCCGAGCTCGTGGAACGCCTCCTGGATGCTCCACGCCACCTCGCGCTCGGTGCGGCCGACGAGGCCCGCCCCGGCGATCCGCTCGAGCACGGGCTGGATCAGCGCGGCCGATCTCCGCACGGCCTCCTGCTCGGCGGTGTCCTTCACCGCGCGCAGCCGCTCGACCGCCCCGGTCGTGGCGACGGGCGGGGCCGGCGCCGCGGCGATCAGCCGCTCGTGCTGCGCGACCGTCATGTGGGCGCTCTCGAACCCGATCCGCGAGCTCCCGGGGACGAGCTCTGCCAGGTGCTCGCAGGCGGCCTTCATCACGTCGCGCGCTACCTGGCGGACCTCCATGAACGCCTCGAGCGGCGCGGCCCGCTCGGTGTAGCGGAAGTCGGTCAGGAACGTCGCGGCCTCGGGGCGGACGAGCGCCACGCCGTTCGTGCCGCCGAAGCCGGTCAGGTAGCGGATGTTGGCACGGGAGGTGACGAGCAGCGCGTCGACGCCGAGCCCGTCCAGGCGCTGCCCGAGCTCGGCCAGCCGATCGGCGTGGCTCAACGCGTCGCCGCCAGGTGCTCGAGCGCCTCGCGGTAGCCGTCGGGCCCGTGCCCGAGGATGCGGTGCGAGACGACGTCGGCGATCACCGACCGGCGCCGCCACTCCTCGCGCTCCTCGACGTTCGAGAGGTGCACCTCCACGATCGGGCCGGGAAAGATCTCGAGCGCGTCGCGCACGGCGTAGGAGTAGTGCGTCCAGGCCCCCGGGTTCACGATCAGCCCGTCGGCGCCCGAGCAGGCCTCGTGGATCATGTCGACGTAGTCGCCCTCGCTGTTGGTCTGCCAGCAGCGGACCGTGAGCTTCAGATCCTGGGCCCAGCCGTAGATCATCGTCTCGAGCTGGGAGAGCGTGGTCGTGCCGTACTGGCCCGGGTCGCGCTTGCCCAGCATGCTGAGGTTGACGCCGTTCAGAACCGCGACCTGCATGAGACGGAGAGGTTACTTGACGCGCGGTTGCGCGATCCGGGCGGCTTCTGTAGCCTCGCCGGTTGATGCGCGCACATCGGACACTCGCGCTGGTGCTGGTCGTGGGCCTCGTGGCGGGCACCGGCGGCGCTGCGCGCGCGAGCTCTCACGGCCCGACGTCACATGCGTCGACCACGATCACCGTCTGGTTCAAGCGCGACGCGCGCCTCTGGCACACCAAGCGTGTCGCGTCCGCCGCCTTCCCGGTGCGCACTGCGGTTCGCGCGCTGTTCGCCGGCCCGAACGGGGCCGAGTCGGCCGCAGGCGTCAAGACGGCGGTGCCGGCGGGCGTGCGGCTGCTCAGCTCGTCCGTGGCGCACGGCGTCGCGACCGTCAACGTGAACCCGAAGTTCGCGTCGCCGGCGACCCGGCGGCAGATCCGGATGCGCCTGGCTCAGCTGACGTTCACCGTGACGCAGTTCCCGAACGCGCGCGCCGTGCACCTGGAGTTCAACGGCAGCGCCGTCACCTCGATCGGCGGCGTGACCGTTCCCCGTCACATGCGGCGGGCGGACTTCCGCCGGCTCGTGCCGGCGATCGTCGTCCACAACCCCGTGATCGGCGCCCACCTCTCGCCGACCGTCCACGTCACCGGGACGTCGAACGTGTTCGAGGCGGCCATGATCGGCAAGGTCGTGAACTCGGGCGGCCGCGTGATCGCGAAGAAGTTCTTCACGGCGACCTGCGGCACCGGGTGCCGCGGCCGGTTCGCGGTCTCCCTCTCCTACCACGTCGCGAACGCGCAGAACGGCACGATCGTGGTCTCGGACACGTCGGCGACGACCGGCCCGCCGCCGCACATCGTCAAGATCCCGGTCCGGCTCTCTCCGTAGCTCAGCCGACCGCGACGGCCCGGGCGACGGCCTTCTCGACGAGCTCGTCCGGTACGTCGACTCCCCAGACCGGCCTGCCGATCGCCTCGAGGAGCACGAAGCGCACCCGGCCCCCGCGGGCCTTCTTGTCGTGGGCCATGGCATCGATCACCGCCGCGGGGCTCACGTTCCGGGCGGTAACCGGAAGCTCGTGGCGACGCAGGAGCTCGCGCACCTCCTCCTCGACGGCCGCGTCCAGGCCGGCGCACCGGGCCGAGAGCCACAGCGCCGCGAGGAGCCCGATCCCGACCGCCTCGCCGTGCGAGAACGCCTTGTAGCCGGTCGCGGCCTCGATCGCGTGGCCCACCGAGTGGCCGAGATTCAGCACGGCTCGCTCGCCGCGCTCCTCGGGGTCGGCGGCCACGATCCGGGCCTTGTAGGCGGCGCAGCGCCGGATCAGCTCGAGCCGCTCCTCGGGCGATCCGCGGCCCGGCTCCCACGCGCGCACGAGCTCCCACAGCCGCCCGCCCGCCAGGAGGCCCGTCTTCACGACCTCCGCGAAGCCCGACGACCACTCCCGCAGCGGCAGCGTCTCGACCGTGGCGGGGTCGCACACGACCCACTCGGGCTGGTGGAAGGCGCCGACCGCGTTCTTGGCCTGGGGCAGATCGACTGCCGTCTTGCCGCCGATGCCCGCGTCGACCATCCCGGTGAGCGACGTCGGCACCGAGATCCAGGGGATCCCGCGCAGGTACGTGGCGGCGACGAAGCCGGCGACGTCGGTGGCCGCACCGCCGCCGACGGCGACCAGCACGTCGCCGCGCTCCACACCCAGGTCGGCCAGGCGCGTCCAGGCCTGCCTCGCCACGGCGACGGTCTTCGCGGCCTCCCCGGCGGGCAGGCGCACGGTGACGAGCGGGTCGATGGGCGGGCCGAGCACCCGCAGCACCGCCCGGTCGGCCACGAGCGCGGCTCTGCGCGCCCCCACGAGGCGCGGCAGCTCGGTCAGGGCGGCCGCGCGCGCGAGCGGCGCGAGCAGCGCCTCGCCGCCACGCAGGTCCTCGGCGTCCACCAGGGCGTCGCAGGAGGCGTGGTAGAGCGGGTTGCGCGCCTCGTAGAGCTCGGAGAAGCCGCGCGCCTCGCCCGCCAGCGGCCGGTCGCCGGCCTCCGCCTCGACTCGCCGCCAGGCCGTCTGAGGCGAGACGTCGAGCAGCACGGTGAAGCTGCCGTCGCGCAGCCGCTCGCGCGTCACGGCCGACAGCACCGCCCCGCCGCCGAGCGCGATCACGGCGTTCGGCTGGGTGAGGAGGCGCTCGACGACGCGCTCCTCGAGCGCGCGGAACCCCGGCTCGCCGTCCTCGGCGAAGATCGCCGGGATATCCCGGCCGGCCTCGCGCTCGATCTCGCGGTCGGCGTCGAGGAAGGCCCATCCCAGCCGGGCCGCCAGGGCCTCGCCGGCGGTCGTCTTGCCCGCGCCCATGAAGCCGATGAGCGCGAGGTTGCGAAACGGACCGGGGATCATGCGCGGGCGATGCGCTCGACGTAGGCGGCGTGGGCGGCCACGAAGTCGCCGACCGCATCGCCGCCGAACTTCTCCTGCGCGGCCCGGGCGAGCTCCCACGCCAGCGCCGCCTCGGCGACCACCGCCGCTGCCGGAAGGACCGTCACATCTGAGCGCTCCACGTGCGCCTCGCGCGGCTCGTGCGAGCCGAGCTCCGCGGAGCGCAGCGGGCGCATGAGTGTCGGGAGCGGCTTCCAGATCGTCCGCACCACCACCTCCGCCCCGTTGGTCATCCCGCCCTCGAGGCCGCCGGCGCGGTCCGTCTCGCGATGCCAGCCGCGCTCGTCCGTGTGGAAGATCTCGTCGTGGACGCTCGAGCCCCGCCGGCCGGCCGAGGCGATCGCGTCACCGATCTCGACGCCCTTGGCCGACTGGATGGAGAGCATCGCCGCCGCGATGCGGCCGTCCAGGCGGCGGTCGCGCTCGGCGTAGGAGCCGAGGCCGGGCGGCACCCCGAAGGCCCGCACCTCGGTCACGCCGCCGAGCGTGTCGCGGTCGCGCTTGGCGCCCTCGATCTCGGCGATCATCGCGGCCTCGGCGTCGGGGTCGATGCAGCGCACCGGCGAGCGCTCGGCGCGGTCGAAGTCGGAGACCTGGAGCCAGGCCGGCGGCGTGGCCCGCACTCCGCCCACCTGGAGCACGTGCGAGCGCACCTCGATCCCGATCGTGCGGATGAGGGCCTTGGCGACGGCGCCCGCCGCGACGCGCGCCGCCGTCTCGCGGGCGCTGGCGCGCTCGAGCACGTTGCGCACGTCCTCGTGGCCGTACTTCAGGACGCCCGCCAGGTCGGCGTGGCCGGGCCGGGGCAGCGTCACCGGCTTCCCGCGCCAGCCGTACTCCTCGAGGGCGGCCTCGTCGACGGGCCACGCGCTCATCGGTGCCGTCCAGTTCTTGTGGTCGCGGTTCTGGATGAAGAACGCGAGCGGGCTCCCGAGGGTGCGGCCGTGGCGCAGGCCTCCGCGCGGCTCGACGTCGTCCTGCTCCAGCTGCTGGCGGGGGCTTCGGCCGTAGCCGGCCTGGCGCCGCGCCAAGTCGGCCTGGACGAGGGCGTGATCGATCTCGAGCCCCGCCGGCAGGCCCGTGATGACGACTGTCAGTCCGGGGCCGTGCGATTCGCCGGCCGTGACGTAGGAGAGCGCCATCCGGCCAGGGAGCCTAATCGACCGGCGCCGGCGGCCAGACGCCTCTCAGAGCATGTACCAATTCCAGATCTGCTCGCCCCACATCAGCCCGACGATCGCGCCGAACGCGAGGAACGGGCCGAACGGGAAGCCGATCTTGCGCGCCCGCAGGCCCTTCACCATGAGCAGGCCCAGCGACGGGACGAGCGAGAGGCAGAAGGCGGCGAAGAGCGCGACGCCGACGTACTTGCCGAGCGCGAGCCCGATCATCAGCACCATCTTCACGTCGCCGAGGCCCATCCCCTTCGGCGAGACGACCCAGGCGGCGCCGAGGAAGAGCACGCCGGCGAGGCCGCCCACGAGCAGCTCCGCCCACCGTTCGGGCTGGGCGGCGACCGCGGTCGCGTAGACGAGCACGGCGCCGGGGAGGTTGATGGCGTCGGGGATGATGCGATGCTTCAGGTCGATCACGGAGGCCGGCACCACGAGCGCCGTCAGGAGCAGCGCCGGCACGAGCCGCGGGTGCAGGCCGATGTGGTAGGCGAGCACGGCGAAGAGGGCCGCGGTGACTCCCGCCACGACCCACTTGCGGCGCGCCGACGGTGCGGTGCCCGTTCCCGTGGGGAAGCGCTGGATGAGCCATTCCATGGGCCAGCCGAGGGCGAACCCGGCGCCGGCGAGGGGAAGCGCGATCTCCATGCACCGACTATCGGCCGCAGACGGCCGGGGCTGTAGGCTCCGCCGCCATGCCGGATGTGATCGTGATCGGCGGCGGAGTGATCGGGACGACCGCCGCATGGCAGATCGCCGCCGCCGGGGCCGAGGTCGTGCTGCTCGAGCGGGGTGCGCTCGCATCCGGCGCCACCGGCCGCAGCCAGGGGCTCGTCCTGCCGCCCGACCACGCCGAGCTGGTGCCGCTGTGGCAGGAGAGCGTCGCGCTCTACGGCGCGCTCGCCGACCGGCGCGACTTCGGGTTCGACCGCGAGCCGATCGGGACGCTCCTGCTTGCGACCTCCGAGGAGCAGCAGGCGGCACTCGACGCCGTGTCGCACCCCGGCGAGCGGCTCGACACGGCCGGCGTTGCCGAGGCGGAGCCGGGGCTTGTCCCGGGCATGGCCGGCGGCCTCCTGATCGAGGAGGGGCGCCGCACCGATCCCGGCGCGCTCGCGGCGTCCGCGGCGGCGGAGGCCAGGGACGCCGGTGCCGACATCCGCGCGCACGTCGAGGTCAAGCGGCTGGTGCGCGGCGGGGTCGTCACCGACGCGGGCGCGATCGAGGCCCCCAAGGTGCTCCTCGCAGCCGGCGCGTGGTCGCGCGCGCTGGCCCGCATGGCCGGCCACGAGCTGCCGGTGCGGCCGGTGCGAGGGTGGATCGCGCTCGTCGCGCCGGGACCGCCGGTGCTGCGCCACGCCGTCTACGAGGCCGAGTACACCGCGCCGGAGCCGCCCGTCCCCGGAGGGCCGGTCACGCTGGCCGACCTGGCCGAGGGGACGGTCGCCGAGGCCGGGCCGCCGCCCGTGCACGCCCTCGGCATCCACCAGAACGCGGACGGCACGGTGGTGGTCGGCGCGTCGCGGTCGGCGGCGCTGCACGAGGGCGCCGAGAGCCTCGCCGGCCTGCGCGGAAACGCCCGCCGGGCCTGCGCGATGGTGCCCGGGATCGCCGACCGCGAGGTGGCCGCCACGTGGACCGGCCTGCGGCCCTTCTCGCACGACGGCCTGCCCTACATCGGCGTCCTGGACGACGGCCTCGCCGTCTGCGCCGGCCACGGCGCCGAGGGGATCCTGACCGGCGCCGGCTCGGGTCGACTGGCCGCCGAGCTCGTGCTGGGCCGCGAGCCGTACACCGACCCCGCGCCGTTCCGGCCCGACCGGTAGGTCTAGCTCCGTGCGCCTCGCCGCATGGCCTCGACGGGCGCCGGGCGGCCGGTGAGGAGCTCGAAAGCGAAGATCCCCTGGCCGACCAGCACCTCGATGCCGTCGATCACGTGGGCGCCGCGCTCCCGCGCTGCCGCGCAGAGCGGCGTCTCCGACCCGTCGCGGCGGTAGGCGAGGTCGACGACCGTCGCACCCGGCCCGAGGAGGCTCACATCGATCGGCCCTGAAAAATTGGTGCCTGGCACCAATTTTTCATCCTGGCCGAGGGGGGTGGCGTTCACGACCAGCGCCGCCGCGCGGTCGGGAGGCCAGGGAACGGCCTCGCCCAGCTCGGCCGCGGCGCCCGGCCGCCGGGCGCTCACGGCCACCCCCCAGCCGGCGGCGCGGAGCGCGGCCACCGCCGCCCGGGCTGCGCCGCCGGCGCCCAGGACGAGCGCATCGGCCGGAGGGATGTCGCCCAGCGCCCACAGCAGGCCGCGGCCGTCGGTGCTCTCGCCGTGGATCGCGCCGTCGCGGACGAGAAGCGTGTTGACGGAGCCGGCGGCGGCCGCCTCCGGGGCGAGCGTCGCGCACAGCGGGATCACGGCCTGCTTGTGCGGGATCGTGACGTTCACGCCCGCGAGGCCGGCGGCGGCCATCCCGGCCACGAAGTCCGCAAGGCCGGCCGGCGGCACGTCGACCGCCACGTACTCCCAGTCCATCCCGAGCTCGGCGTAGGCCGCCGTGTGCATCGCCGGAGAGCGCGAATGGGCGATCGGGTGCCCGATCACCCCCGCGCGCCGCGGCTCAGCCGCCATGCGCCTTGAAGTCCTCGTAGCTCGCCGTGAAGTACTGCGCGGCCTGCCCGGGGACGGCGACGTAGTAGAGGTAGTCGACCTTCGCCGGGTGGGCCGCGGCCTCGATCGAGGCCAGCCCCGGATTGCAGATCGGCGTCGGCGGCAGGCCCGCGACCTTCCGCGTGTTGTACGGCTCGATCTGGTCGATGTCGGACTGGTGGATCGTGGCCGACCACGAGCCCAGGTGGTAGAGGATCGTGGCGTCGATGCCGAGCGCCATGCCGCGGTGCAGGCGGTTGTAGATGACCGCGGCGACCTTGGCCCGGTCGCCGGGGGCGCGGGCCTCGCGCTCGATCATCGACGCGATCGTGAGCACGTCGTACGGCGTCAGGTTCTTCGACTTCGCATAGCTCATGTCAACCTTGGAGACGTTCGCCTGGAACGCGGCCAGCTGCTGGTCGACGAGCGCCGCCGCCTTCTCGCCGGGCCGGATCGTGTACGTCGCCGGGAACATGAAGCCCTCCATGTTCAGGTGGTGGCCGTAGCCCGGCGGCGGCACCGCTCGCCTCACTGCGCGCGCATAGGCCTGCTTCGAGATCCCCACGGCGGGCAGCCGCGCCTGGATGTCGGTGATCCGGAACCCCTCGGGGATCACGAGCGTCTTCGTCACCTCGACCGGCCCGCGGTCGAGCGCCCGGATCAGCGCGTCGTAGCCCGTCCCGGCGCGCATCGTGTAGGCGCCCGCCTTGAAGTCCGATCCCTCGCCCTGATCCTTGGCGTACTCGCGGAACCGGCCGCCGTCGGCGACGACGCCCTGGTCCTCGAGGATCGCGCCGATCTCGGACGCGTCGGCGCCGGGCGGGATCACAACCTGGATCGCTGCGCCGTGCGGATCGGCGGCAGGCGCCGTCGTGTCGGCCCCGAGGTCCGAGACGACCCACTGGATCCCGCGCGCGCCCGCGACGACGGCGGCCACGAGCACCGCCAGAAGGGCTAGCCGGCGAGCCGTGTCAGATACCCCTGGAGGAGGTGGGCGGCGGCGACGGCGTCCTCGCCCTCGCGGCCGCCCGAGGCGGTCGCGAGGGCCGTGGTGAACCGCTCGTCGTAGGTGTCGACCGGGACGGTGCAGCGGGCGGCGAGCTCCGCCACGAACGCCCTGGTCTCGGCCGCCTGGGCGCCCTCCTCGCCCCGCAGGGTGAGCGGCAGGCCGACGACGACGCGCTCGGGCGAGAGGCCCTCGATCGTCGTCACGAGCTCGGCCATCCCGGCCGGCCTGCGGACGTGGCGCACCACGCCGACGGGTCGCGCGAGCGTGCCGGTCTCGTCGCTCACGGCCACGCCCGTCCGGGCGCTGCCGTAGTCCACCGCCACGACCCTCACGATCGCAGGCGCTCCCGGATCGCGTCCTCGGCGGCGCGGACGGCCTCGTCGAGCTGGGCGGGGTTCGAGCCGCCCGCCCGGGCCATCGCCGGCCGTCCACCGCCCCCGCCGTCGACGATCGGCGCGATCGCGCGGATCACGTCGACCGCCGAGAGCCCGCGCTCCTGCGCGCCGCCGTCGAAGCTGGCGATGAGGTGAGCCTTCCCGCCCGCGTCTCCGCCCAGCACGACGGCCGAGGGCGAGAGCCTCGAGCGGATGCTGTCCGAGAGCTGGAGCAGCTGGTCGGCGTCCGCGTCGGCCACGACGGCGGCGACGATGCGCACGCCCGCCTCCTCGCCGGCGCTGTCGATCAGGCCGGCCACGTTGCCGTTGCCGCCTGCCGGGGCCGAGCGGGCGGCCCGCTTGACCTCGGCCTCGAGCTCCGACACGCGCTCGCGCAGCTCCTCGGCCTCGCGAGCCCGGGACTGGAGATGGGCGAGCCCGGCGCCGGCCGTCACGGCCTCGATCCGGCGGATGCCCTGCGACGAGCTGGTCTCGCGCGTCACGACGAACGGGCCGATCTCGGCCGTCGAGCGCACGTGCGTGCCGCCGCACAGCTCGCGGCTCACGTCCGGGATCTCGACGACGCGCACGTGGTCGCCGTACTTCTCGCCGAAGAGCATCATCGCCCCCAGCTCCTGCGCGTGGCCGCGCGACGTGACGAAGACGTGCAGCGAGTGGTTGGCGATGACGTGCTCGTTCACGACCCGCTCGACGTCGGCCAGCTCCTCGGCGCTGAGCGGCGCGGGATGGCGGAAGTCGAAGCGCAGCTTATCCGGGCCGACGTAGGAGCCGGCCTGGGTCACGTGGTCGCCCAGGCGACCGCGAAGGGCGGCGTGCAGGAGGTGCGTGGCGGTGTGGTTGGCCATCGTCGGCCGGCGGGCCTCGCCGTCGACCCGGGCGCGGACGCGCTCGCCCCGGTGCAGCTCGCCGCGCTCGAGGCGGACGACGATCACCTGGTCGTCGTCCACGCGCACGACATCCTCCACGGCGGCGCGGGCCGCGTCGGTCTCGATCCAGCCGGCGTCGGCGACCTGGCCGCCGCCCTTGGCGTAGAACGGCGACTCGCGCAGCTTGAGGAGCACCGTGCCGTCGCCCTGGTCGTGAAGCGCGCCGATCTGGGTCGTCGTTTCGAGCTTCTCGTAGCCCACGAACTCGGTGCGGAAGTCGGAGTCGAGCGCCGACACCTCGACCCGGCCGGTGACCGTCGCGGCCCGGGCCCGGTCGCGCTGCTCGGCCATGCGCTCGGCGAACCCGGCCTCGTCGACCCGCTTTCCGTGCTCGCGGGCGATCTCGACCGTGAGCTCGATCGGGAAGCCGTACGTGTCGTGAAGCTTGAAGGCGTCGTCGGCCGAGATCTCCTCGCCCGCACTGGCCAGGACGTCGTCGAGCAGCCTGCCGCCGGTCTCGAGCGTGCGCGAGAAGCGCTCCTCCTCGGCCTCGAGGATGGCCGACACCCTGGCCTCCTCGGCGGCGAGCTCGGGGTGCGCCTCGCGCAGGAGCTCGACGACGCGGGCATGCAGGCGCGGCAGGAAGGCGTCCTCGAGCCCGATCCGGCGGCCGTGCTGGATCGCCCGGCGGATGACCCGGCGCAGGACGTAGCCGCGGCCCTCGTTCCCCGGCTCGATGCCGTCGCTCGCGAGGAAGCTCATGGCACGGCCGTGGTCGGCCAGCACCTTGAGCGCCTTCGTCTCGGCCGCCGTGTGGCCGTAGCGGGCGCCGCTCCAGCCCTCGACCACCTCGATGATGTCGCCGAAGGCATCGGTGAGGTAGGCGCTGTCGACGCCCTGGGCGAGCATCGTCACCCGCTCGAGCCCGGCGCCCGTGTCGATGCTCGGGCGCGGCAGCGGCTCCAGCGATCCGTCGTCGAGCATGTTGTACTGCATGAAGACCAGGTTCCAGAACTCGATGAAACGGTCGCAGTCGCAGTCGGGCCCGCACTCGGCGCGGCCGCAGCCGAAGTCCTCGCCGCGGTCGTAGTGGAGCTCCGAGCACGGCCCGCACGGCCCCACCGGGCCGGCCTGCCAGAAGTTGTCGCCGCCAAGGCGCACGATCCGCTCGGGCGGCACCCCCACCTCCAGCCACAGCCCGACGGCCTCCTCGTCGGCGGGGATCTCGCCTCCGTCGCCCTGGTAGACGCTGGCCCACAGCCTTTCCGGGTCGAAGCCGAAGCCGGAGGGCGTGGTGACGAGCTCCCAGGCCTGCTCGACGGCGAAGCGCTTGAAGTAGTCGCCGATCGAGAAGTTGCCGAGCATCTCGAAGAACGTGAGGTGGTGCGCGGTGCGCCCGACCTCGTCGATGTCGACCGTGCGGAAGCACTTCTGCACGGTCATGAGGCGCGCCTGCGGCGGCTCCTCGACGCCCAGGAAGTAGCGCTTGAGCGGCTGCATGCCGGCGGTCGTTATGAGCACGCTGCGATCCCAGTCGGGCGGGACCAGCGAGCCGCTGGGCAGCTGCATGTGGCCGCTGGCGGCGAAGTGGTCCAGGAATCGACGGCGGATCTCGTGCGAGCGCATGGCCGGCAATTCTATCCGGGCGACTCTGAACGGCTGAGGTAGCCTGTTCCGTGATGCACGGCGACGACACGCTTTCCCGGTTCGAGCGCTCGGAGAGGGGCTCCGGCGGTATCGAGCCGCTCGACAGCTACGTGCTGCTCGAGCCCGTCGACGACGAGACCGAGACGAACGCCGGCCTCATCATCCCGGCGAGCGCGGAGTCGGCCTGCAAGTCGGGCGTCGTCGTCGCGGTCGGCGACGACGTGCACGGCATCGCGCCCGGCGACAAGGTGCTCTACCCGCGCGGGTCGGGCTTCGAGATCCGCCTCTCCGGTGAGCCCAAGCGGCTCGTCGACCGCCGCGAGCTGATCGCCCGGATCGCCGACTAGCGATCTACGCGTCGACGCTGTCGGCCGACCGGTGGGCGGCGGCGACGCCCTCCTCGGCGGCCGAGCGCAGGTCGTCTGGGATCGACCCCAGGTCGTTCCACAGCCGCCGCGGCATGTCCGTGACGACGTCGGCGAGCGGCCGGTCCTCCTCGTCTGCGATCTCCTGGGCGCGGCGGTAGAGGGCGACGGCGGCCGATGCAACCACGCCGACCAGGAGCAGCCGCCTCACAGGACGCCGCCGCGGCGGTCGCGCTTGGCGCGGAAGGTCTCGAAGGCGTGCGACACGCCCTCTGTGAACCCCGCGGCGGCCTTGGCCGGCTTCTGCACGGCGTCGGAGACCGCCCGGACAGCCGAGTCGACCTTGTCGGTCGCATCGACGGCGCTGTCGGTGATGTGCCCCACCTTCTCGAGCTCGTCGTTCACGTGGTCGAGCGACACCGACACCTTGCCGAGCATCGGGACGACCTC
>Ga0075424_100004067_pt1 | contig 13771 bp, 10 predicted proteins | sample SoiMethybrSBSTD3_FD_75301 | JGI IMG/M metagenome (GOLD analysis project Ga0075424, IMG submission 75301) | Bulk soil microbial communities from a Populus tree surrounding site in Tennessee, USA - Soil MetaG P. TD hybrid SBSTD3 | ecosystem: Environmental > Terrestrial > Soil > Tree plantation... | reverse complement strand
CGGTCTCAGGCTCGAGCACGAGACGCGCGCTACTCCGTCTCTCGTTTCTGACGACGACGGGCCGTGAGTTCGAGGACGGCGTCACCGAGACGGGTCGCGAGATCACCAGCCACGAGCGCCACATCCCCCTCGTCGGCTTCCGCAAGATCGCCGGCGGTGCCATGCAGGTAGACCGCGAGCTTGCAGGCGGCTTCGGCATCGAGGAGTTGGCCGAACCATGCCGCGATCATGCCGGTGAGCAGATCGCCGGTGCCGCCCGTCGCCATCCCGGCGTTGCCGGTGAGATTGATGAAGGCACGGTTATCGGGGCCGGCAATCACCGTGCGATGGCCTTTGAGCACGACGTGCACACGATGCGCCGACGCGAAGTCGGTCGCGTGCCGCAGCCGATCGTGCTGCACGGCTTCGATGCTGAGATTGAGTAGCCGCGCCATCTCACCCGGATGCGGCGTAATCACGACGTCGACACCGTCGCGTCCGAGCAGCCGCTCGGGATCACCGATGAAGGCGTTCAGCGCGTCGGCGTCGAGGATCAGCGGAACCCCGGCACGTTCCAGAAGCCCGTGCACGAACGCAGCCGTGCCTGGAGACTGGCCGAGGCCAGGACCAACCGCGATGACGTCGGCCTTGAACTCCAGGACGCGATCGAGGGCGGCGAAATCAATCGTCCCGGCGGCCGTTTCTTCGAGTCCCTCCGTCATGTACTCCGGTGCCATCGCGGCAACAATCGGTAAACACGATCGAGGAGTTGCAACGGTGACCAGCCCGGCGCCCGAACGGAGCGCGCCGACCGCGGCCAGGTGCGCGGCGCCGGTCCGCCCAACCGAGCCGGCAATGACCAGGACGCGGCCGAAATCCCCCTTGTGCGAATCAGCCGCTCTCGCCGGGACGAGCTCGCGCATGCGCTCGCGCGTCAAAATCTCGATATACGGTCCTTCGACGTCGTCGAGGATCGGAAACGGAATCCCGATGTCGGCAATCACCAGATCGCCGCTATAGGTGTCGGCAGGAGGAAGAATCAGCGGCAGCTTCGGCGCTCCGAGCGTAATCGTCATCGATGCCTCGATCGCCTCGCCGCCGACCTCGGACGTGTCGGCGGACAGACCGGTCGGAAGATCGATGGCAACGATCGGGATGCCGAGCCCGTTGATGTCGGCCACGACCGTCTCCAGCAAGCCGCTTAACTGTCCATGAAACCCGGTGCCAAGGATGGCGTCGACCATCAGTTCGCAGCGCGAGAGCTCGCTGAAGTGAAGCTCCCACTCCTGGGCGTTGGTGATCTCGACCACCGTCAGGCCGATGCGGCCGAGCACTTCGAGATTGGTGCGCGCGTCACCGCGAACCTCGGCAACGCTGCCCAGCAGAAACACCGACGTCTCGACACCGCGTTGGATGAGCGTCCGCGCCACGACGAAGCCGTCTCCCCCGTTGTTGCCTCGCCCGCAGATGACGCCGACGTGCATGGTGGAAAGTTCTTCGAACGCGGCTTCCATCGCAGCGACAGCCTGACGGCCGGCGTTCTCCATCAGGACGATCGAGGGTATGCCGACCTCGTCGATCGTGCGGCGATCCGCTTCTCGCATCTGCTGAGTGTTGAGCACGCGCATCCGAAGCGAGCGTACCGCTTGTGCTAGACTTTTTCAACGCGAGCTTTTACTTCGATGCCTCTACGTGGTGCTGTCTACGTCAACGGTCGGATCGCGCGCGCCGAAGAGGCGACGATCCCCGTGTACGATCACGGATTCCTCTACGGCGAAGGCGTGTATGAAACGCTGCGCACCTACAATCGTGTGCCGTTTCTCTACGATCGACACGTTCGCCGCCTGCGCGCGTCGGCAGGCTACCTGGAACTCGCGGTTCCCTTCACCGATGACGAACTCGCGTCATGGATCGCCGATACGATGGCGGCCGCGGCGCCGCCTCAGGAAGCATACATTCGCGTCCTGCTGACACGCGGAGTCGGTGAGCTGACCTACGACCTGCAATCAACGCCGGTGCCGTCGCTCATCATCATCGTCAAGCCGCTCGAGGAAGTGTCCGCGCGCGTCCTGGCCGACGGGATCAAGGTTGCTCTCGTCCCCATCCTTCGGAATCATCCCGGCTCGGTGAATCCGATCATCAAGGCCAATAATCTGCTCAACAACGCGCTCGCGATGCAGGAAGCCAATCGGCGCGGCGCCGACGAAGGCTTGATGTGCAATTATCGCGGCGAGCTCTCCGAGTGCTCGCAAGCGAACTTCTTCATCGTCCGCGGCGGCGCGGCGCTGACGCCGACCAATGACGCGGGACTGCTCGAGGGGCTGACGCGCAATTTTCTCTTCGAGGTCGGAGACGACGCCGGAGTCGACGTCCGTTACGAAAAGCTCTTCCCTGCGGATCTGGAGTCAGCGGAGGAAGCGTTCATCACCAGCACGACCAAAGAACTCAGCCCGGTGACGCAGATCGACAATCGCCCGGTGGGCAATGGCAAACCCGGCCCGGTCACGAAGAAGCTCCTCGACGCGTATCGCCGCCGCGCCTATGCGCTCACCCAGGCGTTAGTCGAAGGCCGGCGCTAGGCCGGTTGCCTCTGTGTTTCGGCGACCAGCTCTCGCAGGTTCTCGCCGCAGATAATGCTCGCCTTCAGCCGGTCACCGTCGGATCCGCGCCAGTGTGTTTCGAGACTGATGGCACCTTGATAGCCATCGCGTTTCAACGCGGCAAGCTGCCCTTTCCAGTCGATACCCATCTCGCCGAGCGGTCCCCACGTCGGCGTGTGGCCCGAGACCACACAGTCCTTCGCGTGGACGTGAACGATTCGTGAGGCAGGCAGTTTCGAATAGCCGTCCGGAAACGGTGTCTCACCGAGAATGGACGCGTTGGCGGGATCCCAGATTGCCTGCAGTGCCGGATGATCGAGAGCTGCCATCAGGCGGCCGGTTTCGGCGCCCGTGGCCACATTGCAGGCCTGCTCGTTCTCCAGGCCGATGATCAAGTCTCGGCCAGCCGCCCGGTCGGCGAGCTCCCTGAGCGCGGCGACAATGCGATCGAAACAGCGGTCAGGCGCCGTCGTACGCCAATACGAAAATACACGGATGATCTTCGCGCCGGTCATCTCAGCAATCTCGAATGCACGCTTCGAGAGACGCGGTTGATCGTCGATCGTGTAGGCGGAACCAAACACATCCTGCTCGAGACGCTCGTCGATCGGCGGAGCATCGGGCAGCACGCACTTCAATACTGGCGAGGCGATGCTCAGCACCCGCATCCCGCGGTGCTCGACGCGACGTCGAACGTCGGCGACCTCCGCATCACTGAGATCGATCATGTTGCGGTCGCCAATCAGCCTGAGTTCAGCGCCGGTCATTCCGATCTTCGCCATGGCGTCGAGGGCGACGTCGAGGTCGAGCGAGAATTCGTCGGTTATTGCCGCAATTGGAAACGTGGCCACGTCCCGTCCTCCACAAGCTGAACTTCCCTCCGCGCTCAGGCGGAGTGTTTCTGAGCCAGCTCCTTCAGCTGCTTCAGGTATTTCGGCACCGCGGTCGCGGGATCCTCTTCCGCTTCATATTCAAGACCCATGTACCCGCGGTAGCCATGTCGTGCGAACATCGAGAACACCCGCTCCCAATCGTACGGCGCTCTCGTTTTACCGTCGTCCTGTGCAACCGTCGTCTTGATGTGCGTGCTGACCGCGTAAGGAATCGACATCTCGACCTGCTCGTACACTTTCGGCGGCCGGAAGTTCCCGATGTCGAGATTCATTCCCGCGTACGGCGAATTGGCACCGGCGACGATCTGAATCGTTTCCTTCGCGAAGTCGGTAATCCCGCCGTCGTCCTCGACACCAAGAATGACCCCGCGGCCTCCCGCGTACTCCGCGCCCCGCTTCAGTGTCTCGATCGCCATTCCAACTGCCTGATCGAGTGTGGCATCGGCTGGCTTCGAACCGCCAAACACGCGCATGTGGGTCGCTCCCATCTTCTGGGCGACATCGACCCACTTGCGCAGCTCGACGAGTTCCTTCTCGCGCAGATCTGCCGTCGGCTGCGCGAGCCGCACACGCGTGCCGATGCTGTAGATCTCGACGCGATTTCTCCATGCGGCCCGGCGAATCGGCAGCAGTACGTCATCGGTCGTGCCCGACAGCCAATAGACGGTCATGTCGATGCCGTCAGTGCCCGTGTCGACCGCGATGTTGATGAGATCCTCGTAGGTCATCGCTTTCGACTGCAGCGCCTGACGGTACGAGTACGCCACCAGCCCGGTCCGGAAGCGCGCCTTCTTTGTCGATGGCGTCGATGAGGCTCCTGCCGCCGGCGGCTGCTGTGCCGCAAGAACTGGCGCGGCGGCGATGGTGGAACCTGCGGCAATCAGAAAATCACGGCGGTTCATAGCTGGTTATCCTTCCGGCAGCGGCTTGCCTTTTGTCTCTGGCGCCCAGATCAGTGCGATCACTCCCACAAGATAGATCGTCGACATCAGGACGGCGGCGGATCGGAATGACATCTGCGCCGCGAGGTATCCCATGAGCGTCGGCGCTGGCGCGGCGAGATACCGGACGGTGTTGTAACAGAATCCGACACCGGTGCCGCGCAGCCGCGTGGGGAACAATTCGGGGAAATAGATCGAATAACCGGCAAAGACCGCTAGCTGCGCAAATCCCATCATCGGCAGCATCCAGTACGCGTCGCTGGCCGAATTGAGCGATTGGAACACGAACATCGTCACGAACATGCTCAGGAGAAGCGCGAGCAGGAACGCGAGCCGGCGGCTCAGGAACGCCGCAACCATCGTGAACGTGATCATGCCCAGGAAGGAGCCAACGTCCTGAAACGCGGTTCCCCACCCGCGCACGGTGTCGACCACGTTCTGTGGCGCGCCCTTCAGCGCGGTCGAGATCAGTTCAGGCGAGAAGAAGCCGATGCCCCACAGACCGATCATGCCGGAGACGCCGAGAAACAGGCCGACGATCGTGTTGCGCCGCCACCGCGGATCGCGAAACAACTCCGCCGGTGAGCCGACGTTCTTGTGCCCGATGCCAGCGGCGGCGTCGGCCTTCGCCTTCAGCCACGACTCCGGTTCCCTGAGCACGAGGATGATTGGAACGACGAGAAGCGCGGGAACGATGCCGACGAAGAAGAGTACCCGCCAGCCTGAGTAGTCGTTGAAAAAATTCTGCGAGCCCGGAGGAATCTGCAGGCTCAGCAGCGATCCGATGATGTTGCCGAGGGCTGACAATGCCTGGAGCGACCCAAGGGCCATGGCCCTGAACCCGGCGGGCACGCTTTCGGCGACGAGCGTCGTCGCGGCGCCAAACATTCCGCCAATACCGATTCCCGCGAGGAATCTGTAAACGGTGAAATCAACCCAGCTATTGGCGAGGCCTGACAACCCGGTGAACCCCGAGTAGACGAGCAGGGTCGCGACCATTGTTTTGACGCGACCGATCTTGTCGCTCATCATGCCGAAAATGATTCCGCCCGTCGCCCAGCCCAGGATCATCGACGTGGTCGCGTAGCCGATGTGGGTTCTGACACCTGCAGGATCGCCCGTCATCAGCTCTCTCAGCGCCGATTCGCGCCCAAGAATAAAGAGCCGCTGGTCCATGCAGTCGAACAACCAGCCTGCCGACGCGATCAGTACAACGAGCCAGTGGTATGGGGTGACGCCTTCAAAAACGCGAGTGCTCTGTGAATCTCGAGCCGCTGCGGGAGTATGCATTGAGAAGCCTTATCGGACACTGAAATCGCCAGGCCCGGCGATTCTCTGAAACATCGTACTCGGTGTCAACCAAACCGGGATCCGTGCTTGCCCGCCGGAGCTTCAGCGAAGGCAGGGGCTTGCCCGCCGGAGCTTTAGCGAAGGCAGGGGCTTGCCCGCCGGAGCTTTAGCGAAGGCGGGTTAGATTCCAAGCGCGATGCGTGGGTTCTCCAACGTCAGCTTCCGGACAACCGGTTCGGCAAGCCCAACTGCCCGCATGAGATTGTCCGCGTTCTGCTTCATCGTAATCCCCGAGCCGACCAGATGCGACCGATCTGGTGCGCGCGCCACCATGTCCTCACCGATTTCGAGATCCCATCGGCCGAACCGATACCGGCCGGGCCCAAGCCCGGCAGGCGCGATCGCATCCGTCACAACGATGGCGCGGTCTTCGCGCGCGAGCCTGAGATAGTTCCCCAGCGCGACGAACGGGATGTGCGCGCCGTCGGCAATAAAGCACAACCACAACTCGTCTGCCAGATTGAGGGCACGCTGGATGATGTTGTCGTGCCGGCTCATCAGCATCGGACAACCGTTGCCCACGTGCGTGAACATCGAAAGGCCGGCATCGATGGCTCCGCGCAGCTGGTCGAGCGTCGCGTCGGTGTGGCCGGCCGAGACGATGATGCCGCGAGATGCGAGGAGGCGCGTCACAGTCAGCCCCCGATCGCATTCCGGCGCCAACGTCACGATGCGGGTCAATCCGCGGGCGGCATCGAGAAGTCGCGCCATCGAATCGACATCGGCAGGACGAATGGCGTCGAGTGGATGCGCGCCGCGATAGCCGTCTCGGTCGCTGAGAAACGGTCCTTCGATGTGAACACCGGCGATCAAACGCCTGGCAAGCGGATCCGCGTCCCGCAACTCCGCCAGCCGCGACAGGCGGCGGCACATCGCCGCAAGATCGTCGGTGATGATCGTCGCGAGCAGACCGGCGACGCCGTCGGCCTCGAGCCGTTCGCACGCGCGGTGCAATTGGCCGGCATCGAGTTCGTCCTGATTGAAGTCGACGCCGGCATAGCCGTTCACCTGAAGATCGAAGAACGCGGCGGCGGCGGTCACCTCGCGCCTTGCCCGCCTCGCCCGGCGGCGAGGGCGGTCAGTTCATCATTGGTCCATGGCCGCGTTCGGCTCGTAGTAGCAGTCCGTACGTCCTTCACGGTGGCCGGATCAATTGGTCCCGCAGCGTTGCCCCATTGGCGGCGAATGTAAGTGAGCGCGCCGGCAATCTGATCGTCGCTGAGCGTCGCACCAAGCGGAGGCATCAAACCGACTTTCCCTTCCTTGCCCTGCAGCAGGATTCGAATCGGAACCTCGGGCGGACCGAGCGCGAATTGCGATCCGATCAGTGCCGGTCCGAGCTCGCCGCCTTTCCCATCCTCGCCGTGGCACGCGATGCACAGACTCTTGAACACGGTTTGACCGGCGTCATAGAGCTTCTGTTGCTCCGGAGTGAGAGGCGCGAGAGGCGCTTGCGCACCGGCGGCAGGAGCCTTGCCCGGCCAATTCATGCGCGCGAGCAGATTGCCGGCGCGGGTCGAGAGATCGCCGTTCCCATTTGCGAGCGCCGCGAACTCGGCAGGTTCACGTGACAACGCGAGCGACGGTCCGCCACCACCGCGTCCTCCTCGTCCGCCACCACCACCACCACCGCCGCGAGCGGTGCCGGGATCGTCGGGAAAAGCGCGCGCGCCGCCAGGACCACCGCGACCGCCGGGTTCCGTGCTGTTCGCCGCAGCGCCAGCCCCTGCACCACGACCAGGCAGCGCTCCCGGAAGGGCCGCACCCGCGAGTACAGCCTCGGCACCCGCGATGAGCGCGCGACGTTGCCAGGCCGGTCGCGACTCCTCGGCAATGGTATGCAGAAGATCCTGGACAGCCTTGTCCTGTCCACTCTTGACGATCGTCGCAGCAAACGTCGTCACGACTGCCGTCCTCTGCGGCGTTTCCGCGGGCGCTTCCAGCAGCCGTTGCAACACCGCCGACTCGCGTCCCGCCAAGCCGGTGAGCGCGGCGTCGACGAGAACTGGATCGTCGCCGGACCGCTCGAGCATGGTAATGAGCGCTGTCTCTCCCGCTGAATTGGCGGGAAACACACCGAGTGTCGCGGCAAGTTGCCGGCGCACTGCCCAGTCCGTCTCGTCGGCGCGCTTCAACACCACCGCCTGGATTGGATGATTCGGCTGCGCCAGCCACCGTTCGGAAAGCTGCAGCGCCGACACTCTCACTTCACGCGACGAATCGTTGAGCGCGCGCATCACCGTGGCCGGTTCGATCGCGTCGAGGCCGTCGAGGGTCCAGAGCGCGTGGAGTCGCGTCCGCCAATCCGGCGCATGCTCGGCCTTGTCGGTCAAGGCCTTGGCCATCGAACGATCGCCTCGCTCGACAAGCAGCCGCTGCGCCGTGTCGCGCCACCATCCGTTCGGATGCGATAACGTGTCGACCAACTGCGCCGGCGTGGCCTTCGACAAGGCGGGCGTCCGGTCACGACGAGTCGTGTCGTGCACGATTCGAAAGATGCGGCCGTGCCCGCTCGGACGATCGAGTTTGCGCGACAGAATCTGATCGCGCAGATACTCCGTGATAAAACCCTTGTGCTGTATGATTCCGTGATAGGTGTCGACGACGTAGAGCGTGCCGTCGGGTGCCGACGACAAGTACACGGGGCGGAATCGCTCGTCGGTCGACGCCAGGAATTCCGCATTCGGATAGGCCTTCTTCGAACGCAACGTCGTCCCGTCGTCGCTCACGATGATTCGGCTCACCAGGTTCGCGGCAGGTTCAGCGACGAAGACGTTGCCGTGCAGTTCGGCAGGCAGCCGGTCGCCCCGGTAGACGGTGGGAGCGCAGACCGAGGTGAAGTGTGTGAGCGTGCCATCCGGCCGAAGAATGCCGTCCTGATATCCGCGATTGACGGCGCGCGTCGGCCGCACCGGCCACACGCGATTCACTTCTTCGTTCTGCAGCGATTCGTACAAGCCGCGCGTGCGCACGAGGTTCGGGTTTCGAGTGAAATAACGCGCGGGCAGCAAATCGACGAACAACGCCGCCTCATTCGTGTTCCGATAAATGCGTCCGGCATCGTCCTGCGTCGCGCCCCACTGGCCCCGCGCGAGCGTCGGCTGATAATCGAATTTACCGTCCTTCAAGCGCAGGTAGCCGTTGTGCTCCGACGTGTACATCCAGTTGTCGAGCGCCCAGGTCAGGCTGTTCGCGTTGTGTTCGATATTTCCGAGCTCCTGCCCGTACGTATCGACCACCAGCTCTTTGGTGTCCGCCTTCAAATCCGCATTCGTGTCACGGGCCAACCACAGATGGGGAGGTTCGCCGATCAGAACGCCGTGATCGAGAACCTTCAATGCACGCGGCAAGACCAGTCCATCCATGAAGACAGTCTTCTTGTCCATCTTGCCGTCGTTGTTGGTGTCTTCGAGCACGCTGATGCGGCCGAGCGGCTCGCGCTCGTTCGTCGCGGGCAGATCCTGCATGTAGCCGCGTTCCTCGATCACCCATAGCCGTCCATCAGGATCCCAGTCGATGAAGATGGGCTCCTCCACCATCGGCTCGCTGGCGACCAGCTCGACGTGATAACCCGGCGGCATATAGAAGGTTTTCATCTCGTCTTCCGGAGACAGGACCGGCGACTCGTCTGAAACCTGCTGCACTCCGGGCGGCCATGGCTTGCCCGTCTGGTAGGCAGAGCCGGTCATGACCAGACCAGCAATAAGGAGCGCGATAACGGACAAAACAGATGGGTTCAATGAATGCCTGACACGCTGCATGGATCTCATGATATGCGCGGGAGTTGCGTCCTTTCCAGCGGCGCAAAACTGGTCACGTCGAGCTGCGGCCCAACACCGAACGGCGCCGTGTTCAACGAAGCGAGACGTATCCTCCCATCTTCGATGTGAAGGTGCGGGAACCCGCTTTCGTGGCGTTGGTAGAAATCGTCATGCGTTCGGAGAACAGCGTCCTGCCAATCACGCGGAAACATCGAGAGGCCGCGGTAGTAATGATGACCGTTGCGTTCGACGTGATCGATGCCGAGGATCGCCATCATTGCCAGATCCTGTTGAACAGCGATGGGACCGAGATTGCACAGGTCCTCGCCGGTCAAGACTCCTGGCTTTCCGCCGCGATGTCTCGCCGCGAGCAGGCACGCATTCGCCAGTCCTTTGACGATGCCCTTGCAGTTCTTGTAGCTCGCACCCGCATATCCGAGATCGAGTGCGCGCGGCACATCGCCGATTGCTCCATCGGATTCGTCGATGATGAGCGGCGGACGATCAGGCCATCCGCTCAGTTCCTCACGTGTGCTCTCGAGCAAGGCGCGGTCCCGGTGCACAGGTTGTTCGACGACGATCGTTCGCCGGCACAACTCCGTGAGCGCCGGACGGGTCGCGATCCGATCCCATAAATCCTGGAACTCGCCAAAGCTGATGAAGTTCTCGTTGCCGTCCACCGTCACGAAAAACTGTCCGCCAGTCTCTCGATCGAGGATGCGTGCAAGATCGGTGAGGCGCGGAAGATCGCGTTCCGGCATGCCACTCAATTTGATTTTGAAATAGCGCAGCCCGTACGCGCGAATTGAGGTCTCCAGATCCTGCGGGAGCCCGTCATTCACGCGATCGGCAGCCCCCAGCTCTCCTGGCGAGAGCGCATCGCCCAGGCCGATCGTGTGGCGCACAAAACAGGACTCGAGCGGGCCTTCAGGCAGCAGCGTCTGCGGGTCGAGTCTCTCGAGGTCCGGGTAGATCTCACCGAGCTTCAGTGCTAACCGATTCTGCGAAAGCATCCGATGCAGTGGCTCGGAGAGCAGGCGGCAGAGCCCGTCAAGTACGGCACGCTCGACCAGCGCGACCCCGAGTTCAGCGACGAGAGGTGCGAGCCCCTGCGCATGAGCCCACGCCATTTGCGGCCGGTGCACCTCGCGCCACAGGTCGAAGAAGGAAACCGGTTGCGAGGCGACGTCCGCAGCAATGTCCGCGGCATGGACGATCGACGCGAGCAGTTCCGGCAGGTCCTGTTCAAACGTTGTCGCCGGATTCTTCGTGAACCATTTTGGCGGCAGGCCCTCGGCCGTCAGTCCCCAGGCGGCTCGGGAACCCGACACCACCTGTGTTCGCACGAACACGTGTGGAACGTCGGTCATGCTCGCGATGCCGTACCGGAACGGAAAGCGCGTCCGTGTGCGCAGGACAAAGAACTCGAAGGGGGAAAGCGTGAAGAGATCCGCCACGAAACGTCTCACCTCGTTCCGAGAAACAGATCGCGGCCTTTCACCAACGCCTCAATCTTCCGGTCCACGACGGATCGCTTCAGCATCCAGAACCCGCAATCGGGGTGAGCGTAGCGGATGCGGCCGGGGCCAAGACTGCGTTCGGCACGCTCCAGCGCGCGCGCAACTTCCTCGGCAGTTTCGACGTGGTTGATCTTGATATCGATCACCCCGACGCCGACACCGATTCGCGGGTCCAGTTCCTTCAACGCTTCGAGGTCAGTTGAAGGGCGGTGCGCCAGTTCCAGAACGAGGTGATCCACCTTCAGGCTATTGAGAAAGCTGATGAGCGCGGTCCACGTGCCGTGCTGAATCGTTTGTCCTCCGTAATTCCCAAAACAGAAATGCACCGCCTTTTCGACGAGAACATCTGCCAGCACCCGATTGATCGCTTCAGCGGCGAGGGGTCCATCCGCCGGATTCCCGGGTACGTTTGCTTCATCGACCTGGACGCATCCGCATTGCAGGCGCGCCGCCTGCGCACCCAATGCCTCGGCGATCGCCAGCGTCAGGCTTCGGAGATCGTGGTAGTGCTGATCGAGCAATGTCCGCGCGAGCATGTACGGGCTCGTCAACGTGAACTTGAACGACCCTCCGGCAACGGCAGCCGCTCGAGTGCAATCGGCGGGCAGGTTCAGCGACCCTTCTGTCACCGGACCGACGACGACCCCTGCCGGCTTGTTGCGGAAGCGCATCTCGACTTTCGATCGGAACGACTCGGCGTCCGCACGCCCGACGTCGCATCGAATTCCGCCGAGCGGCCGGACGAAGTATTCAATCATTCCGTTGGTGTCGGGATGGTTGACGTCAAACCGGTAGAGCTCGCCATCGGTTGGCAGATCGATGCCCGCCTGCCGCTGAACATCGAATACGACCCGTGTCGCGTCCAGGAGCGCCTGCTCGGTCGGATGTGCCGCCAGCCAGTCAGGAATCGGATACGACCCAACCGTCGTCGTGCGGATAGCGGGTCGTGTCGTGGACGCGTCGTTACTCATTCGGAGCAATCATATGATCGACCTCCGTCACCGCGCTGGCGACGGACCCGCTTGCCAGCGGCGCGCTCGTGCGAGTACTGTACCGGCCGAGGTACATGCAACTCCGTCTCGAACCTGACCGCCGCGCGATGAGCGCGGCTGCCGCACAACACGCCGCGGCCAGCCTGCGCCGCATCATCAACAGTGCTGGCAAAGCCCGCACCGTCTTCGCCACCGGCGCCTCGCAACTCGAATTCCTTGACGAATTGACATCACTGAAGGAAATCGACTGGGCGCGAGTCGAACTCTTTCACCTCGATGAGTACGTCGGGATTCCAGAAAGTCATCCGGCGAGCTTCAGGCGATACCTGCGCGAGAACCTGATCGACAAGACCGGCCTTCGCAACTATCACTTTCTCGATGGCACCGTCAGGGTCGATGACGTGATCCGCGATGTTGGCCGCGAACTCACCAGCGCACCGATTGACCTCATGTTTGCCGGCATCGGCGAGAACGGGCATCTCGCCTTCAACGATCCGCCGGCTGACTTCGACACCACCGATCCGTACATTCTCGTGCACCTGGATGAGGCGTGCCGGCAACAGCAGGTCGGCGAAGGATGGTTTGCCCGGATCGAAGATGTCCCGACACGGGCCATCTCCATGTCGGTTCGTCAGATGATGAAGGCGGAAGAGCTGCTGCTGATAGTGCCGGATGCGAGGAAAGCACTGGCCGTCAAAGCGACGCTGGAAGGCGAGGTGACCCCGCTCGTGCCCGCCTCGATCATCCACACGCATCCGAACGTCACGCTATACCTGGATCAACCGGCGGCGTCAAAGTTGTCGAAGGAGACTATCGAGAGCTTCGCCGCGCCGGGATCCGTTGTCCGGGATCCGGGATCCCGCCGGTAGTCACCCAGCGAAGCCTACTTCGCCACCACTTCTTCATACGCGTCAATTGGCGGGCACGCGCAGATCAAGTTGCGATCCCCATACGGGTTATCGATCCGCGCCACCGCCGGCCAGACTTTGTGCCCACGCAGGTACGGCAGGGGGTAAGCCGCCTGTTCCCGCGAGTACGGATGCGTCCATGTGTCCGCCGTGACGTCCTCGGCGGTGTGCGGCGCGTTTTTGAGCACGTTATCGGCCGGATCGGCCTTGCCGTCGACGATCTCTTGAATCTCTTTCCGAATCGCGATCAATGCCTCGCAAAATCGATCCAGTTCGTCCTTCGATTCACTCTCGGTCGGCTCGATCATCATCGTCCCCGCGACCGGGAACGACACGGTCGGCGCATGGAAGCCGTAATCCATCAACCGCTTCGCCACGTCCTGTTCGTCCACCGACGGACCGCTCCCATGCTTGAAGGGCCGTAGATCGAAAATCATCTCGTGCGCGACGCGGCCATTGTGGTTCGCGTAGAGCACATCGTAGTGGCCTTGCAGCCGCGCCTTGAGGTAGTTCGCGTTGAGGATCGCGAATCGGGTCGCATCCGTCATTCCGCGCCCACCCAGCATGCGGATGTAGCCGTACGAAATCAGAAGGATGCTGGCGCTTCCCCACGGCGCGGCCGCGATCGCCGGGATCGCCTTCGCGCCGCCTACCTTGATGACCGCATGACCCGGAAGATACGGCGCCAGGTGCGTCGCGACGGCAATGGGGCCCATCCCGGGGCCGCCACCACCATGCGGGATGGCGAACGTCTTGTGCAGGTTGAGGTGACACACATCGGCGCCAATTGCGGCCGGGCTCGTCAGACCGACCTGCGCGTTCATGTT
>Ga0075424_100004066_pt1 | contig 13773 bp, 6 predicted proteins | sample SoiMethybrSBSTD3_FD_75301 | JGI IMG/M metagenome (GOLD analysis project Ga0075424, IMG submission 75301) | Bulk soil microbial communities from a Populus tree surrounding site in Tennessee, USA - Soil MetaG P. TD hybrid SBSTD3 | ecosystem: Environmental > Terrestrial > Soil > Tree plantation... | reverse complement strand
ACTTCATGGCGGGCAACCTCACCTCGCAGGTGAGGAACATCGCCGAGGTGACGACCGCGGTCGCGGCCGGCGACCTGTCGAAGAAGATCACGGTGGACGTGAAGGGCGAGATCGCCGAGCTCAAGAACACCATCAACACGATGGTGGACCAGCTCCGATCCTTTGCTTCCGAGGTCACACGGGTGGCGCGGGAAGTCGGTACCGACGGCAAGCTCGGCGGCCAGGCCGACGTGCAGGGCGTGGCCGGCACCTGGAAGGACCTCACCGAATCGGTGAACTTCATGGCGGGCAACCTCACCTCGCAGGTGAGGAACATCGCCGAGGTGACGACCGCGGTCGCGGCCGGCGACCTGTCGAAGAAGATCACGGTGGACGTGAAGGGCGAGATCCTCGAGCTCAAGAACACCATCAACACGATGGTGGACCAGCTTCGATCTTTCGCCGCAGAGGTGACGCGGGTCGCAAGAGAGGTGGGCACCGAAGGCAAGCTCGGCGGCCAGGCCGACGTGCAGGGCGTGGCGGGCACGTGGCGCGACCTCACCGACTCGGTGAACTTCATGGCCGGCAACCTCACCTCGCAGGTGAGGAACATCGCCGACGTGACGAAGGCGGTGCAGGCGGGCGACCTGTCGCGCAAGATCACGGTGGACGTGAAGGGCGAGATCCAGGAGCTGAAGGCCACCATCAACACGATGGTCGACCAGCTCTCGTCCTTCGCGGCGGAAGTCACGCGGGTCGCGCGTGAAGTGGGAACCGAAGGCCGGCTCGGCGGACAGGCCGAGGTGCGCGGCGTGTCGGGCGTGTGGAAGGACCTCACCGACAACGTGAACTTCATGGCCGGCAACCTCACCTCGCAGGTACGCGGCATTGCCAAAGTTGTAACCGCGGTGGCGAACGGCGACCTGAAGCAGAAGCTGACGGTGGAGGCAAAGGGCGAGATCGCGGCCCTCGCGGAGACGATCAACAGCATGACCGACACGCTCGCGACTTTCGCCGACCAGGTGACGACCGTGGCGCGGGAGGTCGGCGTGGAAGGCAAGCTCGGCGGCCAGGCCAAGGTGCCGGGCGCGGCGGGCATCTGGAAGGGCCTCACCGAGAACGTGAACGAGCTCGCGGCGAACCTCACCACGCAGGTGCGCGCGATTGCCGAGGTCGCGACCGCGGTGACGCAGGGCGACCTGACGCGCTCCATCACGGTGGAGACGCAGGGCGAGGTGGCGGCGTTGAAGGACACCATCAACGAGATGATCCGCAACCTCAAGGACACCACGGAGAAGAACACCGAGCAGGACTGGCTGAAGACCAACCTGGCCAAGTTCTCGCGGATGCTGCAGGGCCAGCGCGACCTCGTCACGGTCGGCCAGATGATCCTGTCGGAGCTCGCGCCGGTGGTCGGCGCGCACCAGGCCGAGTTCTACGTGCTCACCAAGCCCGAGAACGACAGCTCGAAGCTGAAGCTGCTGGCGAGCTACGCCTCCAAGGGCCGCCGGGCGCACGGCAAGGAGATGGACATCGGCGAAGGCCTGGTCGGCCAGTGCGCGATCGAGAAGCGCAAGCTTCTCCTGACGAACGTACGCACCGACGCGTTCCGCATCGCGACCGGCCTGTCGGACTCGAGCCCGCTCGACGTCCTGGTGATGCCCGTGGTATTCGAGGGCGAGGTGCGCGGTGTGATGGAGCTCGCCTCGCTCGAGCACTTCAACCCCTCGCACCAGGCCTTCCTCGACCAGCTCACCGAGTCGATCGGCATCGTCATCAACACCATCGAGGCCAACACCCGCACCGAGGACCTGCTCAAGCAGTCGCAGTCGCTGGCAGAGGAATTGCAGCAGACCAACCAGGAGCTCGAGGAGAAGGCGCGCCAGCTCGCGCACCAGAACCAGGAGGTCGAGCGCAAGAACACCGAGGTGGAGCAGGCCCGCCAGGCGCTGGAGGAGAAGGCGAAGCAGCTCGCACTCACCTCGAAGTACAAGTCCGAGTTCCTCGCCAACATGTCGCACGAGCTGCGCACGCCGCTGAACAGCCTGCTGCTCCTCTCGGACCAGCTCACGCGCAACGCCGAGGGCAACCTGAACCAGCGCCAGGTCGAGGCGGCCAAGACCATCCACGCCTCGGGCAACGACCTGCTCGCGCTGATCAACGACATCCTCGACCTGTCGAAGATCGAGTCGGGCACGGTGCAGGTCGACATCAGCGAGCTGCGCCTGCTAGACCTGCAGCGCTACGTCGAGCGCACCTTCCGCCACATCGCCGAGTCGAGCCGGGTGGGCTTCAACATCCAGGTCGACGCCGCGCTGCCGCGCTCGATGCACACCGACATCAAGCGCATGCAGCAGATCATCAAGAACCTGCTGTCGAACGCGTTCAAGTTCACCCACGAGGGCTCGGTCACCTTCTCGGTGGCGCCCGCCACCGCGGGCTGGTCGATCGAGAACGAGGAGCTGAACCGCGCCGGCCAGGTGGTCGCTTTCGCGGTGGCCGACACCGGCATCGGCATCTCGCCCGACAAGCAGCAGATCATCTTCGAGGCGTTCCAGCAGGCGGACGGCTCCACCTCGCGCAAATACGGCGGCACCGGCCTCGGCCTCGCCATCAGCCGGGAGCTCTCGAAGCTGCTCGGCGGAGAGATCAGGCTCATCAGCTCGCCGGGCGTGGGCAGCACGTTCACGCTCTACCTGCCGCTCGCCTACGCCGCCTCGCGCCGCGTCGCCGCTACCCCGGCGCAGCGCCACCTGGTGGTCGAGCCGCCGGTGGCCGAGCAGCCCGCGCCGCGCGCGGCCGAAGTCGAGCCGATCTACACCGAGCCGGAGGTCGAGGCCGAGCCGAACGAGGCCGCCGACGACCGCTCGGAAGTCAAGCCCGACGACCTTTCCGTCCTGATCGTCGAGAACGACCTCGCGTTCGCCAAGGTGCTGCTCGAGGCGGCCCGGGCCCAGGGCTTCAAGGGCCTGGTGGCCGGGACCGCGGCGAGCGCGCTGTCCAAGCTGAAGGAATACCAGCCTTCGGTGATGACGCTCGATATCTTCCTGCCCGACATGCAGGGCTGGCGCATCCTGGATCGGCTGAAGGCCGATCTCTCCACGCGCCACGTGCCGGTGTGCGTGGTCTCGACCGATGACTCGCGCGAGCGCGCGCTCAATTCAGGCGCGATCGGCTTCATAGCGAAGCCGGTGCATTCGCGCGAGGTCATCGATCAGGCGCTGACGCGCCTCAAGGCCTACGTCACCAGCGCGAAGAAGACGCTGCACCTCCTCATGGCAGAGGGCCCGGAGCGCGCAGCCCTGGCCGAGCGCCTCGCCGCCGACGACATCGAGGTCTACGCCACCGACAACAAGGCCGCGCTGTGCGCACGCCTGCGCCGCGACGCGGTCGACTGCCTGGTGGTGCAGAGCGGCGTCGCCGAGCTGCAGCCGAACGACCTGCTCGACGCGGTCGAGGACCAGCCGGTCACGCGCCAGCTGCCGATCGTGCTGTACGGGCCGGAGGGCGGCGATGCGCTCGCCACGTGGAAGCGCGCCGACGGCGTGTTCGCCTTGCGCGAGGCGCGCTCGGTCGAGCGTCTCCTCGACACCATCTACTTCTTCCTGCACCGCAGCATCATGGGCCTCGCCCAGGAGCAGCGCCAGACGGTCCAGGACCTGCACAACTCGAGCCGCGTGCTGGAAGGCAAGAAAGCCCTGATCGTCGACGACGACATGCGCAACATCTTCGCGCTGTCGACGGTGCTGCACGACCAGGGCATGGAGATGGTCTCGGCGAACAACGGCCGCGAGGCAATCCGCCTGGTGAAGGAGCAGCCGGGCATCGACATCGTGCTGATGGACATCATGATGCCGGAGATGGACGGCATCACCACCATGCAGGAGATCCGCAAGCTGCCGGAGAAGAAGGACCTCCCGATCATCGCGGTGACTGCCAAGGCGATGAAGGGCGACCGCGAGAAGTGCATCCGCGCCGGCGCCTGGGACTACCTGTCGAAGCCGGTAGACACCGTGCACCTTTTGGCGGTACTACGGGGCTGGCTGCATCGATAACAGGGATGATCGTGAAGGGAACCGGAATAGGCGCCGATTTTTTTCGCTCCGGATTTCTGTAGATGGATGACAAGGTCAACATCCTGGTCGTAGACGACCTGCCGGATAAGCGCCTCGCGTTCCAGGTGGTGCTGGAGGAGCTCGGCCAGAACCTGGTGATGGCGGCCTCGGGCGCCGACGCGCTGCGCGAGCTGCTGCTGCGCGAGTTCGCGGTGATCCTGCTCGACGTCAACATGCCGGACATCGACGGCATCGAGACCGCGGAGCTCATCCGCCAGCACAGCAAGACCAAGCACACGCCGATCATCTTCGTCACCGCCTACGCCGACGAGATGCAGACCGCGCGCGGCTACGCCCTCGGCGCGGTCGACTACATCCTGTCGCCGGTGATCCCGGAGATCCTGCGCAGCAAGGTCAAGGTGTTCGTCGAGCTGTACCGGGCGCAGAAGCGGGCGCAGGCGGCCGCGCGCCTGGAGGCCGAGCGCGCCGCGGCCGAGGAGGCCACGCAGCGCTCGGAGTTCCTCGCCTTCGCGAGCCGCGAGCTCGGCGCCTCGCTCAACCTGGACGCGGGCATGGAGCGCCTGCTGCAGATGCTGGTGCCGGGCCTCGCGGAGTACGCGCTGCTCTCGGTGCAGCTCGAGGGCGAGGCGCTCGCGATGTCATGCGGCGGGCGCGCGCGGCCGCAGGCGATGGAGGGCCTCGAAGCCCTGCCGGCGCCGCTGCAGCGCGTGTTGCGCGAGGGCCGCAAGAGCGACCTCGTGCTCGAGCCCCAGGCGGCGCTGCACGGCGGGGTGCGCTACTTCCACCTCGTCCCGCTGCGCTCGGGCGAGCGCACCGTCGCGATGCTCGCGCTCGGCTATGCGCGCGGGCCGAGCGCCTACGGGCTCGCCGACCAGGCCACCATCGAGGAGCTGGTGAGCCGCGCCGCGATCGCGTTCGAGAACGCCCGCCTGTACTGGAACCTGAAGCGCGAGATGGCGCGCACCAAGGAGGCCGAGGAGAAGCTGAAGGAGGCGAGCCGGCGCAAGGACGAGTTCCTCGCCATGCTCTCGCACGAGCTGCGCAACCCGCTCGCGCCGATCCGCAACGCCGCCGAGGTGATGCGGCGCATCGCGCCCACCGACGCCGGCATCGTCTGGGCGCGCGACGTGGTGGAGCGCCAGGTGACCCACCTCGCGCAGCTGGTCGACGATCTGCTCGACGTCTCGCGCATTACCCAGGGCAAGATCGCGCTGAAGAAGGAGCCGGTCGAGCTCGGAAAAGTGGTCCAGCACAGCATCGACACCGCCCGCTCGCTGCTTGAGGCGAAGCGCCACAATCTTTCCGTGAGCGTGTCCTCCGCGCCGATCTGGGTGTTCGGCGACTTCGCGCGGCTCTCGCAGGTGATCGGCAACATCCTCAACAACGCGGCCAAGTACACGTCCGAGGGCGGCCGGATCGAGCTCGTCGCGAGCGCCGAGCGCGGCGAGGCGCTGATCAGCGTGCGCGACAACGGCATCGGCATCGACGCCGCGTTGCTGCCGCACGTGTTCGAGCTCTTCACGCAGGGCGAGCGCTCGCTCGACCGCAGCCAGGGCGGCCTCGGCGTCGGCCTCACCGTGGTCGAGCGCCTTGTCGACCTGCACCAGGGCCGCGTCGAGGTGCACAGCGAGGGCATCGGCAAGGGCTCGGTCTTCCGCGTCGTCCTCCCCTGCATCAGCGAGGTGCCGCAGGCGGCCGGCGAGGAGCGCGCAACGCCGGCGTACGCCGCGCTGGTGGCCGGGAAGCGCGTGCTCGTGGTCGACGACAACATCGACGCCGCCGAGAGCATCGCCGTGTTCCTGCGCCTCGAAGGCCACGAGGTGAGGACCGTGAGCGACGGCCCGCAGGCCGTGGCCATCGCGCAGGTGTTCGCGCCGCAGGTCGCGGTGGTCGACATCGGGCTGCCCGGCATGAACGGCTACGAGGTGGCGCGGCGGCTGCGCCTGAAGGGCGTCGAGGCGCCAACGCTGCTGATCGCGCTGACAGGTTACGGACAGAAAGAAGACCGCGCCCGCTCGATCGACGCCGGGTTCCACCACCACTTTGTCAAGCCCGCCGATCCGCGCGTGATCCAATCAGCCATCGCCGCGTGGGGTAGCCGCGGTGCGGACAGCGCTGTAGCCGAAGCACGACAGTAATTTCCTCGATTTGACGACGAAAAAGTTGGCGGTCAACGCTAACGGTCCGCACGCCGTTGCGGGAAGATGGTCTCTATAAGCATGGCCGATATCCTGGTCGTCGACGACAACCGCGCCAACCGCGAGGCGCTCGCGTCCCTGCTGGAGGTCGCGGGGCACGACGTGCGCCGGGCGGCGAGCGCGCGCGAGGCGCTCGAGTCGGCGCTCGCCGATCCGCCCGACCTCGTGGTCTCCGACGTCCTCATGCCGGGAATGGACGGCTACGTGCTGGTGCGCGAGCTGCGCGCCGACTCGAGGACGGCGGCGCTGCCGGTCGTCTTCTATACGGCGTATTTCGCCGGCCAGGACGCGCAGGACCTCGCGCAGGCCCACGGTGTGGCGCGCGTGCTGCTCAAGCCCTCCGACAACGATCTGATCCTGCGCACGGTGAAGGAAGTCCTCGCCGAGAGGACGCCCAAGCCGGCCGCCGGCGGGTCGGAGCTCGGCGGCGAGCACCTGCGCATCGTGGTCGACCAGCTGCTGGAGAAGACCGGCGCGCTCGAGGCGCAGCAGCGCAGGATCGAGCGTCTGAACCGCACGCTGGAGACGATGAGCGCGATCAACGCGCTCATCGTGCGCGTCATCGAGCGCGCGGACCTGCTCGCCGAGGCCTGTCGCATCGCGGTCGAGCGCGGCGGCTTCGGCTTCGCCGCGATCCGCCTCGCGCACGACGAGCGCGTGGTGTCGAGCGGCGAGGGCAGCCGCGACCCGCGCCTCGAGCAGTTCCCGGTCCCGCTCGAGGCCACCGTCTGCAACGACATCGAGGCCGCGCAGCCCCCTGGCCGCGAATCGGCGCTGCGGCGCGGGTTCCGCGCGTACGCCGTGCTGCCGCTCGTGTTCTCGGGCCAGACGGCGGGCGCGCTCCTCCTCTACGCGCGGGCGAAGGACGTGTTCGACGAAGAGGAAATGCGCCTCCTGCACGAGCTCGCCGGCGACATCGCCTTCGCGCTGCACCACATCGCGCAGAAAGCGAGGATGGATTACCTCGCATACCACGACTCGCTCACCGACCTCCCGAACCGGAGCCTGTTCGTCGACCGGCTCGGCCAGGGGCTGATCGCGGCGCGGCGCGAGCGCCGCTTCGCGGCGGCCGTGTTCCTGGACATCGAGCGCTTCCGCATGGTGAACGAGAGCTTCGGCCGGCGCGCCGGCGACGAGCTCCTGCGCGAGGCCGCGGCGCGGCTGTGCGCATCGGCGCGCGACGAGGACACGGTCGCGCGCGTCGGCGCCGACCATTTCGCCATCGCCGTGGCGCCGTGCGAGCGGCCCGCCGACACCGTCCAGGGGCTGCTCGAGCGGGTGGCCGAGGCGTTCTCGCGGCCGGTGCTGATCGACGGGGTGGAGCTGCGCGCCACGCTGAAGGGCGGCGTCGCCGTGTTCCCCGGCGACGGCTCCTCGACCGAGGCGCTGTGCGCGAACGCGGAAACCGCGCTCAACCACGCGAAGCAGGCGGCCTCGAGCTATCTCTTCTATGCGCCCGAGATGAACGCGCGGGTCGCCGAATCGCTCGACCTCGAGCACCGCCTGCGCCGCGCGATCGAGGACGGCCGCCTCGCGCTGCACTACCAGCCGAAAGTGGACGTGCGCAGCGGGCGCCTCGCCGGGCTGGAGGCGCTCATCCGCTGGCAGGATCCCGAGCTCGGCGCGGTGCCCCCGGCGAAGTTCGTGTCGCTCATGGAGGAGACCGGCATGATCCTGGTCGCCGGGCGCTGGGCGCTCGGGCGCGCGGTGCACGACATCCTGCGCTGGCAGGCGCTCGGCCTGGCGGTGCCGCGCACCTCGGTCAACGTCTCGGCGATCCAGCTGCGGCAGAAGGATTTCGTCGACTCGGTGCTCGAGGCGATCTCGCCGTTCGGCCGCGCCAGGCCGCTGCTCGACGTCGAGATCACCGAGAGCGTGCTGGTGGACGACATCGACGAGACCACGCGCAAGCTCCAGACGCTGCGCCGCGCCGGCGTCGAGATCTCGGTCGACGACTTCGGCACCGGCTACTGCTCGCTCAGCTACCTCGCGCGCCTGCCGGTCGATGTGCTGAAGATCGACCGCAGCTTCGTCGTGCGCATGCGCGACGCCGGCTACCCGCGCAACATCGTCGCCATGATCGTTTCGCTCGCGCATACGCTCGGCCTCAAGGTCATCGCCGAGGGCGTCGAGGACGACGAGCAGGTGAGGCTGCTGAAGGACCTCGGCTGCGACCAGATCCAGGGCTATCTCGTGAGCCGGCCGGTGCCGCCGCAGGACATCGAGGCGCTGCTGCGGCGCGCGGCGCTCGCCCCCGGCAAGGCGGCCGCCGCGTGAGCGCGGAATTCCTCCCGCTGCCGATGGCCGCGGCCGTGGCGTACCTGCGCCTGGTCAGCCACGAGGACCGCGGCCCGGCCTCGCAGGGCCTGCTCGACGTCGTCGCGAGCGCGCTCTCCATCTGGGTGCCGGTCTATGGCGGCACGCCGCGCCGGCGGCTCGCCGACGAGCTCGTCGCGCGCGGGAGGCTCTGCAACGGCGCCACGCGGCTGCGCTTCCGCGACGGCACGCCGCCGCTCGAGAACCTCGCCATCCTGCAGTCCGACCTCGAGGCCGGCATCGGCCGCCTCGAGCGCGCCGGCGTGCGCTTTTCCGACGCCATGCTCGAGCAGGCGCCGCGGCGCGTGCCGCGCGTGCTGCCCTCTTGATGCCGATCGGAGAGGCGTGCTAGCGTGGCCGAAGGTCCGGCGCCGTCATCCCCGCCGTCATCCCGACTCCCGGAGGAGGAACCATGAGCAAAAAGTGGATCGCCTTGCTCGCGCTGCTGTGGTTGATTTTCTGGATTACTCCGGGGCTCGCCGCGACCACCGTCGAAATGACGTGGATGTCGATCGCCAACTGGTATTTCAAGATCGGCGAGAAGCGCATCATGATGGACGCGTACATCTCGCGCGTGCCGGGGCCGCCGTTCTTCTACCCGCCGCCGGGCTATCCCGGCGACCTGTACGCTTACACCAAGAGCGGCTACGCAGTTGATACGGCTTCCATCGCCAAGGTGCGCGACGCCGTGCTCGGCGACAAGAAGCTCGACTATCTGCTCGTAGGGCACAGCCACTTCGACCACAGCTGGGACACGCCCACCTGGTCGAAGATGACGGGCGCGCCGCTGATTGGCGGCGTGTCAACCTGCTTCCAGGCCGCCGCGCAGGGCGTGGCGGCCGCGCAATGCCGTAGTGTGAGCGGCGGCGAGAAGGTCCCGCTCGGCGACGGCATCACGCTTCGCGTGGTGCGCTTCAACCACAGCGGCGACGCGAAGAACCCCATCCAGCACTTCGCGCGCGAGCTCTATCGCGCCCCGGTTCCGGACGCCAAGGGCGAGCTGCGCGCGGGCGTGGGCGAGGATTATCCCAACGGCGGCGGCAATCGCGCGTTCCTCTTCACCGTCGACAGCCCCGACGGCCAGCTCGCTTTCTTCGTGAACAACTCCGCCAGCGCCTTCGACCTCGACAAGGACATCGTGGTCGATGGCGTGAGCTACGGCTCCCCGCTCGCGAACCTCGCCGCCGCGATGAAGGATGCCGGGCTCACGCACGTCGACGCGTGGATCGGCACCGGCGGCAAGCCCGTGGCGGAGCTCGTCGTGCCCGTGATCCATCCCAAGGCATACATTCCCAACCACTGGGATGGATTGTTCAATCCGTTCTGGAAAGGGATGCCCTATCCCTTCAAGGACGACGAGCTGCAGGCCTATCTCGCTGCGCAGAAGATCCCGATGTCCGTGCAGAAGCAGTACTTCGACACCTTCGTGCTGAGCCGTTCCGGCGTAACCACGCAGGGCAATCGGGAGGTCAAGCGCAAGCTCGGCTTCGCGGACGAGCAACCCTTCACCAAGTCGATGCTCGATGCCGTGACGCACGTGGCGTCGACCAGCATGGGCGACGACTGCGGCGAAGGGTTCAGGCAGCCGGGTGACTGGTCGAAGCTTCTCGCATCGCGCGGCCGGTAGGCTTACATGTTCGGATAATTCGGCCCGCCGCCGCCCTCGGGGGCGACCCAGACGATGTTCTGCGTCGGGTCCTTGATGTCGCAGGTCTTGCAGTGCACGCAGTTCTGCGCGTTGATCTGCAGCCGCGGCCTGGTCTCGAGGTCGACGAACTCGTAGACGCCGGCCGGGCAGTAGCGGCTCTCCGGACCGGCATAGATCCGAAGATTCGTATTTACGGGAACAGAAGCATCCTTCAGCGTCAGGTGCGCAGGCTGATCTTCGTTGTGGTTGGTGTTGGAGAAGGAGAGGTCGGTCAGGCGATCGAAGGTCAGGACGCCGTCGGGCTTGGGATACTGAATCGGTCGCGCCTTCGACTTAGGGACCAAGGTTTCATGATCGGCGTGATCGTGCTTGAGCGTCCAGGGCGCCCTTCCGCGGAAGAGCACCTGGTCGACGCCCACCATCATGGTTCCAAGGTAGAGGCCCTTCGACATCCACGGCTTGAAATTGCGCGCCTTGTGGAGCTCGTCGTGGAGCCAGCTCGCGCGGAACGATTCGGGATAGGTCGCGAGCTCGTCGCCTTCGCGCCCGTTCTTGAGAGCGGGAACCGCGGCCTCGGCCGCCAGCATGCCGGACTTGATCGCCGCGTGGCTGCCCTTGATGCGCGAGGCGTTGAGGAAGCCGGCTTCGTCGCCGACCAGCACCCCGCCCGGGAAGGCGAGGCGAGGCAGCGACTGCAGGCCGCCCGCGGCGATCGCCCTCGCTCCGTAGGCGAGGCGCTTGCCGCCTTCGAGGAAGGCGCGGATCGCCGGATGCGTCTTGAACCGCTGGAACTCCTCGTACGGGGAAAGGTAGGGGTTCGAATAGCCGAGGCCGACGACGAAGCCCACGGCGACCTGGCGGTTCTCCTGGTGGTAGAGGAAGGAGCCGCCATAGGTATCGGCGTCGAGCGGCCAGCCGGCGGTATGGATGACGAGGCCGGGCTGGTGCTTCTCAGGCTTCACTTCCCACAGCTCCTTCAGGCCGATGCCGTACACCTGGGGCGTGGTCCTGAGGCGAAATCGCCCTTCGAGCTGCCGCCCGAGCTGGCCGCGAGCGCCTTCGGCGAAGAACGTGTATTTGCCGTGCAGCTCCATGCCGGGCTGGTAGGCGTCGGTCTTCTCGCCCTTCCTGTTGACACCCATGTCGCCGGTCGCCACGCCCTTGACTCTATCTCCTTCGAATAGGAGCTCCGTGGCGGCGAAGCCCGGGAAGATCTCGACTCCGCAGGCCTCGGCCTGCGTGCCGAGCCAGCGGCAGAAGGCGCCCAGGCTGATCACGTAGTTGCCGTGGTTGCGGAAGCAGGCAGGGAGCAGGAACCGCGGCGTGCGCAGCGCACCCTTTTCGGTAAGAAAAAGGAAGCGATCTTCGGTGACGGGCGTATTGAGCGGCGCGCCTTTCTCCTTCCAGTCGGGGATGAGCTCGCCGATGGCGCGCGGGTCCATCACCGCGCCCGAGAGGATGTGCGCGCCGATCTCGGAACCCTTCTCGAGCACGCACACCGTGGTGTCGGGCGAGAGCTGCTTCACGCGGATCGCAGCCGCGAGGCCCGCCGGTCCGCCGCCGACCACGACCACGTCGTACTGCATCGATTCGCGGCTCATCGCGCAGAATTATAATCAGCCACCGATGGCGGATAAGAAACCGGATCAGAAACTGATGCACGTGGAGCGTATTCCCATTCGCTGGGGCGACATGGACGCGATGGGCCACGTGAACAACACCGTGTACTTCCGCTTCATGGAGCAGGCGCGCATCGGCTGGTTCGACGCGCTCCTGCCGCGCGGCGAGGCCTGGAACGAAACCGGCATTGTCGTCGCCAACGCTTCGTGCAACTTCAAGCGCCCGCTCAACTATCCCGGCACGGTCGAAGTCAAGCTTTCCGTGGGAATCCCGGGGGGCTCGAGCGTGCCGACGTACTATGAATTGACCATGGATCGCCAGGTCTACGCGGATGGCGAGGCGACGGTCGTCTTCATCGACATGGAAAAGCAGAAGCCGGTGCGCATTCCCGAAAGGATCCGCTCATTGCTGAGCTAGCGCCCCTCTGGCAGCCCTCGCCCGAGCGCGCCGCGGCGACGCAGATGGCGCGGTTCATGGCGCGCGCGGGCAAGAAGAGCTACGACGAGCTCCACGCCTGGTCGTGCACGCACGCGGCCGAGTTCTGGACCCTGCTGTGGGACTTCTGCGAGGTGCAGGGCGTGCGCGCCGGGCCGGCGCTCGTGCACGGCGATCGCATGCCGGGCGCGCGCTGGTTTCCCGAGGCGAAGCTCAGCTTCGCGCAGAACCTGCTGCGCCGGCGCGACGGCGGCGAGGCGATCGTGTTCTGGGGCGAAGACCGGATCCGCCGCCGCCTCAGCCATCGCAACCTCTACGACCTGGTCTCGCGCATCGCCCAGGCGCTCGCCGACGCCGGCGTGGAGAAGGGCGACCGCGTAGCGGGCTACCTGCCGAACCTGCCCGAGGCCGCCGCGGCGATGCTCGCCACGGCGAGCCTGGGCGCGATCTGGTCGAGCTGCTCGCCCGACTTCGGCGTGCAGGGCATGGTCGAGCGCTTCGCGCAGATCGAGCCGAAGGTGTTCTTCTGCGCCGACGGCTATCTCTACGGCGGCAAGGAGTTCGACTCGCAGGAGAAGGCGCAGGCCGCCCTCGACCGGCTGCCGAGCGTGGAGCAGTGCGTGGTCGTCGACTACCTCGGCCAGCCGGCCACCGCCGGCACGCCGCTCGACGAGTTCCTCGAGCCCTTCGACCCCGGCGAGATCCGCTTCGAGCAGGTGGAGTTCAACCATCCGCTCTACATCGTGTACTCCTCGGGCACCACCGGCGTGCCCAAGTGCATCGTGCACGGCACCGGCGGCACGCTGCTGCAGCACCTCAAGGAGCATCGGCTGCACAGCGACGTGCGGCCCGGGGATCGTCTGTTCTACTTCACCACGCTCGGCTGGATGATGTGGAACTGGCTCATGTCGGGCCTCGCTTCCGAGGCGACGCTGCTTCTGTACGACGGGTCTCCGTCGATCGGAAGAGGAAAAATTCTTTTCGACATGGCGGACGGGGAAGCCATGACGCACCTCGGCACGTCGGCCAAGTTCATCGACAGCCTGGCGAAGATGGGCGTCAGGCCGCGCGAGACGCACCGGCTCGAGAACTTGCGCGCGCTCCTCTCGACCGGCTCACCGCTCGCGCCCGAGGGCTTCGACTACGTCTACGACGCCGTGAAGCGCGACCTATGCCTGTCGTCGATCTCGGGCGGCACCGACATCGTCTCTTGTTTCGTGCTCGGCAATCCCATGAGCCCGGTGTGGCGCGGCGAGATCCAGGCCAAGGGCCTCGGCATGGCCGTGGATGTCTTCGATGAGAAAGGCGAAGCCGTGCGCGGCGAGAAAGGCGAGCTCGTGTGCACGAAACCGTTCCCCTCGATGCCGCTCGGTTTCTGGAACGACCCGGACGGGGCCAGGTACCGCGCGGCGTACTTCGAGAAATATCCCGGCGTGTGGCGCCACGGCGACTGGTGCGAGATCACCGCGCACGGCGGCGTCGTGATCTACGGCCGCTCCGA
>Ga0075424_100004064_pt1 | contig 13777 bp, 12 predicted proteins | sample SoiMethybrSBSTD3_FD_75301 | JGI IMG/M metagenome (GOLD analysis project Ga0075424, IMG submission 75301) | Bulk soil microbial communities from a Populus tree surrounding site in Tennessee, USA - Soil MetaG P. TD hybrid SBSTD3 | ecosystem: Environmental > Terrestrial > Soil > Tree plantation... | reverse complement strand
GAGTGGAAGGAAGTTCGGCGCCTCCGCGACGATGCTCCAGCGTCCGGTCCGAACGCCGATCATCGCGAAGCGTCCTTTATCGTCGGTCGTGGAAGTAATGCGCGCGTTGACGGCGTCGTTGTTCGCCCGCACGGTCGCACCCTTAATCGGCTTCCCGTCGGGGTCCTTGATGGTCCCGGTAATCCTGCCGGCGGTTTGCGCCGACGCGGCCGCCGCAAGCGCGACCGCCAGCGTCACGAGGGTAAGGATTCGCCGCATGGTCGGATTCTACAGCAGAAAACCGAGGTCATATTTCAGCCCGTTCGAGCAGTTTGTCGCAGTACATCTTGGTGTCCGCAAGGCGGATAGCGGTGACGAGCGTCTCGGCGTTGCGTTCCACCCGGGCCACCCCGATGCTCAGCCCGGTCCCCGGGGGGAGGCCCGCGGCGTCTCGTTCGTGATTGAAAGCCGCCTTCAGTTCGTCCGCCTTCGCCTCTGCCTCGGCGACGGTGCACGTGAGGAGCAGCAGGAACTCGTCGCCGCCCCAGCGAATCACGGAGTCAGACTCCCGAACGTGCCGGCGCAGCAGCGCGCCGACCGTTTGAAGCACACGGTCGCCGGTGTCATGGCCGAAGCGATCGTTGAGATGCTTGAAGCGATTGAGATCGACGAAGACGACGGTCAACGGCTTGTTGTAGCGCCGGTGGCGTTCGATCTCCCGGCGGCCGATCTCGTCAAAGAAGCGACGGTTGTAGCAGCCGGTGAGCGGATCGGTAATCGCCAGGTGCTTCACACGTTCGTTGGCGGCGGCGAGCGCGAGGTTGGTCCGGCGGATTTCGTCCGTCATGTCTTCGAAGACGAGCAGATGCATGCCGAGCGCGACGAAGATGCTCGTGACGATCGTGATGGCGAGCAGCGCGTTGGCGTACGAGGCGGCCCAATCGAGACGGTAAGTCATCACCGCGCCGGCCGAGTCGATTGCGCTCATTACGCCAAGCGCCGCGCTCATCATGAAGGCGCCGATGATCGGAGTCTTCCGGGCGAGCTGCGCAAATCGGCGCGATGCCCATCCCTTGAGCACCGCCGACGCCGCAAGTCCGGTGTAGAGCACCGTCGACAGCGGCAGCGCCAGCGGAGCGGCGAGGAACCATGCGGCGCTCGCGGCCCCAGCCTGCACGGGGACGTTCCATCCATGCGGATCTTCCTTCGAGAGCTCCTTGACGCTGAGCAGCAGCAGCGCCGCCGACCAGACGGCGAGCAATTGCGAGAGGCCAATCATCACGCTGCCCAGGCGCACATCCACGTATCCGCGCCCGTTCAGCGTGTACGAGGCCGCCAGCATCGACCAGCTGACGATCCAGTACACGACAAACGAGCGGCCCCGATAGAGATACAGGATGCCGAGCGTCGATGCGGCGATCAGCGAGCCGTAGGCGACGAATAGTCTCGGCCGGATCTCGACGGGCTGCGGTGCGGGGATGCTGCGCAGGGCGCGCGCGAGCAGATCGGTGGGTGGCCGGAGAAGGAACGTCGCCACCGGCGGCGCGAGTACGAACAACGCCATCAGCAGCAGGAGGGTGCGCTGCCAAGTCCGGTTCTGCATTCGGGTTCAGGTTCAGTACAGCGGCCGATCTTGATGTGCCGGTGCATATTGCGCACGCAATCCGTGCGCCGTCGTCACGTCCAGCGCCAGAATCGTCGCGCGAGTGCCACGTGTGTAATCGAGATTGTGGAATGCGGCGCGGATATGCCGCCATGCTCCGAAGACCGGCGCGATCTGTGTTTACGCGGCCGGTGACGTACGAAGTCGGAACGCGGTGGATGCGACGCGCGCCACAAAGATGGATTTCCTGCGGCGCGCCCCGGCATCCGCAGCGGTCAGAAATCTAGCCGGCGGTCCGGGAGATCGGCGGCACGTCTTCGGTTCCGGCAAATCTGTCAGCTGGATCACGACAAGTGGACTTGAAGCAATCGCTCAATACATCCGGTAGAGCATCAGATAAATCACCACTCCAGTGACCGACACGTACAGCCAGAGCGGCAGCGTCCAGTGCGCGATCCTGACGTGACGATCGTACTGCGCACGCAGGCCGCGGCTCGCTGTGATTAGCGCCAGCGGCACGATCGTGATCGCCAGCAGCACGTGCGAAATCAAGATTGAGAAGTAGACGTAGCGGATGGGACCCACACCAGGGAACGGCCGTGACCCCGTGTTGGCGTGATAGATCACATACGACGTGAGAAACAACGTCGAGGTGACGAGCGCCGAGAGCATGCACCGCTTGTGGAACGTGACCTGCCCCCGGCGAATCAGGATGTAGCCGATTGTCAGAAGGATCGCCGAGATGCCGTTCAGCGTGGCGTTGAGCGCCGGCAGGTCCGACAGAGTGATCACTTAAAACCAGAGCCGGTCGATCACGAGCGCGGACCAGAGCAGCGGCAGGTAGATGATCGAGTAAAGGAACAGCGTTCTCGCTGTCTTGATCGTCCGCTCGCGCGCGAAGAGCGCCGACAACGCAATCAATCCGAGACCAAGAATCGTCGCGATGATGATGTACGGAGCATCGGCGATGCGAAGGACGGAGGGCAGCAGGCTGACGGGCCAGAGCGCCGCCGCGTACAGCAGCGCCTGCTGTCCCGTGCGCCGGCCGTCGGGCTCGAGCACCGGCAGCAGCGGAATGCCTGCGTGCCGGTAGTCGTCGCGGTACAGCCACGCGATGGCGAGGAAGTGCGGCATCTGCCACAGGAATACGATCCCGAACAGCACCACCGCCGGCATCGAAACCGAGCCGGTGGCCGCCGCCCAGCCAATCACCGGTGGCAAAGCGCCAGGCACGGCACCGACCAATGTCGACAGCGACGTGCGCGTCTTGAGCGGCGTGTAGACGAACACGTAGCTGACAAGCGTCGCCGCGGCGACCGCGGCCGCGAGTGGGTTGACCTTCCATGTCAGCTCGATGAGTCCCGCAGCGGACAGCAGCGTGCCGAACCAGGCACCATCGGAGACGCGCAACCTGTGGCTCGGAATCGGCCGCAGTCGCGTCCTGCGCATCAGGCCGTCGGTCTCGCGTTCCCACGCCTGATTGAGTGCCGAGGCGCCGCCCGCAACGAGCGCGGTCCCAACGAGCGCATGAACGAGGATCGAGAGAGCGACGCCGTCCGGCGCAGCGATGTACATGCCGGCGAGCGTCGTAATGAGGACCAGGAAGTTGAGCCGCGGTTTCGTCAGCGTGAGAAAGTCGGCCGTGCGATGCGCGCGGCTGATGTCGGCAGGCGCGACGACGGGCGACACAACGGCGGCGGAGCTCTTCATGCCCGTGCTCCACGGCGGGTCCACGCCGTGCGGCTTTCTGCGTAGGCCGGGTCCCGCGGAACGAAGGCGCCATGCGTTGCGGACCCCGCGAATCGCGCGCGATGGACGCGGAGCGTCAACACGAGCGACGTGACGAGCACCAGGGCGCCGTTGACGACGTGGAGCGAGTTGATGAGGAATTGCTTCTGGCTCAGCACCGTCAGCGCGCCGAGCGTGATCTGCAGCGCGAGCAGGACGAGCAGGAGGATCGACGGACGCCGCAGCTCCGCGCGGCGCCCCTGGTGAAAAAAGACGTGAGCGGTGGTCGCGAGAATGAGAAGTGCGACAGTGGCGGCGCCGACCCGATGCGCGAAGTGGATCGCGATCTTCGGGTCCCAGTGCGGCGGTATCAAATGCCCGAACGCCAGCGGGAAATCAGGAATGGCGAGACCCGCGCCCGTATGCCTCATCGTCGCCCCAATCACGATCTGCGTGAAGATCACGACCGTGGTGATGATGGCAATGCGCTCGAGCGTGAAGTCCCTTGGAAGTTGGACGTTGGACGTTGGAAGTTGACCGTAGCCCACCTTCCATCCGTGCGAGGTCACAAGGGCGATGGTCGTCGTCAGACAGAAGACGATCTGCGCGAGGCTGGCGTGCGCGATCGAAACCGCATCCGGCAGATACCACAGGACGGTGATGCCGCCGAGGATGCCCTGCGTGATGACCGCTCCAAGCGCCAGATACCCGAGCCTGCGCACCCACCGGCGCGGTTCGACGCGTGCCAGCCAGATCGCCAGCACGACGATCAGGAACCCGACCGTGCTCGCGACGAGACGATGCAGATGCTCGTAGAAGATGCCGCCGACCATCTTGCTGACCGGAAACGCCCACATGAACCAGCCGTACGTATTCGGCCAATCCGGTACCGACAGACCGGAGCCCGTGCTCGTGACGAGCCCGCCGGCGAAGATCAGCAGAGCGGTCGAAGCCGCAACCAGCGCCGCGAACAGAGGAAGCATGCAGATGTGGCGGGTCCCGGAGTACGGCCCTACCCCTTAAAAGTGAACTGGACGTCCTTGGATTCTTTTTCGGCGACCGTGACGGTCTGCGTCTGGGTGCCGAGCTTCTCGTGCCAGGCCTCGATCGTGTAGGTGCCGGGCGGAAGGCCTTTCAGCGAGAACGATCCATCAGCCGAGGTCACCGCGTAGTACGGGTGATCGAGCACGCCAATCCACGCATTCATCCAGCCGTGCACGTCGCACTTGAAGGGAATCATCACTTCCTTCGTGCTGAAGGTGTGCGTCATCTTCATTCCCTGGATCGGCTGGCCCTGATTGAATTCCTTGTTCGCTTTGGGCAGGCCATGGACGTTATGCAAGGTGTCGTCGCTGTTGACGATCTGCAGCGGCTGACCTACCTGGATGCCGAACACATGGGGCGTGTAGTGGCACCCCTTCTGATCGAGCACGACCGGCGTCGCCGGCGCCGGGAACGTCCGGTTGCCAAGACCGTCCTTCACGTAGATGAACACGTTGCCGAGCGCGCCATCCTTGCCGACGACTTCGGTCTCCGTCATCAGGCCGGGGTTCGCCTTCTGGCAGTAGGGGTCAGAACTGAGCTTGATCGGCTGCGGCGCGGGCGCGGTGCCTTCGAACTTCACCTTTCCGGTGACGGTCGCTGCCGTTGCCGGATCGACGCCCGGAGCCGCAGGCGCGCTGGGCGCGGCGGCGCCGGAGCTCGCGGGCACCGAACTCTGCTGATTCTGATTCTGGTTGCCGCCCCCGCAGGCAACCAGAAGGGCGGCTGCGGCGCACGCAGCCAGAGAAAGTCGTGTCATTCGTGGATCTCCAAATTCGTGATTATGTCACGCTGCCGCCGGCTTCCATGATCTTGCGGAACACGCGGTCCTGCATCCATTTCATGTCCCACCACTCGACCGGATTGACCGGCGTGCCGTTGACCAGCACGGTGAAATGCAGATGATCGCCGGCCGCCAGGCCGGTCATGCCGCTGCGTCCGATGACCTGACCCTTCTCGACCTTGTCGCCCACCTTCACGCCGATGGACGACAGGTGGCCGTAGAGGGTCTGCACACCGAGACCGTGGTCGATGATCACGCAGTTGCCGTAGATGCCTAGATACGCGGCGTGGGCGACGACACCCCGCTGCGCGGCCTTGATCGGCACCTGCTGTGTAACGGCGAGATCGAAACCGAGATGGACCTGGCGATCGATCTCCTTCCCCTTGTACGTATAGGTGCGGAAATCGGCGAACTTCGCCTCGACGGCCGCGTTGCCGAGCGGCTCGAACGGCTCCTTCCACATCATTTCCGGGGCGGTCTTTTTCGCCAGCTCCGCGATGGTTTGGGCGTTCATGCGCCGAAGGTCGCTGTTGATGCGCACAAAGGTCTGCACGAGATCGTCCGGGGCGGTGGAGAGGTCCTTCATCTCCGGCGTGTTTGCGACAATCGGCGGCACGACCCGGGCGACCCAGCTGTCGATCGGAATCGTGCTCTTCGAGAACGGCTTGGTGAACGCCATGTGATCGAGCGCGGCGGCCGCGATGTTGCCGGCCGGATCGCGCGCGTACACCGTGATCGGCGTGTTGACGTCCTGATCGTACGAGAGCGCGAAAAACGCGACGTGAATCGCCGGGTCGCTCTTGATGCCGACGGCTGTCGCCGGGAAACCTGGATATGTCCTGTCGCCGACTCGTACTCCCGACTCGACGTCGGCCGGTGTGGCGCGATAGACGACGAACTCGGCGCCGCCAAGATTGACGTAGTGGAACGTCGAGAGCACCGAGGCCTGCGGCGGCTCGAGCCGCACCTGGACATCGCGCGTCGTCTCGGTGGCGACCTGTCGCAGTCCGCGCAGCACTGGCCTCGCCGCGTGCACCACGATGCGAGCGGGTCCCGCCTGCAGCTCGGGAATCGCCCGTTTGCCGATTGGACGCATGACGAACAGGCGGTCGGCGGAGTCCTGTCGCGTCGTGGCCTGGGCCGGCTGATTCAGCGCGAACACCGGGAACGACTTGCCACTCTGCTCGAGCGTCACGTCGAGCCGCGAAAGCTGCCCCTGCGGGGTCTGCACCATCAGCTCGAGCGTGCTGTTCTGGCCGATGAATTTGTCCGGCTGGCGGAACTGAACGGTCGGCGCGGGCTGGCGTCCCGCCCAGAACCATGCTGCGCCGCCGCCGATGATTGCCAGGACAAACAGGAAGAAGAGGAACTTTGCGAAGCCACGCACACTCTGATCATACAGGGCGGACCTGAAGGTCCGCCTCTACGAGGCACTACACGACCGGAGGGTCGCCTCTACGAGCCCACCACAGGATCTGAAGGTCCGCCTCTACGACTGGCCGCGTGATAACATTTTTAGGTTCCGCCTTCGCCAAAGGCTACGGCGGACAAGCAGCGACCCGCAGAGGAGCCGGTATCGTCTAGGGGTCAGGACACGTGGTTCTCAGCCACGGGACCGGGGTTCGAATCCCCGTACCGGTACCATCCTTCGCTCCGGTGCCGCGCGAAGGTGGACCGATAGGGCCAGGATTTCGAGAGCCTGAGAACGACCGCAGGTCTCAGGTCTCAATTCAGCGCGTTCATGGGCGGCTTGCTGGCCTTGCGAATGGCGTTGACGGCATCGAGGTAGGTAGCTCGAATCTGGCAGCGCACGCTGTCCGATCGGAAGCTGTCGTAGTACGTCGGACTGCCCCAGAGACGACCGAGGATGCCTGCGGCCAGCACGATGCAATTCCGATAGGTGATTGCGAAATCACCGAGCGTCTGGCCCGCCGCGAGCTGGGCGGCGGCGACAGTAGCCAGCCCGCACAGGCTCTCGGTCTGCAGGCTGGAGACGTAGAGATTCTGGTGGTATAGCGTCAGCGACTCGGTGTTGGTCGGCGGCGCGCTGAGAAACTTCGCCGGGAACCAGACGGCGCGCCCGCGCCGACTGCCGTACAGCATGTGTCCCGGCGGCGATTCCTTACGCATGATGTCGACGCCGCTTGCCGACAGGTCCTTCAGTGCGATCACCGTCCATAACGAGCTCCAGCTGGTCAAGGCCTCGAGCGCGCGGTGGACCTCTTTCTTGTTTTCAAGAGCGACGGTCGAGTCGACTCCTTCAGCGTCGATCACCGTGACAATGGAGAAGATCTCGGACTTGTGTCCGGCGGGAACACCGGGACCGTATGCGCCGATACGGGCGGCCGCCGTCGCACGGTCCATCAGGCCGTCGAGGGTGACAGGCGTCGTGGCGGCCGGCGTGGTCCAGTCGAATGTGTTGGTCTGGCGAATCTTTAGAGCGAGCGTCACCGCTTCTTCGAGGGTCCACGAGCCTTCAATGTGGACCTCCACGGCAAGACCGATTCCCCACGGATACAGATAGACGAGTGTCGCGACATCGCCCGGGATACGTGCGCCGGACACGGCACCGCCTTCCAGCGTCGCCGTGAACGGCACCAACGCCCGCCACAACTGCTTGGGAACGCGGTCCTTGAGGCGTGTCTTCTCGAGGTAGTAGAACCAGAAGCGCTTCCCGATCCGATCGGCCCACGGCAGGCGGCGAGCGGCCGGCGCGGCGAGCGCATCCTCGAGCGCCTTCTGATACAACCCTTCGTTCAGCAAGTATGGCGCGGCGATCGCCGGCGCCTTCAGGGCGGCGAGCGGCCCGACGATCGATTCCATCTGGAGGAATGCTAAACGCAGCTCTTTGATCACCATAGAGAGACTGGTTAGAATCGGTTCGACTTAGACAACCTTAGCTGATGCCCAGTCGGGCGGGCGAGCTCGGGGGCGGCCGAAAGGTCGTCCTCGAGGCTCGCCTCGTTCATACCTGCCGCTACACCGTCGTCACCATCTGATCCGGCGCCTGGTACTCACTGATACTCTGCACGTCGAGATGATATGGGTTCGGCACCGAGGCCGTTGTGACCCAGTTGATCGTCACCGCATTGCTGGTCTTCGCGGCGGCCAGTGCCTCGGCGATCGCGGTCGCGGTCGCCCGCGCGTCGAGAAGCTTTACGAACGCCGCCTGTGACTCGGCGTCTGACCAGATCGTGCGAATCGACGGCGCAACCCAGACCTTCGGCTGGCCGTCCTCGATCGTCTCGATCAGGAAGGCCGTCAGGTCCACCTCCTTAATCTTGAATCTCACCGGGTTTGCGACGATCCCGAAATTGCGGCGGCCCATCTTGAGCAGCGTGTCGATTTGGGTGTCACTGGAGCTGGGCACTCGCAGCCGGCGTTTGCGCGCGGTGACGAACGCGATGAGCGAATAGACGAGGAAGCCGATGGCGATGCTCCAGAGCCAGACGTTGCGCAGATCGCGGGTGCCGTACTGAGTCAGGTAATCGATGCCCGTCGCCGATGTGTAGATCATCGCGAACACCCCTGAATAGGTGATGGCGATGATCCAGAAGCCGGGAGACGTCACCGGTAGTTCCGGCGGCTTCGAGTGGCGGTCTGCCCCGAACAGCCCCAGCGTGAGCAGCAGCTGCATCGTGAAGATGAACAGACAGCCGGGCAGTAGCAGGAAGGACGGAACCCCGAGCGCTTTCAGGATCTCGGATTCGAAGAACACGCCAACAGTAGCCTGATTGGGGACAATCAGGTGCCGCTCGTATGAGTGGCCGCCCACCGTCCAAGTCGCGTGCACGTCGAAGAGAAGCGTCTGTTTGCCCGGCGTCACCCGGTCCGCCGCCACCAGCTTGATCGGCGCGGTCGCCGACGAACGTTCCGGCACCTTGAAGTGATTGGGGGTTACGCTCGCCTCGACGAGACTTTCCCTGCCTCCTGTCGGGGGTTGGCTGACGGTGATCGACTTGATCTCGATCGGTACGTCCAGGTTGTTGGTCGCGACCAGGTAGCCGACGCCGGGCCGATTTTCCGTAATTGCATCGAAGGATCCTTGGATTGCAATGTCGATGTTCTTGTCCGCCTCCGCCGCGGTCTGCAGCTTCACGGACGCATAAAGGCGCTGTGCGCCCGGTTTTCCCCCGGTCCCGAAGGTCGCCTCGAACTGTACCGTCCCCGGCATTCGCGCCTGGTCGAGCCCCATGATGCGGACGTTCCAGACGAGTGCGCCCGGGCCTTCGAGCCGTGCGACCGCGGCGGACGGTTCAATCGTGACCGCCACTCCGTCGTTCGTGAACGAGACGAGCTTCGGCTCGAGCAGGGCATCGGTCGCGGTGGTGCGGAGCACGAGGCGTGCTTCCACCTCTTTCTTCCACGGCGGCACGTCGATAGTCGCCGGCTGCGCCTCGAGCGTGGTCATCTGCGCCCGACCGTCGGCGGGCCAGAGCGCGACCGCGAACAAAGTGAGCGCAACGCGTGTCGCCAGCGTCATGTGGGGCTGCGACGGAGAAGTATAGGCGAGACGGGGTCCGTGCTCAGCCGGCTGGTGGTCGGATGATGGCCTCGAGGCCTGAGGCGTCTCCTGCATCGAAGCGATCCAGAGCGCGGTTCAGCGTCTGGCGCGGAGTTGCGACGTCAATCGGCGATCGTCTGAGGTACGCCTGCATCAGGAGCCGAATGCCCACCCTCAAGGACCACGAGAGATTCGTTTTGGCCTCATCGAGCTCGGCCTCGTTCTGGGCGAGCGAATGGTGATGCACCAGGTTGCGGAGCGACTGAACGCGTTCGCGATAGAACGTTTCGATGGCCGGATCGAGCGGGGGGCTGGCCCATCGCATCGCCAGCATCGCGCGGTTGTACATCGTCGCTGCCGATCGTGGCCCGGAGGCACCTTCGTCTGCGAACACCATGGTGATCGCCGTAAGCAGGAGGTGGACGGAGAGCGCGTTCGAAACGAGCGGAGTGTGCGCGAGGTTGAACTGGTCGATCGTCGCGAGCAGTCCTGCCGTGTCCCTGATCGATTCGACCGCCTCGATAGTCGCGACCAGACGTCCGATGCCTTCGGCTTCCGCGTCCTCCAGCATCCATGTGAGGCCGTCGAGCGGCATCGCCAGGTATTCGGTGCGGTACGGGCCGAGCTCACGGACGGTGAGTCCATCGCTGACGACGAATCGGGCTGTATATACCGGTTCGAGCACGGATCCGGGTTTCAAAAGGCGCAGTCCGGTGACGAGCCGGCGCCCCGCTGACTGGAGATCGTCGAGTGCGTTCTGGATGTGCTGTGGCTCGAACGGCGGCTCGTACTGTCGAAGAAGAAAGACCGGGTTGGCCTCGTAGTACTGCGTGTGCCAGTCCTTGAACACGTAGGCCCGTTCGGCAGTCTCCCACTCCGCGCGGTTGCAGCGCACGAGCAGGAGGTTGCCGGCCTCGACCGCCCCTGCACTCATCTGCAGCCCCGCGATCGGGGCGAGCGCAACGTGAGGGGTGCTGAATCTCACGACATCATTCGGCCTGAGCTGCTGCGAAATCAGCACGCTGCCGGTTCCACCTGCCATTGGTGCACAACGTCCGACCCACCGAGCAGGCGGCAGAGCGCGACGACGCCCGCGCGCTCGAGCCGGGCCACGAATTCCTCGGGCGGCGCGGGGAGTTTACGGATCGTCGCGTCGATTGATCGAGCGTGCACAAGATCGCTGCGCAACTCGTAGCCCAGCCGACCCCACCAGGTCCACTTCTTCCGCTCGGCTGGTTCGTCGGTCAAGAGTGCCGCGAAGCGTTCGGCAAACGCCTCCTGCAGACCTTTCTTGAGATCCGCCAGGAGCAGTGCTTCGAACGCGGCGACCAGCAGCAGCAGGCGCGTCGACCAGCCCAGGCCCGGCGTCGACGACAGCGACAGCGACTGTACGGAATGTTCATACGCCCCGTCTCTCCACTTGGCAGTCGTCTGGCTGGCGAAGACGAGCATCGTCGCGAGCGGGCCGGCATCGAGCGAGCGCAGAACGATCGCCGGCTGAGAGTTCTCGGTGGCGTACTCCTTCTCCGACTCGCCATAGACCCGCGGGACGCCGTCTTCAGTGCGTTCGGCGTCGAAATAGATGACGGAGCGCCTCGGATGGATGGGCGGGGTACCTGTGTACCAGTGGAGTGCCGCGACGAAGACGTCGAGATCCTTGCTCGCGAGTTTGGCGAGCGTGGCTGTGTTCTCCCTATCGGGACTGGTTAACGCAGGGTCGACGTCGAGCGACCATTCCCAGAACGCCGGCGGACGCGCCGTGTATTTGCTACGAAGCTTGTCGTAGACGGCGCTCTGGCGCTGTCCTTCGAGCGCGAGCCACTCGTCGAAAGGCAGGTGGATTATGTGCGAGCCGCCCAGGTCGATCACGCCCGATGGCGTCCCAACCCGTGGCAGACACGCCAGCACTCGCAGTTGCATATGCTTCCCTTGCGGGGCACCTTCGGACGCTCCAGGAACTCTGGAACATCGGGCATAGGATATTCGTTCTAGTCTTCCGGCACGGCGGCGGGAACACGTCGCGCGGCAACGAGCGCGCGCAACCACTCGCGCACCTTTCCCGCGCACGGCGGAAGTGGATCGCACGCCAGCAGATACAGCACGACAGTCGTCAGCACCGTAAGCCCGTGCGCAATGATGAAGCTGCTTGCTCCCAGATTGAGAATGGCGAGCACCCGCGGATATCGATAGACGAACAGTACCGGGAAAAAAAGCAATCAGCGAGACTCCACCGGCACCTTGAAGAGCGTCTGCGTGAGCAGGTAAAGCAGGCCGCCGCAGAATGCCGCCAGCGCAATCCGGAACAGCCTGCCGCCAATCCGGAAATGCATCCCGGCCCAGACAAAGAACACGACGATGCTGAAGTTGGTCAAGTGGAAGGCCAACCACACGTTGGTCCGGCCAGTGAGCACCTGAAACCGGCGGCACATCCACTCCGTGAGATCCAGAAGGGCGGAATCGACGGTCAGCATTCTTCAGCAGCCAATCATCGCGAAGTCGTCTGGTCGCAAGTCCCCTTTTCAGCGATGTCCCGAGCCAGCTCGCTCCGAGAAGTTGGCGGTCGGAGCTAACACGCCCAGTTACGCCTCGGTCGGCTGAGTGTGCACTTGTGAACAGCTGACGGGACCATCGGCGAGATACGCTTGCTCAGAGGAGCATGATCATGAGTGCAAGCCATCACCCAACCGACATACATCTGCGTCAACATCGGGCGAAAAAGCGCAACAAGCTGCGCGCGCGGATTGCAGCAGCACCGGCGACCGGACGAGCTGCGCTCGAAGCAAAGGTGCAGCGAACGTATTCACCATTCCACTCGATGATGAAAGAGAAACTGCCTCCAGCGGTGGTCTAGCCCATCGCCTTCATGCGCGAGCATGCCGACGCGCTCGGACTGCGTGGCACGTCGGCTGGACGACCTTAGTGGGTCATCACCCAGACGGCCACGTTCACACCCAGCGCATAGCCCTTCCCGCCATAAGTGTGGAAGTAGTCCAGGTTGTCGCCTTCGCGCTCCCAGCTGTCTGAAACGTCCGAGTTCATGCTGACGAGCACAACCAGCCTGTTGTGGTCGTCAAACACACCATAGTAGTGGACGGTTGAAGGCCCGATCTCGGAATCCTGACGCGTACGCTGCCACGAGCCGAGCGACGGGATCTGCGGGAGCGGGTTGACGCGGAAGAGAATCGAGAACATCGGGTGCTCGACCGGCAGGTCGACGATCTTTGCACCGGGCAGGATTCGCATGAGATTCGGACGGATGTACTCGAAGTCCGGATCCCAGTTGTCGTCGATCCAGAGAAAGCCGCCCTTCAGCAGGTACTCGTGCATGCGGGCGGTCTCTTCAGGTGTGAAGTCGTAGTTGGCCGCATTCTGCATGCGCAAGTACGGACACAGGAAGAGATCGGGATCCATGGCAGTGACGTTCGCAAAGCCGGGGTAGCCATTGTTCCAGCGGCTGATCTTCGTCGTGGTCAGCTCGGCGAGACGCACCATGAAGTTGTAGTCCGCCTGCGGATAGTCGTCTCCCCAGCCTGACTTTCTCGCCCTGCGGATGTTCTCGTACCGCAGGCGGCAGAACGTGAAGCCGAGCGGCTTGTCAGGGAGTCCGTGGTTGATCGGTATCTGGAGATTGCGTCCGTTTGTCAGGATGGTGACCCGCTGCGCAGCGCCGCTCACGGCGAGTCCCAGCGCGAGCGCAAAGGCCAGTGCGAACCGCATCCATCGAGCCGATGCCCGCGTCCGCCGCATGCGAGCATCGTACAACGACTTCGTTTAAGGAGTCGGACGCGCGGTCTAGCGCCGAATCGGCAGGCGCAGGCTCGCCATCAGATCGCGATAGCGCGCGTCGGACTCGAGCTCGGAAAAAACGGATCGCCCGCGATCATTTCTGTTCCCCCGGTGCACCGGTACCCTGCGATCCGAGGAACAGCTTTCGTCCCTCCGGAAGCGTGACATCGCGTCCGTTCGCCCGCCGAGAACCGTCTCTCGCCTGATAGCCGTCGACGACAACCACCATGCCCGGCTTGACCGTGTTTTTGTTGATTCCCCGCCTGAAGAGGCTGTTGGGAGACCCCGCTTCGATCATCCAGGCCTCGACGGTGCCATCCGGTTTCTTCACCTCGATGTGCATCCACGAGTG
>Ga0075424_100004061_pt1 | contig 13782 bp, 11 predicted proteins | sample SoiMethybrSBSTD3_FD_75301 | JGI IMG/M metagenome (GOLD analysis project Ga0075424, IMG submission 75301) | Bulk soil microbial communities from a Populus tree surrounding site in Tennessee, USA - Soil MetaG P. TD hybrid SBSTD3 | ecosystem: Environmental > Terrestrial > Soil > Tree plantation... | reverse complement strand
TGTGTCGATTTGTTTGGACAAACACCAACACCGATACGCCGCACTTTGAGCAGTCATTCTCAGAGGATGGGGGCAAAACCTGGGAAGTCAACTGGATCACGGATCAGACACGGGTGAAAGATGAATCTGACAAAGCGCACTGAACTCCGCCGCATTCCCGATAGGGGATCGCACGATAGGGCAACCATTGATCCAATTTTGGACGCGGGCTTTCTCGCTCATGTCGGATTTTGCTTGGATGGACAGCCTTTTGTCATCCCCACGCTGTATGGCCGGGATGGAGAAAGACTCTACTTGCATGGTTCAGCCGCCAGTCGCATGCTGCGAGAACTTGAGACTGGCGTCGCGGCTTGCCTGACGGTAACTCTCGTGGATGGATTGGTTTTATCGCGCTCTGCCTTCGATCATTCCATGAACTACCGTTCCATCGTCGCATTTGGAACCGCACGGAAGGTCGTGGATCCAGAGCATAAGGTCAAGTGTTTGCGCGTTATCTCCGAACATCTCATCGCCGGCCGATGGGCGGATGTGCGCGGACCGAGTGAGAAGGAATTGAAGGCGACAACGGTGCTTGAATTCTCGATCGAGGAAGCTTCATCAAAGGTGCGAAGTGGACCGCCGCTGGACGACGAGAGCGACTACGGGCTGCCAGTATGGGCTGGGGTATTGCCGCTTGAGATTAAATCTCGCCCGCCTATCCCAGACGACAAATTAGTCGAAGGCATCACTCTTCCGGATTATGTCCGGCGCTATGATGCTCGCCTCGCCGGCCACACAGAGACAAGGAATTTCCCGATTCCGGACTGAGTGGTCTGCCAATGAGGCGTAATTTGGTTCCTTCCAGTTTGCCCGTAATCCAACCGCGAGGAACTCAGCCACCACCCGATATGACTTCCTTCTGCTAAATCGACAGATGGATTCAACCCACTTTTTTCGGAATGGCTTGTGCGTTGTCGAAATACTTTACAAACATGACCTCATTCTGCGCTTCGTTATATATAAGTTCATCGGCAGCAGCCTTGGTCATCAGGATTCCAAATCCACCAGGCCGAATCCCGCGTTCTTCACGAACGGACATGTGAGCTATTGGCTCCGATTCCGGTTGACCGACCGCTGCATGGGAGAGTCCCTCGAAGGAAAAACCGGATCCTGGGTCGGCGATGCGGAACATGAGCATTCGCGGCGAGCGTACAGAAGCGATCCGAACCTTTCGATTGGGATCGAGTTGACCACCCCATTCGACTGCGTTGAGCAGCAGTTCGCGGAAGGATGAAGCGATCGTTTCGCGCACACTGTCGGGAAGGCCAGCGTCCAACTTCATCATGAAGCTCTGAATCCGCTCGGCGGCTTCACGTGTGCAAGGAATGAGGAGCTCAACCCAGTGCGGGCGGGCGGACAAGACTTCTATGGCCGGATCCTGATCCGCGGAAAGCGCCCGGTGTGCGACTTCGACGGCTTGGCGGGGAGGGAACGGTTTGCTTAGGTAATCGTAGGCTTGTTCCTTCACGGCGCGCAAAAGCGTCTCGGACGTACTGTCGGAGGTCATTACGATGACTTTAGGGCGACTTGCTCCCACGCGAATGCGCGCCAGCACTTCAAGCCCTGAAAGTTGGGGCATCCAAATGTCCAAGAATACGAGGTCGTAGGGTCTTTGCTCAATGGCGTTCAGTGCAGCAATGCCATCTGCCGCTTCTGATACGTCGAACCCAGCGTTCTCGAGCAGTTTGGCGACGCCGTGGCGAGTTGCAGCATCGTCATCTGCAATCAGAACTCTACTTCGTGCCGGGGTCTCGTCGGGCATAAGAAGGACCTCACGATCATCGCTATCGGAGTCGCCGAATACTATGTCGCTTATGCTGATGGCGTCAACACGAACTTAAGCGTAGACTGCTCACCCTCGGAGAGCGAACATGTCCGCGAACTTTCCATTGAGACCAACTGCCCTGGACACGGAACTCGCAGAATTGTTTGATCTTGCCCTTGATCTAATCTGCGTGGCCGGCCGCGATGGATATTTCAAGCGGGTGAACAAAGCGTGGACAGATGTTCTCGGCTACACAAAAGAGGAACTGCTCACTCAGCCTTGGATCAACTTGGTCCACCCGGACGACCAGCAAGCGACGATCGCCGAAGCCGCCAAGGTCTTTCGAGGATATAAAACGCTGTGCTTTCGTAACCGCTGCCGATCCAAAAACGGTTCCTTCCGCTGGATTGTCTGGACAGCGGCTGCGCCGCCGGATGGACAGTTTTTTTACGCAACTGGCCGTGACGTAACCGAGATTAAGCGCGACGAGGACCTCCTGATCGCTCAGTACTCTGTCACTAGGGTACTGGCGGAAGCGTCTTCACTGCACAAAGCAGCATCACAAATTCTAAAGAACATTTGCGAAACACTGGAGTGGGCGGTAGGCACTGTGTGGCAACTGGACAAAAAAGAAGGAGTCTTGCGTTGCGTCGAGACCTGGCACATTCCAACAGCGAAGGTAAGCGAGTTTACGGCCGTAACTCGCTCCCGCACTTTCGATCGCGGCACTGGCCTGCCCGGCCGCGTTTGGGAGAGCGCCGATGCGCTTTGGATCGAGGACGTTACCAGAGACACTAATTTTCCTCGTGCTCCAGTCGCTTCGAGAGAAGGCCTTCACAGTGCGTTTGGCTTTCCAATTCTACTCGGCGATGAGGTACTCGGGGTACTCGAGTTCTTCAGTCATCAAATTCGGCAGCCTGACACTAAGCTGCTGAAGCTCTTGTCAGCAGTCGGCAGTCAAATCGGTCAGTTTATTGAGCGCACGGAGGCAGAAGCGGCGCTGAGAATCTATGCGCGCGAACTGGAATCCGCGAAGCAAGTCGCTGAAGAAGCGACAAAAGCCAAGAGTGAGTTCCTCGCCAACATGAGCCATGAGATTCGCACTCCCATGAACGCGATCGTGGGAATGACCGAGCTTGCGCTAGGTACTCCGCTTAGCAGCGAGCAGCGCGAATACCTAGGCACGATCAAGGATTCCGCGGATGCCTTGCTAGCGCTGATCAATGATCTGCTCGATTTCTCGAAGATCGAAGCACGGAAGTTCGATCTCGTCAAGAGAGACTTCCATCTCCGCGACAGCCTCGAAGACACCGTACGGCTGCTTGCCCCGCGCGCTCATCAGAAAGATCTGGAACTGGGCTGCCACATTCAAGCTGATCTGCCCGATCGCGTTTTCGGTGACCCGATTCGTCTGCGGCAGATCGTCATCAACCTTGTGGGGAATGCCATCAAGTTCACCGACAAAGGTGAGGTGATGCTACACGTTGAGCGGCAAGGCCAAAGTGAGTCGATCCTCGATTTGCATTTCTTTGTGTCAGATACCGGAATTGGCATCCCGGACGAAAAGCAGCAAAGCATCTTTGAGGCATTCGAGCAGGTCGATAGCTCGACTACGCGCAAGTATGGTGGAACCGGATTGGGCCTCTCAATTTCTGCGGCACTGGTGAAGCTGATGGGCGGAACGATGTGGGTGGAAAGCAAGGTGAGACAGGGAAGCAAATTCCATTTCACAGTGGTGTTGGAATTGAAGAAATCAGAATCGGAAGCTCTCCCCAATAGGAGTCAAGAGTTCATCGATTTACCGATCCTGGTGGTTGATGACAACGCTTCGAATCGGCGAATCCTGAAAGAAGTTCTCACGAACTGGCACATGAAGCCGACACTGGCCAACAGCGGCGCTGAAGCACTCACAGCACTTGAGACGGAAAATCCCGCGAATAGCTTCGCCTTGGTGATACTCGACGTGCACATGCCTGACATGGACGGTTTTGCAGTAGCGGAGCAAATCAGGAATAGCCACAAGCACCAGGGAATCAAAGTCGTTCTATTGACTTCCGCGTCGAGGCCCAGCGATGTTGCGCGCTGTCGCGAGCTGGGAATATCCGTTTACCTCAGCAAACCGATCAAGCAGTCCGAACTGTTTGACGCAATCGTTACGGTGATGACCGAGCGCAGTCTGAAGCCTGAGCTATGCGAGAGCACATCAGCCTCCATCCGGCCTTCCGAGCGCTCGTTGCGCGTTCTGCTCGCGGAGGATAATCCAATAAACCAAACGTTGGCGACGAGGATCCTTGAAAGGCTTGGCCACAAGGTGCAGGTCGTCAACGATGGCAAGGAGGCGGTCGAACAGGCCCGAGCCCAGGACTTCGATCTCATATTCATGGACGTGCAGATGCCCGAGATGGATGGACTGGAGGCAACAAGGGCCATCCGTACTGTAGAAGCAGGCACCGGAAAGCATGTACCGATCGTCGCAATGACTGCGCACGCAATGAAAGGCGATAGGGAAACGTGTCTCAGCGCCGGTATGGACGGGTATCTTTCAAAGCCGATTCGAATTGACGAATTGAAGCAAGCAATCTTTGAGGTAGAGAAAAAACGAGATACGGGACAATCTCCCGAGCGGAACTCGTTTCAGGCAATTGGCGAACTCGAATTGCTTCTCGACTCGGTCATGGGAGATCGAACTCTCCTCGTAGAAATGGCCGAGCTGTGGCTTGCAGATAGCGAAAAGCAAGAAACGCAGATCCGAGAAGGCCTTGATTCGGGCGACGCAATGATGGTCCAGAGGGCGGCTCATGCGCTCAAGGGCTCCGTTGGAACATTTCAGGCCTGTGCTGCTCAGGAAGCCGCCAAGCAATTGGAAATGTCCGCGAAAAGTGCCGACCTGGTCAAAGCGAGAAAGGCGTTCGCAAAGCTTTCGACCCAAATTGATCTGCTCAGGCAAGATCTTCGTCGGCTCGCACGGGCGCCCTGAAGCTGCTTTCCAAGTTCGGGTAGCGGCTGGCCCGTGGGCCGCAGAATGATGTGTTAGGTATCTCCCATTGTAAGGTTTGTCGGCTACCCTTCCACAACCACCAAGCACCCAGCTCAGGGATTCGGCTCGATGCCAATGCGATCATTGACGGCTGATCGAATCCGCTGTTTGCAGCCAAGGTAGCGCTCCGTCGTTTGAACCGAAACGTGCCCCAAAAGGAATTGGATCTGCTCCAACTCACCTCCCGAAGAATGGCAGAGCCGAGCACAGGTCCGTCGCAGATCGTGCGGCGACAATTTCGACACGCCGATGCGCTTGGCGGATTCCTTCACAATGTGCCAAACCGCCTTCACGGTCATGCCGTCTCCCCATGTCCTTCCAACTTTGTTGACTCGGCGGAACAGCTTTCCTCGATCAATTCCGGCTGCGGCGAGCTAATCGTCCAGTTCGGTTCTCACCCAATCGGGAACCGGAACCGTTCGAACGTGGCCTCCCTTGCCCACCAGGTCAACAATCGCCCAATGCTCTTCGCGCTGCTGAAGATGCTCCAATCTCAACGCCACGGCTTCATGCCGCCTCAAGCCGCACGCGAGTAACAAGGCGAGCAATGCTCGGTCGCGTTTTCCTTTCAGTCGTTGATGATCGGGTGCCTGCCAAAGTGCTTGGCCCTGCTCAGCAGTCAGCCAATTGCCGAGGCGCACTCCCAACTTCTTCACGCCTTTAACGCGGCGAATACCAGCCGCCAAATCGGCGCTGAGGAGCCCGCAGTCGGCGGCTTCGTATGCAAGCCGGCGCACGGCACCGAGACGTAGGTTGACGGTGCCAGGTGCAAGTTGACGGGATTCGAGATGAGCCCGATAGCGCAGCACCACAATTCTGTTGAGAGCCAAGCGAGGTTCCGAACAATACCTGTCAACGAATTCATCGATGGCGTGACGATAACCCCGTTGGGCGTCCAGGCTGGTGAGGCTATTCAAGACTGCGGCTTTGGCATGCTCGAGGTCCGGTAGGCGTAGGACAGATTTCGTGGTGGTGCGTTTTCTTCGTGAGTACGATTTCCGCTTCATGACCGATGGCCTCCATGCCACCGATCAATGATCGGGTGTTGTCGCGGCGGTACGGTCAGAGTTGCCCGTGATCCGGGCGCGATACCCGCCGCGCGGGCTGACCTAACGATGAAGACGCGCTGGGTAAGCTCTTCAGAAACGCAATCAGCGCTTCCTGGATCTTCGATAGTCGTCCTGAGTGCGACGAGGGTCGAACCAGTCTCCAGCGTGGCGCAGGAGCCACCGTACCCGAACATGCTGCGGTACTACACACCTTGAGCGACTACACCTTTGTAATAGCCTGTAGCCGAAACAGCGATAAGAGAATGCATGCGCCTTACCTGGAAAGCTGAGACCAAAGCAGAGCAAGAGAACCTGACTCAGCGTCGCGACGATGCTGAGCCGCCTGCAGCATCGCCCTGGTGTAACCCACGTTGTAGACGTAGCCCGCGTACGCGCCGCCGCCGGGATATCCGGATTTGAAGTCCGGCAACTCACGATCCGCGTCGAGGGCGCGCGGATGTTCCGGGAAGATAAGCCGCGGATATTTCTGCCTGACCAGTTCTTGCATCACCGCGAACATGTTGATCTCGCCCTCGTCGAGGAATGTCTCAGTGTACTTCTCGTTTGGCACTTGTACGCGAACATTGCGGAAGTGCACGTGGTTAATCCGGTCCCGCGTTCCGAAATAGCGGCAAACCTCCACCGGATCGTCGCCCATTTCCCGGGTCACACCGCAATCAAACGTAATCCCGTTCGACTTGCTCGGGACGATCTCGATGAGGCGCTTCCAGCCCTCGACAGATCCCATGATCTGCTGTGATCCGCGGCTGATGGGCACCGGAGGATCGTTGGGATGCAGAGCCAGCCGAACGCCCGATTCGTCGGCAGTCGGTATTACGGCCTTCAGGAAATAGGTGATGTTGCTCCACATCTCCTCGAGGCTATGAGCGCCCTCCGCCGGGAGCGGTGGAAGTCCTTTGACCCGGGCGTAATCAAACGCGGTCAACCCGGCGCCCGCGCGACCCGTTTCTGCGTAGTATCCTTCCATAGCCCGATGTGCATAGAAGTTGTACTCGATCACCGGTAAGCCGGCGCGGCCGGCCGCTCGAATAGACAACAGGACCTTCTCGATCTCCTCGTCGCGGCCCGGTTTCCCGTAGAGGGTTTTCGGGAATCCGCTGATCATCATGTTTCCGAGCGTCAGGCCTCCGGACTTGAGCGTCTCCATAATGGACCGGATCTCGCTTTCCTCCCATGGAATCGCCGGCGCGCCCGTGAGCACGTGGTCGACCCCGAGTTGTTTCACGCGACGAATACTGACTTCATCCAACTTGTCGGGAGTCTTGAAGGCGTACCGGTCCGGGTACAGGGAGAGCTGGAGGCAGATCTTAGGTGTTCCAACGCTTTCGGCACCCTCCGCGCGAGCCGCCGGCCCAGGAACCGCGGCCCGCGACAAGGCAACCGCCCCGATTGCCTGCATGATCCTCCTACGCGACACATTGGATTTCATGACTCATATCCTTTCCGGTTCCACGCGCGCTGTGCGACGTAAGTTGAGGCGGAGCTCCACGTCTGCCCTGGAAGGGCCCCCAATCGGCGGCCATAGACCACCGCCACCGACGACCTGGATTTTACGATAAGAGTAGCGTGAGTCGAATCAGTATTGACCAGAACAAACCGAATCGACTGGAGCTACTGAGCCTACTCGCACGCTTCCCGCGGCGAATCGCAAGCACCCGGCAATATTTCACTGTGAACCGATTCGAACACGGGCCCCAATTGATCGCGACATAGAGAACCATCACGAGTGACTGAAGGTCTGGCCGTGATAAGCCAAGGTGCTTAGGAACCTGTGGTTGGCAGCGGTGAGTTTTCTGCGCGGTTTGTCGGCAAACCTTCCCTTACCAAATTAAGGAAGGGGGGCTCGTGACACGTCCAGAGCCACGCTAACAACCCGATTAGTTGACTGTTGGCACTATTGCCTGCACGTCAACAACTCTTCTTTTATCGGTGGTGGGCCTGTTATCTAAACTTAATGACGAGCAGCCGCCTTGGCCCATTTCATGTCGTCGCGACCACTTGGATCAATTGATTTGAGAAACAGAACTGGCGCGCTGTTTCCTGGCGTATCCGACTTCAATTAATGCATTCTCGATCGCCGTCAATGCACCAGCATCGTCTATCGTTGCCGGCATTTTGTAATCATTCCCATCGGCAATCTTCTGCATTGTTCCGCGCAGGACTTTTCCGGACCGCGTCTTGGGCAAGGCCGGCACAACCACTGCGGTTTTAAACGCTGCTACCGGGCCGATCTTTTGTCGTACCATCTGCACGACCTCTGTGACAATCTCATGCGGATTGCGATGAACCCCTTTCTTAAGCACCAGGAAACCCACCGGAATCTGTCCCTTCAGTTCATCATGTACTCCGACTACTGCACACTCAGCGATGTCAGCATGAGAGGCCAGAACTTCCTCCATCCCGCCCGTGGACAATCGGTGTCCGGCCACATTAATTATGTCGTCCGTTCGCGACATGACATAGACATATCCGTCCTCGTCTATATATCCCGCATCTGCGGTCGTGTAGTAGCCGGGAAACTGTGCTAGGTACGAGGAAACGAAGCGCTCGTCCGCATTCCACAACGTTACGAACGTTCCAGGTGGAAGAGGCAGTTTGATAACCAACGCGCCGATCTCGCCAGGTTTCACGCCTCGGTTGTCGGGACCCACGACACGCACATCCATACCGGGGACAGGTTTACTCGGCGACCCGGCTTTAACCGGCAAATGTTCGATGCCGAGACAGTTGGCGCAGATCGGCCATCCCGTTTCCGTCTGCCACCAGTGGTCGATCACAGGAACCCGAAGACGCTCTTCGGCCCAGTGCAACGTATCCGGGTCACATCGCTCGCCCGCCAAAAACAGGGCTTTGAAGTTTGAAAGATTGTAGTTCTTGATCAGAGCCCCGGTCGGGTCCTCCTTCTTGATCGCGCGGAAAGAAGTGGGCGCCGTGAACATGGTTTTTACTCTGTGCTGCGAAATCACGCGCCAGAACGCCCCCGCATCAGGCGTGCCGACGGATTTGCCTTCGTACAGGATCGTCGTATTTCCATGGAACAGCGGTCCGTAGACTATATACGAGTGCCCCACAACCCACCCGACATCGGAAGCCGCCCAGAAAACGTCTCCGGGATCTACTCCATAAATGTTCTTCATCGTCCATTTCAAGGCCACAAGGTGACCGCCGTTGTCGCGAACAACGCCTTTCGGTTGCCCTGTCGTGCCGGAGGTATAAAGAATGTAGAGGGGATCCGTTGCCGCCACGGGAACACACTCGTGTGGCTTTGACGACGCGACAACTTCGTCCCAGTCGCAATCGCGGCCGGCAACAAGTTCGGCGCGCTCCATCTCGCGCTGCAATATCACGCACTTCTCAGGTTTGTGCCTGGCGATTCGAAGCGCTTCGTCGAGGAGTGGTTTGTACGGGATTATTCTCTTCACCTCCACGCCGCATGATGCCGAAACCACGACTTTTGGCTTGGCATCGTCGATGCGTGTGGCCAGTTCGTTTGCAGCAAAGCCGCCAAAAACCACTGAGTGCACTGCTCCCAAACGTGCACACGCGAGCATTGCTATAGCAGCCTCGGGGACCATAGGCAGGTAAATGATTACCCGATCGCCTTTGGCGACACCCATGCGCGCCAGCACTCCGGCAAAAACGGAGACTTTGTTGCGTAGCTCGCGATAGGTGAATGTCTCAATTGAATTTGTTACCGGGCTATCGTAGATCAACGCACTCTGATCCCCACGGCCTCGTTCAACGTGCAGATCAAGCGCGTTGTAACAGGTGTTCACCTCGCCGCCCACGAACCAGCGATAAAACGCCTGACGGCTGTCGTCCAGGACCTTGTCCCATTTCTTATGCCAGTAAACTGCTTCCGCCGCTTCGCTCCAGAAACCAGCCGGATCTTTCAATGATCGGTTAAACGCCCCCTCGAGAGCCCCTGTTCGCATACGGTTCTCCGGCAGGATTATATCGTCCGATAGCCAAAGGAGGCGACGTAGTTCCTGGCCTGCATAGTTCCTGGCTTGCAAGCCCCGGAAGAGTCGGTTGTGGACGAGTTGTTTGGTCTCAATTGAACGCACTGCTGGAACCGAGATTACGGACTGGGACGATTACTACGGTTGCACCTCCCTGCGTACCGCTCTGGCTGCACACTTTACGGAGTGGATCGAATACTGAACTACGGGCTGCCTCATTTTCACTTGGAAACACTCCCGGTCCCATGATCTTGCCTCCCGAATCGTCGGCAAACCTTACCTTATTGGGTTAGGGAAGGTTTGCTCGTGATCCGCTCCGGATGGCGAATTCGCCGCAACTTTCCGATCCGAGCCCTAGCGCGAGCAGGCCCAAGTCACAACTACGACGTTGAGTTGTTGTACCAGCGCAGGACTCGGAGAGCGCCCCTCGTGTTCGAGCGGCTTGCCTTGCCGACGCCCGTCTCCATCTCCAATTGGAATATGTTCGGGATGAAGAAGGTTGAGCGGCCAGTGTCCGTTCTGGTGGCGGCGCTTAATCACGGCTTCGATGGCGCGAATGACGCGTGACACCAGATAGTGCAAGAAGGGCCCTTTTGGATATACCTATCCTAGCAAAAACGAGGAACACGAGCTGGATTGCAAGAGCGTTCCAACCGTATCTGGCTGCGGTATTATTCCCAAAACTGTGGAAGGACTGCGGGTCTCCCATTACCGTCTCCTACGCCGCCTGGGCTCGGGCGGCATGGGCGAGGTGTACGCTGCGGAGGACGAGCGGCTGCGTCGGCAGGTTGCCATCAAGTTCATTTCTCGCGAAAGGGCGGTGGATGAACCCGCCCTTCGGCGTTTCGAACATGAGGCTCAAGCGGCTTCAGCGCTGAACCATCCCAACATCTGCACAATCCATGAAGTCAACGAACACGAAGGTCAGCCGTTTCTGGTGATGGAACTGCTGGAGGGACAGGACCTGCGACAAGTCTGCGCGGCCGGCCCGGTAGAAATTTCGAAGTTACTGCAGTGGGGCATTGAGGTTGCGGATGCACTCGCCTCGGCGCACGCGCGGGGGATTGTGCACCGCGACATCAAGCCCGCCAACGTCTTTATCACTTCGCGAGGCGATGCCAAGGTGGTGGATTTTGGCCTGGCAAAGCTGCCACAGCGCGAGCCTACGGGCTTGGGTGAAACCGCCAGCGCTGCAGAGACACGTCTCGGCTCGGTAATCGGTACGGTAGCCTATATGTCGCCGGAGCAGGCCAGGGGAGAATCGCTGGATGCGCGTACGGATCTGTTCTCAGCGGGAGCCGTATTGTATGAGATGGCGAGCGGCAAACCTGCTTTCGACGGCTCCACACCGGCTGTTGTTTACAGCGCGATTCTCACAGCTACGCCAATACCAATCTCGGGCGTTCGCGCTAACTTTCCCGCAGAGTTGGAAAGAATCATTGCGAAAGCGCTCGAAAAAGACCAAGAGATGCGTTACCAGAGCGCCGCGGAATTGAAGGCAGACCTCAAGCGGCTGCAGCGGGAGTTGGAGACGGGAAGCGCACACCGCACCGCAGCCGGCCGGGCTATTAGGAGTAAGCTGCTGGTCGCATCGATCGCCGGTCTGGCGTTGGCATTGCTGGCGGGCGCGGCGGGATGGTTGCTCACGCATCGGAGAGCAGAAAGTGTCCAACAGCTCTCGCGGCGCGCCACCGTCGCGGTTCTCCCCTTCCGAAATACCACCGGGGATGCAAAACTCGATTATCTGAGCACGGCTCTGCCCGACGAGGTCGTCACGGCCCTGAGTTACGCGCCCACCTTGAGCGTGCGGCCCTTCAGTATGTCGCAGCGGTTCACGGGTCCGAATTCTGATCCGCACCAGGCCGGGCAGGAATTAAAGGTATCCGATGTCGTCACCGGTCATTTTCTTCGTCAGGGGGACCGGCTGGGAGTTACGCTCGAGGCCGTGGATATCGCCAAAGATGAAGTGTCATGGCGCAGCTCGGTCGATATTGCCACAAACGACATGGTGGGTCTGCGACAAGAAGTGACCACAGCATTGCAGAGAGGACTTCTGCCAGCGCTCGGCATCGCGAACATAGAGCTCTCAAGGACAAAACCCAAAAGCCAGGAGGCGTATGAGTTGTATTTGCGCAGCCAGGACAGCCCGTACTGGACCGTGGCGCACAATCACGAGGCGATCGCAATCCTGGAAAAATCGGTGGCCCTCGATCCAGGCTATGCTCCGGCATGGCTAGCGCTCGGGCTGCACTACGCGAACAACAGCGATCTCATCGGTGGGGGCGAAGAGATGTACCGCAAGACTGTCACGGCCCTGCAGCGGGCACATGAGCTTGATTCGGATCTGTTAGCCGCCTCGACCATGTTGATCGAGCGCCGGGCATTTTACGAGGACCTGGCCTCCAGCTTCACGCAAATCCAAGAATTGGCCCGAAAGCGGCCACGTACAGCCTGGGTCCATGAGGTGTTCTCCGAACTACTGCGCGCAGCCGGCGCTCCCGAACAGGCTGCGCGTGAATGCGAAATTGTTCGCCAGCTAGACCCGCAGTTCTACACCGGAAGTTGTGTGGTGCTGTACGTACACATGGGAAACTTCGTTAAGGCGCGTCAGGAGATCAACCGCACGCCGGGAGATTTCAATACCATGATGTTGGGGCAGATCCTACTGCGCGAGGGGAGGGTCGAAGAGGCCTTACCGAAGCTGAATACCATTCCCGCAGGCATGCAGCGCGAGCTGATCCGCGACTGCTGGCCGGACTCATCAACGGAAAAGTGCGCGACAACTGCAAGGCAGTCGGAGGCCAGTTTCCGCGCAATCACGTTCAGTGATGCGTGGTACTTTGGAGCTGCATTGCAAGCTTTTCTGAATAAGAAGGATAGCGCAATCCAACTATTGCGGGCGGCGACAGAGCACAACCTTTGTGTCTATCCTTCTGTCGATCTGGACCCGCTGTTCGATAAGATTCGCAATTCAGTGGAGTTCAATGCGGTGCGCCAGGAAGGGATTGCTTGTCAGGTCAGATTCGCGCCATACACCAAAATGCAGATTGAGTAGCGGCCACAGAAAGCTTCCGGACTGTCGGCAAACCGAAAATTAGCATATCCGTAAAGGATGCTGCTGGTCTGAGCACATGGGCTCGTCCTTCTATAGTATGTTGGCTATGTTTTCCAGAAGCTGAACGCCTTCGTCGTGAACCTGGTCCCAAACGCCGGGATCGGCGACGCCGCCGAAAGATGAAAAATCGATTTCACGGATGAAGTCCCCGCCTGCTCCGGTCAAGATTACAATCTTGTTCGCCCGGTCCTGCGCGATCCGGTAAAAGGCATCGATAAACTCAGTATGACCTTGTGCCGTGAAAGTGAATGGCCCGTCATTTGGTGTGAAACTCGGCAACCAGGACACCTTCGGCGTCCCGAGTCAGTTTCAGGCTGCGATAGGCAGCAAAGTAGTCATTTTGAAGTTGCATAGGATTCTCCTCACTGTGTTGCGCTGACTGCGTTGTTATTGCGAGGCTAGCCCTTTGCCCTCAGGTGGCCACAACGAGACCGCCTGCCGCACGAATGACCTCCCCGGTGATCCAGGCTGATTCGTCTGACGCTAGGAACACTGCCAGCGGGGCGATGTCCGTGACGCGACCCAGCCGGCCGAGCGGCGTCTTCCCAGCCAGCACAGCGCCGGCCCCACCCTCAAACGTCCCAGCGGCTACATTGCCTTCGGTTTCTGTATGACCGGGAGCGATGGCGTTGACGCGTATCTTGCGCGGTGCCAGTTCGAGCGCCAATCCCTTTGTCAGCGTTTCGAGGGCACCTTTCGTGGAAGCGTACAGCAGGGCTCCCGCGACCGGATGCGAGCCGACGATAGAGCTGAGGTTGATGATGCTCCCGCCGTCGGCGCCGAACCGCTTGGTC
>Ga0075424_100004059_pt1 | contig 13788 bp, 12 predicted proteins | sample SoiMethybrSBSTD3_FD_75301 | JGI IMG/M metagenome (GOLD analysis project Ga0075424, IMG submission 75301) | Bulk soil microbial communities from a Populus tree surrounding site in Tennessee, USA - Soil MetaG P. TD hybrid SBSTD3 | ecosystem: Environmental > Terrestrial > Soil > Tree plantation... | reverse complement strand
CCGATCAGGAAGCTCGAGGGCAGCACGCGCACGCGCCAGGCCCGCGGCGCATCTTGATTGGGATCGAGCAGGATCGTCGGCCGGATCGACTCACGCTTGACGAAGTCGGCCACCCGCGCCCTCGCCTCGCCGTAGTTCACGAGCAAGACGGCGAAAGGCCGACCGGCCAGCCGCTCCTGGAGCTTCTGGATCGACGCCATCTCGGCCACGCATGGCTCGCACCACGTCGCCCAGAAGTTCACGAGCACGACGCGGTCGCGATAGTCGGCCAGGCTCTGGCGATTTCCCGTGAGATCGTTGAGCGCCAGCGGTGGCGTCATGGCCTCTTTCGCGGGGATGAAGCGCGTGCGGTCGGCGCCGACGCGTTCGGCGAGCCCCAGCCCGGCACAGACGAGCGCTCCGAGAATCAGCATCGAGAGTCGCACGGCGGCCGCCGAGCGACGACGACGCGCGGATCGGGCGAATGTCGTGACGGTGGTCACGACGCTCGCCGCGATCCGGCGCTCACGCTTTGATCTCGCGCGTGGTGATCGTGTACTTGAAGTTGTCGGGATCGAGGCTGTCGCGCCGGCCCTCCGATGTCTCGGACTGCGGGTACATGAAGAAGCCGAGCTTGCCGCCCTGGGTCGCGCCCGGCAGCGCCACGTCGTGAGCCGTGTTGAACGCGAGCCAGTTGCCTTCCCAGCCGCCGAACAGCTTGGGCCGTACCGCCTCCACCAGCGGATGGTCGATCTTCAGCCATTCACTCGTTTCCTCGCGCGCCACCTTCGTGACGTCCGCCGGGTCCATCGCCACCCAACCGTAGTCCTTCAGGAACACCTCGGCGCGGCAGTGCTGGGCCTTGCTGATATTCGCGCTGCCCGCACCGAGCGACTTGTAGCCGAAGGCCGATGGCGCGACGCGGATGCCGTAGATGTCGCGCGCGGGTATGCCGACTGAGCGCACGAGGCCGACGAAGAGCCCGTTGATGTCGCCGCACTTGCCGCCGAAGCTCTTCGTCTCGAGCATCGTCTTGATGTCGCCGACGCCGCAGCCGCGCACCTTGGGCTCGCGATACGTGTTGGCGAGGACCCAGTCGTACACGGCCTTGACCTTCTCGACGTCGGTTGTCTTGCCCTTCGTCGCCTCGAGCGCCGTCTCGCGCACGATGCCGTCGGTGGGCATCAGGTCGGTGGACTTCGTCCACGTCTTGAGCGCCGCCGCGTCCTCGGCGACCGCGACCTTCTTCGACCAGTCGACCGCGCGGTCCTGAGTCTGGAAGCGGCTCGTCAGCTCGACCACCGGCGCGGATTCGCCGGGCACGAACTCGGCGTAGAGCATGCTGGAGCCGTAGACGCCGTCGTTCGTGGTCTTCATCACCTTCGCGTTGCCCGACCACTGGTCACCCAGCGGCTTCTGGTAGTCGGATCGAACCGAGGGGATCGGCAGCCACGCTCGAGTCACTCCCGCGGGCTCGAGGATCTCGATTCGCGTCGTGATTTCGAACGTGCGCCAGGTGCCGGGACGCGGCACGAACTCCTTCTGCTGGGCGGCCGCACGCGTTACGAACGTGGAGACTCGCGAGGTGGCGGCGAAGGCGGGCAGCGCGGCGGCGCCGCGGAGAAACGCGCGTCGGTTCATCGGCAATGGTCTCCTTGTCCAGCACGCGCGGCGACCGCGAGGCCACCGCTGACGGTACGATGGCCTGCCACGATATCGGGATTCAGCCGGAAGGCAAATCGGTAAGCTCTATCGGGAGCAGATGCCGAATGGAAGCATCCCGATAGCGAGAGCGAAGGACGCTACGCTGTGACGCGGATGACCGGCTCCGGCAATACGAGGCCGACCTCCCAGCACTCCTCGCCTCGGCGATGGAAGCCCTCGACCACCGAGCCGGCGCGGTTGGCCGCCACCGAGAAGAGCAGGCCTCCGGAAGTCTCCGCCTCGGTCAGCAGCGAGGCCAGATATTTGGGCACGCCCGGCTCGATCGTGAGCGCGGACCCGAAGGTGTCGGCGACATAGCGCCGGTTGCGGTTCATGCCGCCGCTGAACTGGCCGGACTCGGCGAGCTCGCGGGTGCCCGGGAGCAGCGGCAAACGCGAGGCGTCGATCGCGAGACCGGCGCCCGAGGCCTTGACCATCTCGCCGGCGTGGCCCAGAAAGCCAAAGCCGGTGATGTCCGTCGCGCCCTTGGCTCCGTTCTCGCGCGCGACCGCGGCCGCCACGCGGTTGAGGCGCAGCATGCTCTTGACCGCGCCCGCCAGCACCTCGGCGCTGGCTACGCCGTTCTTCGCCGCGGTCGTGATCACGCCGGTGCCGAGGGGCTTGGACAGGAACACGCGGTCGCCAGGGCGCAGACCGCCCTTGATGAGGATCTGCTCCGGATGCACACGGCCCGTGACGCAGAGCCCGTACTTCGGCTCGGCGTCGACGACGGTGTGTCCGCCGGCGATCACGCCTCCAGCTTCGGTGATCTTGTCCCGCCCGCCGCGAAAGACGTCGGCGATGATCGTCTTCGACATCTCGCGCGGGAATCCCGCGACCGCGAGCGCGAACATCACCTCGCCGCCCATCGCGTAGACGTCGGACATCGCGTTGACGGCGGCCACGGCGCCCCACGTCCACGGGTCGTCGACCACCGGCGGGAAGAAATCGACGGTCTCGACGAGCGCCAGATCGGGCGCGAGCCGATAGACCGCGGCGTCGTCCGCCGCGCCGAGCCCGACGAGCAGCTCCGGGGGCGGAGGCGCACCTTCGGGCCTCAGAACCGCCAACACCTCCTGGAGATCTCCAGGAGCCATCTTGGATGCTCAGCCGGCGCAGGAGGCGTAGGTGGTGAGACGGACCTCGCTATGAGTGTGAGGATGCTCGGCCATCGCGGTTATTGGGACGCGCGGGCAGGAAGCTGAGATTCGACGAAGTCGACGAAGGCCTGGGCCAGCGGTGAGCGGCTGCGGTCGCGATGCGTGATCAAGTAGAAGAAGCGCGACACCCGCAGGTCCTTCACCTTCAGGCAGGCGAGTAGGCTGGCGCGGCATTCGTCCTCGACCGCGCGCCGGGAAATGATCGAGATCCCCACGCCCGAGCGCACCGCTTGCTTGATCGCCTGGGTCGAGCCCATCTCGCCGACGACGCGGAAGGCCGTGAGATCGGCGTCGGCCTCGCCGAGCGCGTGCTCGAGCGCCTCACGCGAGCCCGAGCCTTGCTCGCGGACGATGAGGGGCTCGCGCTTGAGATCGGCGAGCGTGACGCTCTTGCGTCCCGCCAGCGGATGCTCGGCGGGCAGGACCACCACGAGCTCGTCGGGCAACAGCTCGCGCGACACCAGCGTGCGCGACGTCGGGCGCGCGCCGACGACACCAACCTCGGCCCGGCCGTCGTCGACCCACGTGCTCACCTGCCGGCTGCCGCCGATCAGGAGCGAGATCGAGATGTCCGGATACTTCGTCTTGAACTGTCCGATCAACCCGGGCAGCAGGTATTCGCCAGGAATGGTCGAGCCGCCGACGACCAGCTGGCCGCTCAACCGGCCCTGGAACTGGTCGAGTGCCTGGCGCGCCTCACGCGAGAGCGCGAGCATGCGCCGCGCGTAGCCGAGCATCAGCTCGCCCGCGCGGGTCGGGGCCGCACCGCGGCCGAGGCGATCGAGGAGCTGGACACCGAGCTCGTCCTCGAGGGCCCGAATGTGCTCGGAGATCGTGGGCTGGGTGAGGAAGAGCGCCTCGGCGGCGCGCGAAAAGCTCCCGAGCTCGGCCACCTTCGCAAAGATCTCGAGGCGGCGCAGATCCATCAGAGCGAGCCGGGTGCCGCGAGACTACTCAGTGACAGGCGCAACCACCGCCGCAGCACCCACCGCCGCCCGACATCGGGGACGACTGGAGCGCGCCGGCGGTCTTGAGACCGAACACCGACAGCTTGCGCATCACCTGCTCGCTGGCGCACGACGGACACGCCACCGCCGCCGCAGCGGTGGGAACGTACTTCTCGAACTCCCGCTCGCACTGCTTGCAGCGGTACTCGTAGATCGGCATGCCCTACTCGCCGCCTCGCTGCACGTAGCTCTTGACGAACTCCTCGGCGTTCTCTTCGAGGATGTCGTCGATCTCGTCGAGAAGCTTGTCGATGTCTTCCTTGATCTTCTTGCCTTTTTTAGCCAGCTCGGGGCTCGCGGCTGCTCCGTCCCCACCTTCCGCCGGCTTCGTCGGCCTGACTTCCTTCTTCTTTTGCTCTGCCATCTCGCCCTCCATGGGGCAACGGGCCGTGTCGCACACCGCACGAAACCACTACTGAACGCATTTTAACACGCCCCTTCTCAGAGCCGTCTGAAGTGCTTGCTGAGGGTGAGCGTCTGGCGCTGGTACGAGGAGCCGAGCTCGCTTCCATAAACCCGGTCCGGGCGGGAACGAAGGCGCTCGAAGAGGACTTTGAACGAGGTCTGGCCGTCGTACACCATGAACGGGACCTCGCGCGCCCTCACCTCCATGACCACCTTGGTGCCCAGGATCGTCCCGTCACCCCAGCCGAATCCGGGGTCGAAGAACCCCGCGTAATGCGTGCGGATCTCGCCCGCCCCGGCGTCGTACACCACCATCTCGGCGGCGTAATCGGGGGGCACCCGGATGCGCTCCTTGGACAGGAGGATATAGAACCGGTTGGCCTCCAGGATGTACGAGTCCCGCGAGGGGCGCTTGATGGGCTCCCAGAACTCGCCGGGATCGTAGAACCCGATCCGGCTCAGGTCGACCGCCGGCGGGTTGGGTTGGGCACGATAGCCGATGATCCCGTCGGTGAGCCGGCCGGACAGATCGACGCCCATGCAGAGCCCATCGCTGACGACCACGCGTCCCGGCGGGATCGAGCGCTCGTCGTCGTCGTAGAGCAGCGGTTCGGCGCGATACAGATCCTCGAGGGCCGTGTCGGACATCGAGGTCTGGCCGAAGAGCAGGCGCAGCTGGTTCAGCGAGGCGCCGGCCTGCACGCGCACCGGGAACGATTGTGGTGAGACCTCGAGGTAGAGCTTGCCGCGATAGCCTGCGCGGATCTCGTCGAAGCGCGGGGTCGCGTCGGTGATCACGCGCGTGAAGATGTCGAGCCGCCCCGTGGTCGACTTCGGATTCGAGCGGCCCCGCACCTCGGGCGGCAGATCGAGCGATTCGAGCAGCGGGACGAGATACACGGAGCCTCGCTGTAGCGTGGCCCCGGAGCCCGCTAGCGAGAGCTGATCGATGACGAGATCGCTCTCGGCGAGTCCGCGCTCGCCGAGCCGGCTCTGCACGCTTTCGCGAAACGGCAGAAAGCTCGCGCGGAGCTGGTAGGCGTCGGGTCCCAGGCGTAGATCGAGGCTGGCAGGCTGGAACTGCTGATCGTCGAGGGCGACCGGCGAGACGATCCAACCGTCGCGCACCGCCTGACGCAGCTCGCGGTCGGAGAGCACGCCGTCACTCATGTCCGTTCCAGTTAGCATCGCGTGCGCGAGCCGTCAAGGCGCGTGCCGCCGCGCGAGCCAGAAGCACGCCGACCCGAGCACGCAGAACGTCATCGAGGCGAGGAACACCAGGCGGTACGAGCCCATGACATCGTGCACGACCCCGCCGAACCACGGCCCGATCGCCCCGCCGAGCCCGTTGCCGATCGTGAGGGCGCCATAGATGACGCCGAGCCGCCGGCCCCCGAAGAAGTCGGACGCCATCGCCGCGATGATCGGCCCGCGGGCGCCGAAGCCGAGACCGAAGAGCAGCGCGTAGGAGACCAGCCACGCCGCGTGGCGATCGGACTCGAGCGCCAGCAGCGAGAGCGAGCCGCCGGCCGTGCAGCCATACGAAACGGTCGCCGCGAGTGGGCCGCCGAATCGATCGGCCGCCAGCCCGAAGCCGGCGCGGCCGAGGATCGACATCAGGCCCATGACGCCGAAGACGCTCGCGGCCAGCATCGGCGCGAAGCCGCGATCGATCGCGAAGGCCACCTGGTGCGTGGTGACCGAGAAGACCGCGAGCGGCGTGCACAGGTTCGCGAGCCAGAGCGCCCAGAACGTACGCGTCGAGGCCGCGCGCCTCAACGTCCACTCCGCCTGGAACTCGATTCCGTGCGTGCTCTGGTCTCGGCGACTTGCGATCGCCGCGCGTCGCTCGCGCTCCGGGTCGCGCGCGCCGATCCAGACGATCGGGGCGAGCACGCCGAACGCGCCGAGCCCGAGCACGACGCTCGCCGTCCGCCAGCCCGCGGCCGCGATCAGCCACTGGGCAAGCGGCCCCATCACGAAGACGCCGAAGCCCATCCCCGAGAACGCGATGCCGACCGCTCGGCCGCGGCGCTCGGAGAACCACCGCGAGATCAGCACGCCCATCGGCACCGGCCCCAGCGCGACGAGGCCGGCGGCGCCGAGCACGCCCGTGTAGAGATAGAGCTCGCCGGCGGAGTGAACCGTCGCGACGAGCAGCGAGGCGCTCGAGAGCAGGACGGCGCCGATCAGGATCACGCCGCGCGGTCCGAAGCGGTCGACCAGGATTCCGGCCAGCGGCGCCAGCAGCCCCTGGAGGATCGTCGACGTCGATTGCGCGCCCGCCGTCAGCCCGCGCGACCAGTGAAATTCCTCGATCAGCGGCACCAGGAAGACGGAGAACGAGAAGTAGAGACCGTTGCCGACGGCCAGCGCGACCCACACGACGAGGACGATCGTGGCGCGTCGCGACGCGAAAATGGGCTGGGGACCTAGTCGCTCGTGATCACGGCGCCGGCGGAGTCGACCTCGAGCGCTCGGGCGCTGCCGCTGACCCCCGCCCGCCTCAGCGCGTCTTCCATCGCTCGCCCGACGGCCGTTCCGTCGCCTGCGACCACCGCGAGGAGCGACGGGCCCGCCCCGCTCAGCACGCAGCCCAGCGCGCCGGCGGCGCGCGCGGCGGTGGCGACCGCGGGCATCCAGGGAAAGAGCTTCAGGCGATAGGGCTGATGCAGCCGGTCGTCGAGCGCGGTCGAGAGCGTCTCGGGGCGCCCGGCCTGGAGTCCGGCCAGCAGGAGCGCGACCCGCTGCACGTTGAAGACCGCGTCCTCGCGCGGGACCGAGCGCGGCAGCAGCGCGCGCGCCTCGGAGGTCGAGGCCGTGACCTCGGGGATCAGCACCACCCACGCGAGGCTCTTCGTCACCGGCAGCGGCACCGCTGCCACACCGTCTGGCGTGCCGCACGACACGGTGAGGCCGCCGAAGATCGCCGCGGCGACGTTGTCGGGATGACCCTCGGCGCGCGCCGCCAGGCCCAGCAGCGCGTCCCGGGAAAGTGGCGACCCGACGAGCGCGTTGCCCGCCACCAGACCCCCGACCCACGCCGCCGCGCTCGAGCCGAGGCCGCGCGCGGTCGGAATCCGGTTCACGCATTCGAGGGCGCAGCCCCTGAACGGTCGACCGGCCGCTTCGTACGCGAGCTTCACGCCGCGAGCGACCACGTTGGCGCCATCGCGCGCCAGCCGATCGGCGCCCTCGCCCTCGATCTTCACGCTGACGCCCTCGCCTTCCGCGGCGACCACCTCGTTGTAGAGCGCCAGCGCCAGTCCGAGCGCGTCGAATCCGGGTCCGAGGTTCGCGGTCGTCGCGGGAATTCGAACGTGGACGCGCACGCGGCTACAGCCGCTTGAGGAGCCAGTCGGGGGTAAGAGAGATCGCCCAGGAGTTCAGGACCACGTAATAGTTCGTGAAGACGAGAACGCCGACGATCACGAGCACGACGCCGGCCGCGCGCTCCACGACCGGAATGAACCGGCGGTAGCGCTTGAAGAACGCGAGGAACGGACCGAGCGCCGCCGCCGAGATCAGGAACGGCAGCCCGAGGCCGGCCGAGTACGCGACCAGCAGGCCGATGCCGCGCTGCACCGTCTCCGAGGTGCCCGCGAGCGAGAGGATCGCGCCGAGGATCGGACCCACGCACGGCGTCCAGCCGATCGCGAACGTGATCCCGACGACGAGCGAGCCGATGTAGCCGGCCGGCTTCTCCTGGAGCTGCCACTGCTGTGTACGGCCGAAGATGCCGATCTTCAGGAGCCCGACGATGTAGAGCCCGAAGATGATGATCAAGAGGCCGCCGATCCGGCGGATCCAGTCGCGATAGTCGAGGAGGAACTGGCCGGCGGCGCTGAACGAGGCCCCCAGTGCGACGAAGACCAGGGAGAAGCCCAGCACGAACGCCAGCGCGTGGACGAGCACCCGGCGTCGCGCGGCCGGCGACAGATCAGCCGTGAGGTCGGCAACGGACATGCCGGTGATGAACGACACATAGGACGGAAACAGCGGGAGCACGCAGGGGGACAGGAACGAGAAGAGTCCCGCAGTGAACGCGACCGCGACGCCGACCGACTCCCCTGTCATTGGGCCAGGAGCCCTTCTACGAGCGTGTGCGCCGCCTTGTTGTCCCACGCGCGCGGGCCGAGCGCCACCGCGGTCAAATAGCCGTTGCGATCGACGACGAAGCTGGCCGGCAGCGCGCGGACACCGTACGCATTGGCCAGATCCATCTTCGCGTCGAGCGTGACCGGGAACGTGAGCTTGTGCTTCTCGAGGAATGGCTTGACGAGCGAGGCGTCGCTGTCGACCGAGACCGCGAGCAGCACGAAACCACGCTGGCGGTGCCTGAGGTAGAGGCGCTCCATGGCCGGCATCTCCTCCCGGCAGGGTGCGCACCAGGTCGCCCAGAAGTTGATCAGCACCGGCTTGCCGCGCTGCCCGGCCAGCTTCAAGGTGTCGCCACTCAGCAGCGAGACCGTGAAATCGGAGGCCTGCTTGGGCCTGGGCGGTCGGATGAGATCCAGCTCGCGCGCGGCGTCGTCCACGCCGCTCACGCTGGCCATGTACACCGGCGGCCGCTCGGGCGCGGCGGAGGCAGGGTCGCGCGGCCCCTCGCCCAGCACGAAGAAGAGCGCGGCGCCGAGGAGGCACACCCCGGCCGTCAGCGCGCCCGTCAGCATCAGCCGTCCTCGCATCAGTGTCTCCACGCTCCGGTCATTCCTCGGAAAGCCGCTCCGGTCATCACTCGAAAAGCCCGAAAAAGTATACCGCTAGACGCCACGGGCGGTTTGCTCCGACTGAGCCGCTTGCTATAGTAGGCGGACCTGGCTGGCCCGCGCGAGTCCTCACCGACGAGCAGACCCGGCCGCGCAGACACGCGTCGCGGACGGGCGCCCGACGGCCACCGGAGGAGGACGACCTCATGGACGAGCGACAGATCCACGCTCTCATCGCCGACGTGCGGGCCGGTCGTTTGTCGCGGCGCGCCTTCACGCGGATCATGATCGGCTTCGGCCTCACCGCCCCGCTCGCCGCACAGATGCTGGGCGCTGCCGGTGCCGCGGCTCAGCCCCGCGGCGACGGCTTCACGCCGACGCGGCGGGGCGGAGGCGGCCAGCTCAAGGTGCTCTGGTGGCAGGCCCCGACCCTGCTCAACCCTCACTTCGCCGTCGGCACCAAGGACCAGGACGGCTCGCGCGTGTTCTACGAGCCACTCGCGGCATTCGACCCCGAGGGCAATCTGTTCCCGATCCTGGCTCAGGAGATTCCGACCCTCGAGAACGGCGGCGTCGCGCGCGACGGCAAGTCGGTCACGTGGAAGCTCAAGCGTGGTGTCACCTGGCACGACGGAAAGCCTTTCACCGCCGACGATCTCGTCTTCAACTGGGAGTACGCGGCCGACCCGGCGACCTCCGCAATCACGATCACGACCTACCGGGACATCGAGCGGGTCGACAAGCTCGACAGTCACACCGTCAAGCTCGTCTTCAAGAACCCCACGCCGTTCTGGTTCGATGCGTTCTGCGCTGCCCGCGGCATGATCATCCCCAAGCACCTCTTCGACGGCTATCGCGGCGCCAAGTCGCGCGAGGCGCCGACGAATCTGAAACCCGTCGGTACGGGCCCGTACCGCTTCGTCGATTTCAAGCCGGGCGATTTGGTGCGCGGCGAGATCAACCCCAACTACCACGTCGCCAACCGCCCCTTCTTCGACCAGTTCGAGATGAAGGGCGGGGGCGAGGCAGCCTCGGCCGCCCGCGCCGTGCTGCAGACGGGCGAATTCGACTTTGCCTGGAACCTGCAGGTCGCCGACGACGTCCTCAAGCGCCTGGAGCAGGGCGGCAAGGGCCACGTCGACATCGCGACGGGCGGCGGCATCGAGCACATCCAGCTGAACAACACCGATCCGTGGAAAGAGGTCGACGGCGAGCGGTCGTCGGTGAAGACCACCCACCCGTTCCTGACCGACCCGGCGGTCCGCGCCGCGTTGAATCTTCTGGTGGATCGCGGGGCTATTCACGAGGAGCTCTACGGCCGTCTCGGTCAGTCCACGCCGAACTTCCTCAATGGGCCTACTCGCTTCCGGTCGCCGAACATGCGCTGGGAGTTCAACGTCGACAAGGCCAATCAGCTCCTCGAGAACGCCGGCTGGCGTCGCGGCGGCGACGGCGTCAGAGCGAAGGACGGCAAGCGGCTGAAAATGATCTTCCAGACCTCGATCAACCCGGAGCGCCAGAAGGCCCAGGCGATAGTAAAGCAAGCGTGCGCCAAGGCCGGGATCGAGCTCGAGCTCAAGGCCGTCACCGCGAGCGTGTTCTTCTCATCCGACGTCGCCAACCCCGATACCTTTACCAAGTTCTATGCCGACATGCAGATGTACAACGTCGGCCCGGGCGCGCCAGATCCGCAGACGTTCATGTCGAACTTCACCACCGCGGAGATCTGCTCGAAGGACAACAAGTGGGCGCGCCGCAACACCACCCGCTGGCGCAGCGAGGAGTACGATCGTCTGTGGAAGGGCGCGGAGAGCGAGATGGATCCGGTGAAGCGGGCCGCGCTGTTCATCCGGATGAACGACATGATCATCCAGAACGTCGTGGTGATCCCGATCGTCTGGCGCAACTCGGTCGCGGGCGTGTCGAACCGGCTCAAAGGCAACGACCTGTCCGGGTGGGATTCGTATCTGTGGCGGCTCGCGTACTGGTACCGGCAGTCTTGACACTCCGAGGCGCGAACGGTAAGAAAGCCAACCACCCGGCTGCTCGGACCGGGGCAGAGAGGGGAATAAATGGAAGAGCGTGAGCTGAGGGCACTGGTGGACCAGGTCCAGGCGGGAGCGCTGAGCCGCCGTCGTTTCGTACAGATGATGGTCGGGCTCGGTCTCACGGCGCCGATGGCCGCCCAGATGCTGGCCTCGGCGGGAGTCGCGCAGGCGCAGGCCAAGTGGACGGTCAACCCCACCAAGCGTGGCGGCGGCGGGCTCGTCAAGACGCTCTGGTGGCAGGCGCCCACCCTGCTGAACCCGCATTTCGCCAACGGCACCAAGGACCAGGATGCCTGCCGCATCTTCTATGAGCCGCTCGCCTCGTACGATCCCGACGGCAACGTCATTCCGGCCCTCGCCGCGGAGACGCCGAGCCTCCAGAACGGCGGGGTCGCGAAGGACGGGATGTCCGTGACCTGGAAGCTCAAGAAGAACGTCGCCTGGCACGACGGCAAGCCCTTCACGGCCGACGACGTCGTGTTCACCTGGGAGTACGTGATGGACCCGGCGACCGCCGCGGTCACCATCGGTCCGTACCAGAACATCACGCGGATCGACAAGGTCGACAGCCACACCGTGAAGATCGCGTTCAAATCGCCGACTCCGTTCTGGTCGGCGCCGTTCTGCGGTACGGCGACCGGCCTGATCATCCCCAAGCATCTGTTCCAGGCCTTCAAGGGCGACAAGTCACGCGAGGCGCCGACCAACCTGAAGCCCGTCGGCACCGGCCCGTACAAGTTCGTCGACTTCAAGCCCGGCGACATCGTTCGGGGCGAGATCAATTCGAACTATCACGTGGCCAACCGGCCGTTCTTCGATCAGATCGAGATGAAGGGCGGCGGCGACGCGATCGGCGCGGCGCGCGCGGTCATCCAGACCGGCGAGTACGACTACGCCTGGAACATGCAGGTCGAGGACGAGATCCTCAAGCGCTTCGAGCAGGGCGGCAAGGGGCACGTCGATATCGTCTCGGGCGGCAACATCGAGCACATCCAGGTCAACACGACCGACCCGTGGACCGAGGTCGACGGCGAGCGCTCGTCGGCCAAGACCAAGCACCCGAGCCTGAGCGACCCGGCTGTCCGGCAGGCGCTGAACCTGCTCGTCGATCGCGGCTCGGTCCAGGAAGAGATCTACGGGCGCACCGGCATCGCCACCGCGAACTTCCTCAACGCGCCCTCGCGGTTCGTGTCGAAGAACACGAAGTTCGAGTTCAACGTCGACAAGGCGAATCAGATCCTCGAGTCGGCCGGCTGGAAGCGCGGCGGCGACGGGATCCGGGCGAAGGAGGGCAAGAAGCTCAAGTTCGTCTACCAGACGTCGATCAACGCGCCACGTCAGAAGACGCAGCAGATCGTCAAGCAGGCGTGCGCGAAGGCCGGCATCGAGCTCGAGCTGAAGTCCGTGACGGCCAACGTCTTCTTCTCGTCGGACCCGGCCAACCCGGACACCTACTCGCACTTCTACACCGATCTGCAGATGTACACGACGACGATGACCCAGCCCGACCCCCAGCGGTTCATGGACCAGTTCACGTCCTGGGAGGTCTCGGCCAAGGACAACAAGTTCGCGCTGACCAACAAGACGCGCTGGCGCAACGAGGAGTACGACAAGACGTGGAAGGCCGCGGAGACCGAGATGGACCCGGTCAAGCGCGCGGCGTTGTTCATCAAGATGAACGACCTGGTGATCCAGAACGTCGTGGTGATCCCGGTGGTGTTCCGCCCGCGCGTGTCGGCGGTCGGCAACCGCCTGCGCGACGTGGTGCAGAGCGGATGGGACAGCGACTTCTGGGCGCTCGCGTACTGGTCGAAGGCCTAGACGCGCTGGATGGGGCCGGGCGGCTCACCCCGCTCGGCCCCGTCTGATCCCAGCCGCGCATGTCCAAGTACTTCCTGCGACGCATCCTGATCTTGATCCCGGTGCTGGCCGGGATCAGCGTCGTGCTATTCGCGATCCTCGCGATGGCCCCCGGCGATCCGTTCGAGGAGCTGGCCACCAACCCCAACGTGCCGCCCGAGGTGCGCATGAACCTCCGGGCGAAGTTCGGCCTCGACGACCCGCTCCCGATCCGCTACGTCCGCTGGATGATCTCGATGCTGCGCGGCGACTGGGGCTTTTCGTTCGTGAGCCGTGTGGACGTGGACACCTTAATCTTACAGAGGCTGCCGGCGACCCTCGCGGTGCTCGGCTCAGCGCTGGTCCTGGCGATCCTGATCGCGATCCCGATCGGAACCTATTCGGCGCTGCGACCGTACTCGATCTTCGACCAGATCGCGACCACCCTCGCCTTCATCGGCTTCTCGCTGCCGACATTCTTCACCGGGCTCCTCTTCATCCTGCTGTTCAGCATTCACCTGGACTGGCTGCCCTTCATCTATCGCTCCGACATCAGCGCCACGGGCTGGCGCTGGTACTGGGAGCACGTCCGCCAGGCGATCATGCCGGTGGCCGTGCTCGGCCTGTTCCAGGCCGCCTCGATGACGCGCTTCATGCGCGCCGCCGTCCTCGACGTGGTCCGCCTGGACTACGTGAACACCGCGCGGGCCAAGGGCCTGTCCGAGAGTACGACGCTCGTGAAGCACGTCGTGCGCAACGCGCTGATCCCGGTGGTGACCCTGGTCGCGCTGCAGATCCCCGGCATCTTCGGGGGCGCGATCGTGACCGAGCAGATCTTCCGGGTGCCCGGGATCGGCTCCTTGCTGATCGCCTCGATCCTCGCCAACGACACGCCGGTCGTGATGGCGGTGACGTTCATCTTCTCGGTCCTGGTGCT
>Ga0075424_100004055_pt1 | contig 13795 bp, 14 predicted proteins | sample SoiMethybrSBSTD3_FD_75301 | JGI IMG/M metagenome (GOLD analysis project Ga0075424, IMG submission 75301) | Bulk soil microbial communities from a Populus tree surrounding site in Tennessee, USA - Soil MetaG P. TD hybrid SBSTD3 | ecosystem: Environmental > Terrestrial > Soil > Tree plantation... | reverse complement strand
TGATCCTCGCCATGGCCCGCGCCGCCGGCGAGGTGGCGCCGCTGATGATCGTGGGCATGGTCAAGCTGGCGCCCACCCTGCCGCTCGACGGCAGGCCGCCGTTCCTTCACCTCGAGCGGAAGTTCATGCACCTGGGCTTTCATATCTACGACGTCGGCTTCCAAAGCCCCAACGTCGAGGCTACGACACCGCTGGTCTTCGCCACCGCGTTGTTGTTGATCCTGGTGGTGACGTTGATGAATCTGGTGGCTATCGCCTTGCGCAACCACCTGCGCCGCAAATACGCGGGCAGTGCGGTTTAAGAACGCGATCGGGAAGGACTGAGAGGATCATGACCGAGATTGAGACCGCTTCCTCGCCGGTTCTTGGCGCCGCCGGATTCGATGCGGCGATCCATCCGCAAATCGAAAATCCGATCTTGCGCATCGAGGATCTGTCGCTCTGGTATGGCGAGAAGAAGGCGCTCAAGAACATCTCGCTCGACATCCCCGAGAAACAGATCACGGCTTTCATCGGCCCGTCGGGTTGCGGCAAGTCGACGCTGCTGCGCTGCATCAACCGGCTCAACGATCTGATCGACGGCGTCCGCGTCGAAGGCGACATCCGCTTCGAGGACGGCAGCATTTTCGATCCGCGGCTGGACATCAACGCCCTGCGCAAGCGCATCGGCATGGTGTTCCAGAAGTCGAATCCGTTCCCCAAGTCGATTTACGAGAACGTCGCCTACGGCTGCCGCATCCAAGGGATCAACAAGAAGCGGGACCTCGACGACATCGTGGAGAAAAGCCTCAAGGGCGCGGCCCTTTGGGACGAGGTGAAGGACCGCTTGGACGAGAGCGCCCTGGGGATGTCCGGCGGCCAGCAGCAAAGGCTGTGCATCGCCCGCGCCATCGCCGTCGAGCCCGAGGTGATCCTGCTCGACGAGCCCTGCTCAGCCCTCGATCCCATCGCCACGGCGCGCGTCGAGGAGCTGATGCAGGACCTGAAGACCCAATACACCCAGGTCATCGTCACCCACAACATGCAGCAGGCCTCCCGCGTCTCCGACCTCACCGCCTTCCTCTACCTCGGCGAGCTGATCGAGTACGGGCCGACCGAGAAGATCTTCATCAACCCGATGAAGAAGCAGACCGAGGACTACATTACGGGGCGGTTCGGGTAGAAGCCTTACAGCACATCCATCTCCGATGCGTGCTAGGATGAATTCTCAGGAGATCGGTGAATGACAATTACACTCAAGCTTTCTTCGGAACAGGAGCACCGCTTGCGGGCTGGCGCAGCCCAAAAGGATGCGCGGGCCGTACGCGAGATTCTGCTTCAGGCGGTCGATTCCGCGGTCGAAGGGCTTCTTACCCCTGCTTACCAGCGGCCCCAAGCCAAAAGACTCTCCGTCTTACTCGACAAGATCGCTGCCGAGCTCCGCGACGCGCCTGCGTTGTCGGAAGAGGCGGTTTCGCGTGCCGGAATCTACGCTGACCATCTCTGAAGACCGTGGCCTACCTGGTCGACACGAACGTCCTGGTGCGGCTCGCGGTACCGGCTGATCCTCGTCATCTCAGAGCCCGTCGCGCTGTCGAGGCATTGGAGGACGAGGGACTCTACGTTGCCAGCCAAAACTTCGTGGAGTTCTGGAACGTTGCCACTCGACCGATTGAGAACAACGGCCTTGGCCAAACAACCACGGTAGCGGACCAGGTCTTGAAGGGGCTTGAAGAAGCATTCTCACGTTTGCCCGAGCCCCCCGAGATCTACGAACGCTGGCGGGAGCTTGTCGTGCGCTTGGGCGTCTCAGGCGTCAAGGTCCACGACGCCCGGTTGGTTGCCTTCATGCTCGCCCACGACATCGTGCGTATCCTGACTTTCAATGTCGACGACTTCCAGCGCTACGAGGTGCTTGGAATCCGCGCCGTCGACCCCGAAGAGGTTGAAGCGGAGAGCTGATCGAATATTCCCCCGAGACGCCGATTGGCTGCAAACGCCTCCTACAGGCGCGCTACCATGGTGTGCCATGAACGCCAAGGCGATCCTTGCCCTTCTCCCTTGCCTGATTCTCGGCGCCGTTCCCGCCTGGGCGGCCAGTGAGGACGTCCACTTCATCGCCGAGCATCTGCCCGAGGCCGGGCAGGACGCGCGTTACACCTCCCTGCCGTTCCTCGCGGACCGGATGGAGGCCGGGAAATGGCAACAGACCTTTCAGGTGGGATACGCCCAGGCCGACGCGGAGTTCCTGCACATCGGCGGCCCCATGGTGGCCTTCAACGCCGGCCGCGGACTCTCGGACCGCTGGGGCTTCTCCGTGCTGGGCTTCTACGATTCGATGAAAGTCTCGGGAGATACGGGCCGGCAAGTGCTGCGCCCCTTCTTTTTCAAGAACGTCCCGCTGGACCTGCCGCAGACCGCCGAGTTCTCGAACCCCAGGGGCGACTACCGCCACTGGGGGATCGGAGGCGCCTTCATCCGCGAGCTCTCGCCCGCCGGCGCCGACCGTCGCTGGACCCTCACCGGCGGCCTCCTCTACGACCACCTGGAGATCAAGAACTATCAGATGGACTATCGCATCCTAGCTGGCCGCAATGCCGGGGTCACGGGGGTCCTGGACCACAGCAGCGACGTGAATTTCGTGACGCCCTACTTGGGTGCACAGTACACGCGCCCCCTGGGCTCATCCTGGTCGCTCGCGCCGCGGATCGTCGCCGGAGCCCCCCTGCCGCCGGGGGACTTCGACGCCCGCCTGACCGGCCCGGGTTTCGATCTCAGCACCGCCCGGGGTCAAGGAAACCCCGGCAAGATCGGCGACGCCTTCGTAGGCATCAGCGCCGGGCTCATCCATCTACCCTCAGGGCTGGAGATCGATCTCGGGGCCACCCTTTTCTACCCGATCCTGGAGAAGGCGAGCCATCCTGGGGTCAGCCGGTCGCTCATGGTGATGGTGGCCTGGCATCATAGGTAGAAGGGGCATGACTCTGAAGAATCTGTCCCAGCTCCCGGGATGCCGTCGCAGCTCTGCGGATGCAGGACCATACTCTGGAGAGTCTAGAGCAGCGTCCGGAGAAGTTGTGGCAGCTCCCAGGAACTCGTCGCAGCTCCAGAGATTCTGGATCAGCGTCTGGAGAATCTGTCTCAGCTCCCGGGATGCCGGCATAGCTCCACAGATGCCGGACCAGACTCTGGAGATCTTGGAGCAGCATCCGTAGAACTTGCTCCGGCTCCCGGAATACCGGCGTAGCTCCGCAGATGCCAGTCCAGATTCTGGGGACTCTGGAGCGGCGTTTGGAGAAGTCTTGGCAGCTCTAGGGATGCTGAAGCAGTTCCCCAGCGCAGAACCAGGCTCTGGAGATTCAGGAGCAGCGTCTGGAGAAGCCACTCCAGCTCCGAGGAAGCTGGCGCAGATTCCCCAGCGCAGAATCCGATTCTGGAGATCCTGGAGCAGACTCTGGAGAAGTCGTGGCAGCTCCCGGGATGCTGACTCAGATTCCCCAACGCAGAGCCAGATTCTGGAGATCCTGAAGCAGACTCTGGAGATCACGGACGGCGCTCAGCCCCGGCGGGCGCAAAAAAGGGGGCATGCTGGGCATGCCCCCAAGAAAAGGCCAAAGAGACGAGAGTTACTTCGCGGCGTCGGCAACAGCCGGCGTGGTGGGGTGCTGCGTCGTTGATTGCTCGGGTGCAGGAGTGGGAGTCGTCTGCGGCGTCCCAGGCGTGGCAGGAGTCGTTTGCACCACGCGCGGGCGCCCACGGAACGGCTGGAGGCCGAACTCGGCGAGCTTCTCGGCCCGGATTCCGTAGTGCGCCTGCACCGCCTTGCGCAACACGTTGGCCAACCGCTCGCTCTCAATGATCTGCGACCTGAGCTGCTTGGAGAGATCCTGCTTCTGCCCCAGGAGAGCCCCCTGCCGGTTGGCGGTATCCTGGGTTTGGCCCACCATCGTGTCGAACTTGGCGCGGGTTGGTTCCAGATCCTGAAGCTCGGCTTTGTTGGCCGCCAGCGCCAGGTTGAACCGCTGCAAGCTTCCCATCCTTCCAGTGTTCGTTCCTTCTTTCTTAGTCGTAGCCATGACCTTCTCCTTGTGAGCCCTTTCGGGGCCCGAATCCGGCGCCGTAAGTGGCGCCGGGATAAAGCCGAATCTGTGTTTCAACAGCTCTCATCAACCCTGTAGGCTCTCTATGACGGCCATAGGATGCCATAGTCGCCTGATAATGTCAATAGGCAATTCAAATTTCATCCCGACCGCCAATGATGGCGTCGGGGTCGGCTAGAAGAAGCCCCAGGAGGCTGGTTTTGCCCCGGTCGGTCTGGAACCGCGTCAGAGGGTCTTGGCGCAACTCCAAGCACCTGCTGGAAGAAGCAGATGGTCGTGCATCAGGCGGCGGTCAGGCAGGCGGCTGTTCTGCCTCCCATCGCGGACGTTGAGCGTTACCTCGCGATCGACCTGCAGATCGACCTTCATCTGGCCATAGACTCGAGCATCACGGTCAGATCCTCGACCACCGCCTCGTGGTTGAGCCGGAGAGTCCAGGCGCAGGGTGGTCAACCTTGAGCAAGGTTACTCCAGAGGGCGTCCGCGGTGAAGCGGAGTGCACGCGGGCTGTGTTCGCCTCCGTTTGGGGTACACTCAACGTCGGAAGGAAACCGCATGACCACTCTCTCCACAACAGAGGCCCAAGAACAGTTTTCCGAGCTCCTTCGCCGTGTCGCCTCCGGCAAAGAGAGGATCGTCTTGACCCGCGCCGGAGAGGAGCTTGTCGCGGTCATCCCGATCGAGGACCTCGCTCTCGTGGAGTCGCTCGAGGATCGCGCCGACATCGAGGATGCCCGGGAGGCGCTGCGCGAAGCCCAAGAGAAGGGCACGACCTCCTTGGCCGACCTCAAGGCCGAGTTGGGACTCTGATCCCTCGTGGTGCACTACGCCGTCGAGGTCACACCTGCCGCAAGCCGCCAGATCCGCAAGCTCGATCGCAACACGCAGAAACGAGTTCTTGCCCGAATCGAAAAACTGGAAGAGGATCCGCGGCCACGCGATGCCTCGAAGCTCCAGTCGCCTGAAGAGTTGTACCGTGTCCGCGTGGGCGACTTTCGGATCGTCTATCAGGTGGAAGACGACCGGCTTCTCGTTTTGATCGTGAGAGTCGGAAATCGAAGAGAGATTTACCGAAATCTCTGAGCTCAGTTCGGTCGCGACGCTCACCGCCGCCCGGGCATAAATGCCAGGGCTAGGCATGACGCCGGATGAATCCGGCTTGCGAAGTCCCCCTTTTCGGGGAAAGTCCCCTTCAGGGGGCGCTGTTCATAGCCCGGCGTAACGACGGGGGGTGCGTACTCTCCAGACAACCTCTGTGAGAACGCAGCCCTCAAATCCCCAGCAAATTCGTGCTCAGCTTCGTGTATTCATGCTCCGCCGCCCACAGGCTCAAGGGGATGGCTGCCAGCTCGTCGACCACCGGAATGGCCCTGCCGTCTTTCGTCAGGTCGATCGTCTTCAGATAGTGATGGCAGGTGTCGCAGGCTTCGACGCGCACGTGGCCGTGCTCCTCGGCGATGTAGACGGGCAGCTTTTCGACGTCCTCTTCGCCGCAGGCGGGACAGACGATGCGGCGGAAATCCCATTCGGTCGCGCAGAGCGAGCAGATCAGCGAGCGCTTGCCGCCGTCGCCTTGCGGTCTCAAGACGCCGACTTGCGGCCAGCCGGAGCAGAGGGGGCAGAGCGATGGAGTGCCGTGAACCTCCGGGTGTTGAGTGTGATCGGCGAGATGTTCGGCGTAGGGTTGCAGGAAGGCCCAGGCGATCAGCTCCTCGGCGGGCGTGATCGTTTCGGGCGTCGCCATCATCGTGGACATTGCGGACATCGCGTCGCCCGGGGAGCCGGTCCGCCAGAACTCATCCAGCACCTGTTCCCAGCGCATCGCTCCGGCGCCGCTCAAGCTTGCGGCCGACTGGGCCAGCGGAGCCGGCGCGATTTCCTGGACGAAAGAAAGAAACGATGCGAACCAGGGGAGAAGGATGAACAGCTCGAGCTCGTCGCGGAGTCCGCCCGGCGGGAGAGCCTTCTTCACCTTGCCATTGCCGGCAGCGAGGCCGGTGTACAGCGACTTCTGGAAGCTGGCGACGCGCTCGTAGAAACGCAGTCCCTCGGCGGCGAAAGGATAAGCTCCAGCGAGCTCGTTCGCTCGCTGGATTCGCTGGTCCCACTTATCCCGCATCATTCCTTGGTCGCGGACTGTCGAAGGATCTGCTCGTACCAGAGCCGGTGATACCGGGCTGCCCATTTGCGCGAGACGTCGCCGCGAATGACCGATCCGAAAGCGCCACGCTCCACGGCCGTTCCCATGTAGACATGAATCATGAACAGACCGATGGTCAGCAGCGCCGCGATGGGGTGGAGGATGATGGCGATCAGCCGTAGAAAGCGCAGGCTCCAGGGAATCCAATTCGGCACCCACAGAACCAGGCCGGTAAGCAGCAGCACGATGCCGCACCAGAAGAACCCCCAGAAGAGGAGCTTCTGGCCGGCGTTGAACCGCTCCTCGTCGGGAACCTGACCGTCCTCGTTGCGGATGTAGTGCCGCACGGAGCGCCACCACTCCTTGTCGCGCGGCGTGCTGCGCATCTGCTTGCTCCAGACGCCATACATCCACAGCACGCCGAAAGTGAAGATCAAGCCCACCCAGGGATGGAGAATGCGCGAGATCGTGGGCCCGCCCGTGATCGCGGAAAGCCCGAACAGCCAGGGTGACCAGAAGGCGAGACCGGAAATCAGGAGGTACAGGTAGGACAACCCCGCCACCCAATGCATGAGCCGTTCGCGGAAGGAGTAGCGAAGAACCCGGTCGTTCGGCAACAGATAGGAGTCGCTCATGGCTGCTTTCCCTCCTTGGGTTCCTCGTGATCCTCCTCGACGGTCTTCGGTCCGAAGCGCAGATAGTGAACGAACATGCCGATCAGGCCGCCGGCCAGGGCGAGGTTGCCGATCCACTTGAGCGGTTTCTTCCACAGCCACACCGTCCAGGGGACGTGCGGATTTCTCGGCAGGCCGCCGTAGGCTTCCGGATTGGTGGCGTCGTGCAATACGTAGAGCACGTGAGTGCCGCCGACGCCGGATGGATCGTAGACTCCCGCGTGAGCGAATCCCGACTGCTCGCGGAGCTGTTTCGCGCGAGTCTCGCCCAGCTCCTTCATTTCGTCCTTGGTGCCGAAATGCAGGCAGCCGGTGGGGCACGCCTTGATGCAGGCCGGCTCGAGGCCTTCGCTGACGCGGTCGACGCAGAGCGTGCACTTGAAAACCTTTTGCGACTGCGGGCTGAGCTTGGGGATGTTGAAGGGGCAACCGGTGATGCAGTAGCCGCAGCCGATGCATTCGTCCTGCTGGAAGTCGACGATGCCGTTCGCGTACTGGACGATGGCGCCGTCGGAGGGACAGGCGATGAGGCAGCCCGGCTCCTCGCAGTGCATGCACTGGTCTTTGCGCATCAGCAGCATCAGGTTGCCGCCGTCTTCGGGCTCGTACTCGTTGAACTTGATCAGGTTCCAGAAGTTGAAGGTCGTCTCGGGCATCGTCTGGTAGCTGTTCTGGAACGTGGTGTCGCTGTAGGTGAGGCCGTTCCATTCCATGCAGGCGACCTCGCAGGCCTTGCAGCCGATGCAGGTCGTGGTGTCAACCAGCTTGGCGACCTCGAGGTCGCGCTTCAGCCCGGCTCCGGGAACGGTTGCCGCGTGTCCTGAGATCCGGCGGACTTCCAGATTGGCGAGGCTCATGGCGTTTCCTCCTAAGCCTTCTCGAGCTTGACCATGAAGCCCTTGAACTCGGGCGTGTAGGCGTTGGGGTCGAAGACCGTCGGCGACAGCCGGTTGGCCAGCGTCCTTTCGTTCCGGTCTGCGTCCTCGGCGATACCGCGGAAGCCCTGATGAATGGGAATGCCGATCTGAAATACTTTCTTACCGTCGATCGTCATCGGTTTGATGCGTTTGGTGACGAAGGCCTTGGCGAAGTAGTGGTTGTCTCTAGCGCTCGTCACCTTCACTTTCTCGCCGCCCTGGATGCCCAACTGGGCCGCCAGCTCGACCGGAATCTCGACGAACGGCTCGGGGATGAGCTGCACGTTCACCGGGTTGTTCTTGGTCCAGTAGTGGTAGTGCTCGGTCAAACGGTAGGTCGTGCAGATGATATTGAACTCGTCGCCCAGCTTGGAGTACTTGTCCGCTTCCGTGGTGAACTTTTTGACCACGGGGTTGGTCGACTGGTTCGGATGGAAAGGATTCTTCACCGGGCTCTCGATCGGCTCGTAGTGCTCCGGGAACGGGCCGTCCGCAAAAGCGGCGAGCGGCGCGAAGATGCGTGCGACGCCTTCCGGATTCATGATGAACGGCCCCATGTGATCGGAAGGCGGCGAGTCCACCTTGAAGTCGGGGACGTCGTTGCCGACCCACTTCTGCCCGGCCTCGCTCCACCAGACCTGCCGCCGTTCGGGGTCCCACGGCTGGCCGGCCGGGTTGCAGGAGGCCCGGTTGTAGAGCACGCGGCGGTTGGCCGGCCAGGACCAGGCCCAGCCCGGATAGATTCCCTGCCCAGACGGATCTTCCGTCCCCCGGCGCGCGTGCTGCGGGCCGGCCTCGGTCCACGATCCGCAGTAGAGCCAGTTGCCGCAGGAGGTGGTGCCGTCGTCCTTGAGCCAGGCGAAGCCGGGCAGCTGCTGGCCGGCCTTGATCTGCTGCTTCGTCTTCGGATCCTCGAGGTCGACCAGGGCCTTGCCGTTGAACTCCTTGGCGAGCTCGGCCAGTGACGGGTGCTTGGGATCCGTATACGGCCAGGTGAGGTTGAGGATCGGGTCGGGGAACTTGCCGCCCTCCTTCTTGTACAGCTCCCGCACCTTGAGAAAGATCTGGGCCACGATGTCCTGGTCCAGCCGCGCCTGTCCGGGCGGCGGCAGGGCCACGTTCTTCCATTGCAGCCAGCGCGAAGAGTTGGTCATCGACCCGTCCTTCTCGGCGAACCCCGCGCAGGGCAGGCGATAGACCGTGGTGTTGATCTTCTTTATCTCCTCCGGTTTGATGCCCGGCGACATCCAGAACTCGCTGGTCTCATCCGGATAGATCTCGCCGACGACGAGGAAGTCGGCCTTCTTCAGCGCCTCGATGTTCTTCTGTGAATCGGGGCCGATGGCGACGCCGTTCATGCCGAAGGCGAGCATCCCTTTGACCTTGCCGCGGTACATGTTGTCCCAGATGTTTGTCCAGGAGTAGTTGCGGTCGATCTTCGGCAGATAGTCGAAGGCCCAGTCGTTCTCCGCTTTGGCTGCGTCGCCGTAGAAGGCTTTGAGCAGCGAGACGGCGAACTTTGGCGTGTTGCCCCAATAGTTGAACGAGTCCCACTCGGTGGGTTTCGAGGCGGTCGGCGTGATGCGGTGGGTGTAGGCCGCGAAGTTGGCATCCGCGGGCGTCGGCACCTTGAGGTAACCTGGCAGATTGTCGTAGATGCCGGCCATGTCCGTCGCGCCCTGGATGTTGGAATGGCCACGCAGGGCGTTGACGCCGCCGCCGGCACGGCCGACGTTGCCCAGCAGCATCTGCAGGATGGCCGCGGTGCGAATGATCTGCGTGCCGAAGGTGTGCTGGGTCCAGCCCACCGCGTAGATGATGGTGGCGGCCTTCTTCATGTCGCCGTCTTTGCGGACGGAGGTGAAGAGGTCAGCGGCCTTGAGGAACTGATCCTTCGGGATTCCCGTGATGCGCTCGACCATCTCCGGCGTGTAGCGGGAGTACTGCTGCTTGAGCAGTTGGAAGACGCAGCGGGGATGTTGCAGCGACAGGTCGTAGGCGACGTTGGGCGGCAGGCTGGGGGGCGGCGGGCCCGCTGCCGGCGTTACGGCAGCGCCCATGGTGTGCGGCGCGACCTTCGCCGCGCCGCCTCCGCCCGCTCCGGCCCCCGGTTTCGGGGCGGACTTTTCCGCCGGCTTGGCGGCGGCAGCCGAGGTATTCGCCGGATGCGCGGCGCCGCTCGTTCCGCTGCCTGAGGCGGCCGCGGCGGCAGCGGCCGCGGCAGGCGCGGGCTTCGTGGTCACCGCGGGGATCGGCCCGACGTTGCCTCCCGCCTCATAGTTCCAGGTGGCCTTGTCGTAAACCTGCGTGGTGGCGTCGAACCCGGAGTAGAGGCCGTCCTCCGGCAGCTTGAAGCCTTCCTTGACGATGAAGGCGGCGTTCGTGTAGTTGACGATGTAGTCCTTGGCGATGCGGTTGTTCTCGATGGCGTAGCGGAGCAGGCCGCCGAGGAAGGCGATGTCCGCGCCGGCGCGGATCTGGAGGAAGAGGTCGGCGGTGGCCGCCGTGCGCGTGAAGCGCGGGTCCACCACGATCATCTTGGCGTTGCGGACTTTTTTCGCTTCGATCGCCCACTTGAAGCCGCACGGGTGGTTCTCGGCAGGATTGCCACCCATGATCAACATCATGTCGGTGTTCTTGATGTCGGTGTAACCATTGGTCATCGCCCCGCGTCCGAATGATGGTCCCAAACTTGAGACCGTGGGGCCGTGTCAGACTCGGGCCTGATTTTCGAGATAACAGACCCCCAGGCTGCGCATGGTCTTGACGACCAGGTAGTTGAACTCGTTGGTGTCCGTGCAGCCGCCGATCCAGGCCAGCCCCTCGTTGCGGTTGACCGTATTCCCCTTGGCGTCCTTGTCGACGAACGAGTCGTCGCGGGCCTTTTTCACCTTGTGGCCGATCTCGTCGATGGCGGCGTCCCAGGAGATGTCCTCCCAATGATCGGAGCCGGGCCGCCGGACCTGCGGCTTCATCAGGCGCCGCGGGTTGAGGATGTCCTGCTGGAGCGAGGCGCCCTTGGGACAGAGCGTCCCGCGGTTGATCGGATGGTCCGCGTCCCCCTCGACGTGAACCACCTGCGGTGTGACGTTCTTGGCCTTGTCGCCCAGCGTGTAGATGATCACGCCACAGCTCACGGAGCAGTATGGGCAAGTCGACCGGGTCTCGGTGGCGCGGGCGATCTTGAGCTCGCGCATCTCGGCGTAGGCGGGAGCCAGGTCGAAGCCGAGGACCGTGGCCGTCGCACCTCCAACAACACCGAGTTTCAGGAAGTCCCTGCGGGTAGGATTCATCCACAACCTCCTTGACCTGAGAAGAACAGGACCTGGGCTGCTTGGAGGCGGATCTCTCGGGCGAGGAACCGGGGGGGACCGGCCTGCCCAAGCCGTCCGCCTTGGACGACCGGTTTTTCTGTGTACCACAGGGCCGGGGGCTTGGCAAGAGGGAGGAAGGAGGGGCAGGTTGGGTTTGGATTGGAGAGCCGTCACCGTGGTATCTTCTTCAGTTATGCGACACCAACTGCGAGCTCTTCTCGGCCTTGCCTTGGCGCTTGGAGGTTCCGGCTGTCTGAGCGCCTCGGTCCTCTCCGACTTTGCGGCAAATCAGTTCGCCGCGCAGGAGATATGTCCCAGAGACCGTTTCTTCACGAGGGAGTTTGGCGTTCAGCCGCAAAGCCTGTTGCTGGCGGGAACGCCGCCGGCTGACGTTGCAACAGATCCCGGGCGGCTCCGGGTTTGGGAGACGAACGCCGGCGAGACCATGGCCCACTACCAGGACCTGACGGTAGTCGATGCCAGAGGTTGCGCGGCTCACCTCACGTATTTTTGCTGGCGAGAGAGTCCTGGCGACCCAGCCAATCGCTTTTGCGAGGAGATGAATCTGGCCGATCCGGATGCGAAGCTGGGAAGCTTCAACCTGAAGCCGTCCGCTCGGAAGGCCCTCCGGCAGCGCTTGGGTTTTTAGGCTCCGAAATAGGGCGCGGATATACGCCATTCTCCTTTCGACCGGACCCCGAAGTTCCCTTCTGCGAAACTTCTGGTATCATGTCGACGCTACTTCGGCTGCGGAAAGGAGAAGCCGGAATGGACGATCAGACCCTCGAAGTTCTGGAGAGGTTTTGGCTCACAGCCAGCGTTCTCCGCAAGCTCGCCCAGCGTACGCTCAGAGTGGCGGCGAACCTTTCACCCGCGGACCGCGAGGAGATCCTGAAGACGGCTGCGATGCTGGAGACCGTCACGGAGCGGCTCCGTGAGCTCGCCGCCGCGACCGGTGCCAGCGTGGCCGAACTGCGTTCCGGCATCGAAGAGTCCACGAAGAACTTCTCTTCCACGATCGAGACACTGGGCAGGATCATACTCAGGACAGACGACCCCGACCAACCCGTCAACTGAGCGGCTCGCGCTCGCCTTGCCCCTGGCCTCACTCCACCCGCAACGCCACCGTCGGATCAAGGCGCCGCACCCGCCGGCTTGGGGCGTAGCTTGCGAGGAGCGCGACCAAGAGCACGATTGCCGCGGTCGCGGCCAGCAAACCCGGGTCCGAAGCGGAAACGTGGAAGAGGAGGGGTTGGACGAACCGGGCGGTGCTCAGCGTGAGGAGCGCTCCGATCGCCGCACCGGCCAGGCCGATCCCCAGGCCCTGGCGCAAAGCCAGCCAGCGGAGGTCCCGCCACTGGGCGCCGAGGGCGACTCTCACTCCCAACTCGTAGGTCCGCCGCGCCAGAGAATGGGCGATCACGCCGTAGAGGCCTGCGATTGCGAGCAGCAGCGCCAGCAGACCGAAGAGGGTGAGAACCGCGGCTCCCATGCGCCAGGGATGAATCTGCGGCGCCAGGAGATCGGCCAGGGTGCGGACTTCGACGAAGGGGAGGTTTGGTTCCACGGCTTGAAACTCCCGCCTCACGGGTCCCAGCAGATATGCAGGGTCGCCCGCGGCACGGACGAAGAGCGCTCGTGAGGCGAGCTTGCGGGCCTGTTCGATGGGAATGTAGAACTGCATCGTCGGCTCCTCTTGAAGGTCGGAGCGCCGGGCGTCCTTGACGACTCCGACGACGGTCGAGCACGGCGCTTCTTTTCCTCCAACCTTGAGGCATTGGCTCAAGGCGTCCCCGCCGGGCCAGAGCAGACGGGCCATGGTTTGGTTGACCATCGCCACGGGAGCGGCGCCCGCTCTGTCCTGCGCCGTGAAGGGCCGGCCTCGCAGGACGGGCGTGCCGGTCGTCGCGAAAAACTCCTCCGAGACCGCATTGATGTAGGGACCGCCGGTCGAAAGCCGGGGCAATCGGTCAATGCCCGGCACGGACAGCAAATCCGCCATGCTGCTCTCGAAGGGAATCGTGGCGGCGAGGCTGGCGCTGCTGACTCCGGGCAGGCGGCGGACGCGCTCCTGGGCTCGGCGGAAGATCTCGTCCAGCCGGGTTCGTGAATACTCGGCAGTGGTCCGCTCGACCGTCGCCACCAGCACCCGGTCCGCGTCCATCCCAAGATCCAGGTGAAGCACTTTGAACAAACTGCGAGCGAACTCTCCCGCTCCCATGAGCAACACAAACGTGAGCGCAATTTGCCCTGCAGCCAGAGCGGCCGTCCAACGCGAGCGCCCCGGCAAGCTCTCTCGAGCTCCTGCCCGGATCGACGCCGTGAGGTCGCTTCGGCTCGCCCACAGGGCAGGCACCGCTCCCGAGAGAAGGCCGGCCGCAGCCGCCAGGGCCGCGATGATGCCGGCCGTACGGAGATCCAACGCCCCAATTCCTGCAGCCGCATCCGGCAAGACGAGGCGCCGCAGAATGGTGATCATCAACCCGAAGACAAGGAGCGCCGCCACGGCGCCAAGCCCAGCAAGAACAACTCCTTCGAAGAGCAGCAGGCGGGCGAGGCGGCCTCGCTGCGCACCGAGTGCCATACGCATTGCGAGCTCCCGGCGCCGGTCGAGGCCGCGCAGGAACAACAGGCTGGCCACGTTGGCGCAGGAAACGAGGAGCACGATCCA
>Ga0075424_100004054_pt1 | contig 13795 bp, 10 predicted proteins | sample SoiMethybrSBSTD3_FD_75301 | JGI IMG/M metagenome (GOLD analysis project Ga0075424, IMG submission 75301) | Bulk soil microbial communities from a Populus tree surrounding site in Tennessee, USA - Soil MetaG P. TD hybrid SBSTD3 | ecosystem: Environmental > Terrestrial > Soil > Tree plantation... | reverse complement strand
CGGCAAGAGGATCACATGATTCTGCCCCGCACTTACCCATAGTCCCGGGGCTGTCCCGTGATTGTTTTCGAGGATCTCTGATCCGGTAAGAACCAAAGCCTGACGGGCATTATTCGCGGGCATTTCTATGCCCCGAGCCTTGAAGCGACGCTGAAGTCTCGCCAGGATTTCTTCGTTCAACACAAGTTGCCGCTGAAGTACCCGTGCGACCACTTTTCGCGTAACGTCGTCTTCAGTCGGGCCAAGTCCACCGATTGTGATAAGAACCGGGCTCCGCGCAAGGCAGTTGCGAACGGCGCTTTCGAGATAAGGCTCATCGTCACCGACGATCGTCTTCATAACGACTGAAATGCCGACTGCATTGAGTTGCTCGGTGAGATAGAGCGAGTTTGTATCTTTGAAGCGCGGAGTCAGCAATTCGGAACCGATTGCTATGATTTCTGCAGACAACATTGTTAAGGCAACGGCTTTCCCATTATGCCCAGGCGGACACGATACACGGATCCCGAGTCAACCACCATCAGGTTGTGCTCCGCATCGAACGCAAGACCGATCAGGCTGAGGCCTGCTACGACGAGCTCGGGCTTCTTGGGATCGCGAAACCGGAAGATTCCGCGGCGCCCCCGGTAGGAGGCCACAGAATACAGATGCCCCTCAATATCGAATGCGATGCCCTGTGGACGGCCGAGTCCGGTGAAGAATCGTGCCACTTCACCGCTCGGTGAAATCCGATAGATCGAATCGAAGCTCGATGTGGTTGGCCCTGTGACATACAGATAGTCATCGAAACCGAAGGCTAAGTGATAGGCGGCAATACTGGGTTCGAGTGTGGCAAAAACGAAAATTTCTTTCGTTGAGCTGATTTTAAAGATGCTGCCGCTGCGGTCTCCCACATAGAGATTGCCATCGTGATCAAACGCGATCCCGGTGGCGATGCCCATTCCTTCCGTAAACAACTCGGTATGGCCAGCGCGATCGACTCGGTATACGTTGCCTTCGTACCGACTTGAAACATACAAATCGCCGCTCAAGCTGAACGCCAATCCGGTAGCGTTCATAATGTCCGTGACGAAAGGCGTGACGGCGCCTTTGGGAGTAATCTTGTAAATGGAGACGGGTGTTTTCTGCCCGCGACGGCCGCTATACGTAGCATAGATATTGCCGTCTGCATCGATCGCAGGATTCGCCACCGGGTGTAGGTTCGACGCGAGTTTTTTACCGATTTCGTATGGAAACGGCCGGCTTGTGTCCCCGTTAGTGGCGACGATCAATTCCGAAGTCCCTAGTTCAGCCGACAATTCAGGAACCTTTGCAATAATGTGATTGCTCGAAGCCATTGTGACCTGAGCAGCAAAATCGCCAAAGCGTACTTCTGGCTGCGAGGTGCCCGCAAGCTCATAACCCGAATACTCGATGATCACCTCGCCGCCGGGCAATGCGGCTTTGGGGACGACGTTTTTGATCGTGATGTCAGCCATACACGTATCGAACCAGCGTCAGCGCTGCAAGAGCATACAATCCTGCGCCGATATCGTCAGCCATAACACCTAACCCGCCTTTGAACCGTTCTAGCAGCCGAATTGGAAAGGGTTTCACAATGTCGAACAATCGAAAGAGCCCGAATCCCGCAGTGATCTCGACTCCCGTGAGTTGGTACCTGCCTGCGGCAATTCCGAATGTGATCATCTGTCCTACGACTTCATCAATGACGATCCGCTGTGCATCATGCCCCCACAGATGCTCGACACGTGACGAAGCCCAGATGCCGACGACGAAGAAAAAAATTATAGCATGCAGATAATACGCGCCCGCGTGAAGCCATTCCAGCAAGAGGTAAATAACGACACCGACCAGCGAGCCTGCAGTTCCAGGGGCTCTTGGAAAAAACCCAGCGCCGCCGGCGGTGGCGATGGCGATCGCCAAGTGGTCCGCCGCGCCGATGCGCTCAGTTTTCGTCTTCACGATTTCCGTTGGACTGATGAACTTCTTCGGGTGGCCGTTCTTTGGTGGGGACGCGATATCCCCCGCCGGCCCATTTGCCCAAATCGATGAGCTTGCACCGCTCGCTGCAAAACGGGCGAAAAGGATTATTGGAGTAATCGGTTTCCTTCTTACAAATAGGGCACTTCATGGGAGCGTTGGGATAACATGCGTGCTCGTTAAACAATCTTTCCGATGAGGTCGTATTCGAGACTATCTGTGATTTCCACACGATAGAACTCGCCGCAAGTAGGCTGCACGTCTCCTGCGTCATTGATCAATACATGACCGTCGATCTCGGGGGCTTGAGTCTCCATACGACCCTGCAGCAGGAGGTCCGTTTCGTCCGAACTGCCTTCGAGCAAAACTTCGACTGTCTGCCCGACGACGCCTCGAAGCTTGCGTGTCGAGATTTTTGCCTGCTCTTTCATCAGCTGATTCCGCCGCTTTGTCGCGATTTTCCTCTGAACCTTGTTATCAAGATCAAACGCTGTCGTGCCGTCTTCGTCGGAGTAGAGGAATACACCCACATTGTCGAATTCAACGTTCCTTGTAAAACGGATGACTTCGTTGAAGTCGTCCTCCGATTCACCAGGGAAACCAACTATAAACGACGTACGAAGTCCCACGCCGGGGATCAACTGGCGTATGCGCTCGATCTGCCTTTCATAAATGTCGCGGTTCCCACCACGTTTCATTCGATCCAAAACCGATCGGCTGGCGTGCTGGTACGGAATGTCGAAATACTTACAAAGGCGTTCTTCATCTCCAACCAACCGCACAAGATCGTCGGAAACCATGTTCGGGTAGCAATAGAGAAACCGCACCCACCTAAGACCATCGATTTTCACGAGCTCCCGCAGAAGCTCCGTGATGCCGTTGCTTAAGCCAATGTCTTTTCCGTAGGCCATTGTGTCTTGCGAGACAAGGACGAGTTCACGAACTCCTTGTTCAGCAAGCCGGCGCGACTCAGCGACCAAGTCCGTCATCATGCGGCTACGGAAGCGGCCACGAAAGCCGGGAATCGCGCAGAACGTACACACGTGATCGCAGCCTTCAGAAATCTTCAGATACGCCATGTACGATGGTGTCGTCAGGATCCTCGGAATTGTCGGAACTTCCTTTGACGAATACAGGGCGTCGATAGAGATATCGGGCACAGATACGGATGAATCGAGCTGGACGGCTTCCAAAATCCGGCCCAGTTCATCCGGTCCGAAGACGAAGTCGATCTCGGGTATTTCCTCTTGGATTTGAGCACGGTAGCGTTCGGCGAGACAACCGGCGACAACTAGTTTTTTACAGTTGCCCTGGGACTTCAAGTCGGCCATTTCCAGGATCGTGTCGATGGATTCTCGTTTGGCGCTATCGATGAACCCGCATGTGTTCACGACAATGACGTCTGCGTCTTCCTTACTTGACGTAATCGAATAGCCTTGGCGGGCGAGTGTCCCAAGCATTACTTCGCTGTCTACCAGATTCTTGGGACAGCCAAGGCTGACAAACCCGACCTTAAGGGTTTTCTGTTCAGGCATTTACTTGTTTAACGTGGCCGCCGCTCGTTGACGCGTTTTAAGTCGCCGTCCAATATCTCGATGCCTCTGTCGAGTAGCGAGCGGACCGCGAGTAACCCTTCTTTTTGAGCGTTGACCAGGTGTTCAGCCGTCCGGCGCGGGAAGAGGCCGAGAAACTTGTCGGTGGCCGTATTCCGCCAATCCCGAACTTGATCGGTGAATCGGGTTTCCTGTTCTCTTGCTTCTTCGGTCATAGCGTAACTCCTCCGGTCATTGTAACAGGTTTACGGGCGAGTCAGCGGCGCGCTAGGGCATCCGGCCTGCCTTTCGGGCACGCCGGACCCGAAAGGGGTAGCGTTGCGGGTTCGGCAGCAGGAAAACCAGCGCGACCAGCCAGAAACTGATACCGAGGCCGGCTAACAGCAGCAAAAGACTGTTGATTCTGAGATAGACGATGCTCGTCACAACCGCCAAACCGATGCCCGATATTGTCATGACGACTCGCCGAAAAAGGTGAGATAAGAACTTCTCAAGGCCATCCACATCGGCCGGATGAATCCGAATGCGCATCTGTTCGCGCCCGAAGCGCGCAAACACGTCTTCCATGTCCTTGAGCAGCGTTAAAAGAGCCGTGCCCTCTTTCACGATACGGTCTTTCACGGTGGGCCAACCTGAGATGCCGAGAACGCGGTCGACGATGCTTTTGTAGATGGGGATCGCCGTAGTCAGGCTGTTGAAGTTCGGGTCGTATGCGAGTCCAATACCCTCAATCAACACACCGGCCCTGAGTATGTAGACGAAACTGGACGGCAGCCGCAGCGGAAAACGATAAAACGTGCCCAGAATCTGGTACGTGATTTCCTGAATCTGGCGCTGGGTCAGTTGCCGATCGAAATGAATCGAAATGATTGCCTGCGCGGCCTCCCGGACGACTGACGGGCTGACGTCGTATTCCAGCATGTCGAGCTTGTATGCCAACTTGATCAGTTCATCCACATCGCTGCGAACCGCTGCAATAACGATCCGTACCAGATCCTGCCGCAGTTCCGGCGTAACTTCGAGCACCATTCCATAATCCAGCAGAACGATTCGTGAGTCCGGCCGGATCAAAATATTGCCAGGGTGCGGGTCAGCGTGGAAGAAGCCATGGACCAGCAGTTGATCGCCGTAGAAGCCGATCAAGTTCTCGATCATTTTGCGCGTGTCGATGTTGTGTCGAAGAATCTCGTCGACCTCGGTCACTCGGAAGCCTTCGAAAAATCGCATCACGAGAACGCGAGTCGTCGTGACTTCGCGATATACCGGCGGGATGATGACGAAATCGCTATCACGAAAAAGTTCTCCGAACCTCTCAACATTGTCCGCCTCGTGGTGGAAGTCCATTTCTTCGGCGATGACCCTGGAGAATTCGTCGATGACCGTTCTTGTCGAACGGATGATGTGGTGGTCAATAAATTGTTCGAGAACGAAAACCAGATTCTGAACGACTCGAATATCCGTCGCCACCAACTCTTCAACTCCGGGACGAAGTACCTTCACGATGACTTCCTCGCCGCGATATCGCGCACGATGAACTTGTCCCAACGATGCAGCGGCCAGAGGCTCGGGCGTGAACGATTCGAAGACCGCTTCCAGAGGGCGCTTGAGTTCCAATTGAATACGCTTTCGAACCTCACTAGTAGGGAACGGCGGAACCCGATCATGTAGATTGCGAAGTGCTTCGATGTATATCTGCGGGATGATGTCTGCCCGTATGGCGAAAACCTGCGCGAGTTTGATAAAGCTCGGCCCGAGCGACGCGATCGTTTGAGTCAATTTCCGTGCCCGTTCTCGATGGGCGTCGTCCGACAGAAAGCGGGGAGGACCTGCAACAATCCATCGGCGCCGGTCGCGCAGGAAAGCGATCAGAAATGGTGAAAGCCGATACCAGACGATGACGATTCGCAGGATCATAAACGCAAATTTTACGGGAACGAAACCACAAAAAGCACAAAGGGCACAAAAGAGTTGATCCTTTTTTGTGCCCTTTGTGCTTTTTGTGGCTTCGTTCTCTTAAAATTCTTTCGCCTGGCTACTTGACCGATTTCATTTCCTGCATTGCTTGTTCGAGCAGCGCGAACTCTTCTGGGGAAACCTGCATGCCGCCGTATTTGGCTTTTTCGAAGATTTCCAAAGCTTTGGTGAGAATGAACCTGCGATCCGCGTCCGATATGGCGGCAATCCATTCGCGCCATGTTTCACCTTGCTTGCGCTTTGGCGCCTTTCGCTCCGCCACGTGCGTTACCTTGTAGAAGAGTCGCTCGACGACCTTCAGTCCGGCATCTCCACGACCACGGCGCACTTGCCAGATCTGTAACTGTGTTCTCAGAGATTGTCGATACAAAAACACGACGGTGCCGCTTCCCAATAGGACAAGCACAATCCACAGTTTCGGATCGGCTATGCCGTCATTGATCCCAGTAAGGATGGGGCCTGAAAGGCGATCCATGGAAAGCATCCACTGATTCGTTTTGTTTCGAAGCGCCATCTGGACCGACAGCACGCGATCTTGCGCGCTGCGGAACAGTTGAAGCTGTGAACCGGAGTCGTAAACGATCACGTACGAATTCCAAAACATTTGGATCGCATCGACGTAATGGGATATTTGTGTTGCCAGGTTCACATCGCGGTGTGTTGGATCGGGCGGAGTCGGGTCAAACTCTATCCATCCGCTACCCGGAATATAAACCTCAACCCAGCTGTGCGCATCGGACTCGCGAATGATGTAGTCATTTCCAACAGGGTTGTATTCGCCCATCAGAAAGCCGTTGACCAGCCTAGTCGGCACCCCCGCGGTCCGCAACAGAATTGCCATCGAGGAGGCGAAGTATTCACAATGTCCCGATTTCGCTTCGAACAAAAACGTGCTCAAAGGCTGCGGGCCGGGATTCCAGGTAAGGTTCAAAGTGTATGCATAGTTCCGCTTTAGATATCCCTCCACTAAGGACGCTTTTTCAAGGCTTGTTCTAGCTTTTCCTGTGATTTCTGCTCCAAGCTGCGCAACACGCGGGTCCAGATTCTTTGGCAATTGCAGGTAGCGCGGATTGAGTTCTGCCGAAATTTGAGAATGGTCTGCCGCCAGCATTCGACTTCGGTCGGGTATCTCTGACAGCACTTCATACTGTGTCCGATGGCCGGTGGGGTATCGCATGTAGATCGAGTTGTCGTTATCTACATCGACGGCTTGAAACGAACCTAAAATCCAGCGGACTTCATGCGGTCCAAACAGTGCGCTCGTTGCAAGCGGCTCCAAGATGATTTCATAACGGGCTGCATCTCCCGGATGAATGACAGGAGCGATTCGGTATTGATTGTCCGCCGACGGTGGGAGTACGGATCGAATGCGATCCGTTTTAACCCAATTGTGCCCATCGAAGCGATCCAGTGCGATGCCTCGCCACTTTAAAACAGAAAATGGAGCCCCGCTGATCTGCCGCGCGTGCATTACAACCGCGGTGCTGAGCTTTACCTGGCCGATTTCGCCGAGCTGAACCGAATCCGTAAAACCCGACAGCAGGAGAGACTGTGAAGCTGCTTGAGTGAAGTAGCCGGTCCCGACACGTGGAATAAGCAGAAACAATACGACGGCGGTTGCAATGATCCATACCGTAGCCCACAAGCTCATACCCGTCAGGGGTGTTGCGACCTCCTGCGTCTCCGTAGCGGTGTGGCGCTCGGCACGATACATATCAAAACTCATCAGAGTCGCGACCAGAGCCACGAGGAACAAGAACAGCGTCGCGACGAACGACATATCGATCGTTAGAGACGAAGCCGCCAAGATCTGAAGGAACGAAAGAATGATGAGGTACAAATAATCCTTGTCGTTCTTTTCCTGATAGACCTTCGTGAGTTGCAGGAAGAGCACAAGATGAACTGATGCTTGAATGAAGGAATGGGAGAGAATCAGGCTGTCGACAAAGAAAAATGCGATATACACACAGGACAAAAAGAACGCGCCGCGTGCGGATAGAGGTTCTCGCAGACCCTTGATTGTTCGGTAAAGGCTGAGACACATCCCGATCGCGAAGATCATGACTGCCGGCAAATCCAATCGGCCGGTCAAAGCCAACGCAAAGAATGCGCTCAGCATCAACGCATGGCACGAGATTTGGAAATATCGCTGCATAGTTGCCTAAGTGAACGCTCGATCCAGAGTTGCGACTACATTCCTCTCAACGAAAAAGCTACGGTTCCGCCCGAAGGTCTTTCGGCGGTATCGGACATTGTGACGAGCGCCAAGTACCCCAGTATCGAATCAACCACGACGTGCGCATTGCCTGGTGTGCTTTGCCAATCGTCGGCAACGAACCCGACTTCGACGCCATCGTTCGTCAGGTGATATGCAAGAGACGCAGCAGACGAAACTAATTGTTCGAACCTAGCCTCGTCGCCGTGGCCTCCGAAACGGTCGAACGCGATAACGACTCGGTGGTTCTCTTCGGCGGCGTACTCTCTTGTTTTCAGCGCCGATGTTTTGGCCGAAGCCTTCCAGTGAACGTGGCGTGCGCTATCCGACGGAACATAGTCGCGGATCGTATAGAGGTCGTGTCCTAATCCCCTTTCAAATCGCTCATTGGTCCCCTGGAAATCAACGACGGAGAAATCGATCTCCTCGTGAGGAATGATCTCCGGGTAACAGATGCATTCGGCATCAACCTTGTAGTTTCGTTCTTTCAGGAAAAAAGCAAATGGGTACCGCGAGGCCACCTTCACTTGGCGCAGTTGATGGTGCCCGCGTTTTTTGATCATCGCCTGGCCGGTACGTGACACCTGGTTCAAAGCACGGATCATCGGGATATAGGATGCCGAAAATTGGCACGCGCCGTCGTCGACGGCCGTGAGGCGAAGCGAAAAGGTCGGGAAAAAGCGCTTCTCGTTGCTAGTTTGAATCGAAATCGGAAACGGTTCTGCGCTGAAGCAGTGCGACGGAATCCTCACCCAGATGCGAATGGAGCGAAAGTTCAAGGCCGACAGAAAGCCCGACAACAGGAGAACAGCCAGCAGTCCTGAGAGGACCATATAAAGAAGATTGTTGGCAGTGTTGACCGCCGCCACCATGACCACGGCGACACCCCCGAGATACATCCAGCCATCACGTGTGACTCGATACCGTGAGAGAAACGGAAGCCACTGCCAGTCGACATTCGATGCTAATCGCGGCACGAAGCGGATTGCTACCCAGAGTGCGATTCCGAGCGCGAGTAGTGCCGAGGTCCCGGCTCTGATCATATGGCCGGCACTAGCCACGGTTGAGGAGTACAGCGCGGCGATCATCGCGATCGCCAGAAGGGCGATCGAAACGATGAAGTTTTTCCACATTGCGTTCACGCGGGAACAGCCGTTTGAGCGATGATTTCGTCGAGAACACTCTTCGCGTCGGTTTTAGCGTGGGCGCGTCCGCGAGAGACAGTCCGCGTCATGACCAGGCGGTGCTCGAAAACCGGATGCATGAGCTTTTTCACGTCGTCAGGTATCACAAAGCTACGGCCGTTCACCATCGCGAAGCCCTGAGACGCTCGAAACAGCGCCGCTGTGCCGCGCGGGCTGACGCCGAGTTCGATATCGGCATGCTGGCGAGTGCGATTCACAATTTGAATCATATAGTCGACGATTTCTTCGTCGATATGGACTTTCCGGCTTTGATCCTGGAGGAAGAGAACCTCGGTCGGAGTTAAAACGGGACCAAGTGTCCGTGCGTTCTTCGTCGCTGAATACTTTTTCAGGATTTCCTTCTCAGCCGCCGGATCGGGATAGCCGACATCGATCCGCATCAGAAATCGATCGAGTTGCGATTCCGGTAACGGATATGTGCCGTGGTGTTCGATCGGATTTTGGGTTGCCAGAACCATGAACGGGCGCGGCAAGGGATACGTCGTATTTTCGATCGTGACTTGCGTCTCGTTCATTGCTTCGAGCAGAGCGCTTTGTGTTTTTGGCGTCGTTCGGTTGATTTCGTCCGCCAGCACGATGTTTGCGAATATCGGCCCATGTTTGAATTCAAATTCGTTGAGCTTGGGACTGTACACAGACACGCCGAGCACGTCGGAAGGCAGGAGATCGCTCGTAAACTGGATCCGGTGAAACTCACAATCGAGCGCCTTCGCTAATGCTTGGCCCAGTGTCGTCTTACCGACGCCGGGTACATCCTCAATCAGCAGATGCCCTTCAGCAAGTAACGCTACGATCGCAAGCTTGATGGTCTCACGCTTGCCCTTGAGCGTGTTCCCGATTGCTTCTTGAAGTGCGTAGATCTTATCCGTGCCCGATGTGGTCTCTAGCGTCTTCATAATACTTGGGGAATTCTAGCATCGGGTCGTAGTGGAGCAAGGGGCCGGAAAAAGCGGCACATTTTCCTCCTCACGGCCCAACCCATTGCTGAGGCCACGACCAGCCACATGGGCCCCTATTGATAAACTCCTGCGGCCTTAAAGTCCCCACCCTTCACGAGAGAAACATTCCCCGCATTGACGTGCCGTCGAAAGGCGGCGTTGATTTCAGCCAGTGTGAGCGCCTCCAGCTTTGCATCGAGTTGTTCGTCCCACGCCAGTGTGCGAGCGTACTGTTCGCGGGTAGAGATGAGGTTCATCAAACCGCCGTCGCTGGCTCGAGCGCCGACGCGCTCGTCGTGAAGCGCTTTTTTGGCGGCCGTCAGTTCGGCAGCTGTGAATCCATCGCGAAGTGTTCTCGTTAGTTCATCAATGAAGCTGGCTTCGACTTTTGGTGTGTTTGCGGGATTCGCTATAGCGGAGGCCGAAAACGCCGCAGCGTCGCCGTCGACCGGTGCCGTGAAATTCGAGGAAACGCCATAGCTCAGGCCCTCCCGATTGCGTACGCGATCGGGCAGGCGGGCCGTGATACCGCCGCCAAACATATAATTTGCCATGACCATGGCGGCATAGTCGGGATCACTGTCGCGCATTCTGATACGGAGACCCGCTGAAAACTGTGCATTCTGTTTGTCGGGTGTTTCGATTTTTGTGTTTATACGTTGAACATCCCTGACATTGTTCACAATGCGGGCGTACGGGCTTGCGCTCTTCCATGAAGCGAATAACTCGGAGGCCGTTGTTTGAACGATTGCCGGATCGAATTTGCCAACCACGACGAGCTCTCCCTGCGAAGCACCGTAAAACTTCTGATGGAAACTTTTGACATCCTCCAGAGTGACCTTGTTGAGATCGTCGATTTCTTCATCGATCGAGCGGACGTGGCGCACGTCGGTCCGAGGGTACGGACTCAAATTGCCTTGAAGTACGTCAGAGACCAACACACTGGGCTCCGTGCGGCCGCGATCCACCTGCGCGATGCGTTGCTTGCGAATCTGGTCGAAGTCCGAATCAGGGAAGGCCGGCTCACGTAGAATTTCGACTGCAAGGCGCAAGGCAGGAATGAGATTCTCCGCCGTCGTCGAGATCGACGCGCTCGCTGACGACAATGCGCCGTTGACGTTGATAGTCGCGTTTAACTTCTGCATTTCGTCCTGAATTTGCTGCCTCGACTTACTCTTCGTTCCGCGCATCAAGAGCTGACCGGCTAATTGAGCAGTCGACGCCTGCCCTGCCAAAGAGCGCTCGTCTCCGAACCGTAAAGTTAATGACGCCTGAACGCGGTTGCCGCGCGTTCCTTTGGGCAGCAAGGCCAAACGGAATCCATTGGACCCTTCGCCCAACGTCGAACGGCGAATCCGCTTCTCAAGCGCGGCTGGCGATGGATCGAGGGCTTCACCGGCATCGACCCGAATGTCTGGTGTGTAAGTTGTCAGTAACGTTTCGAGCGTAGGCGCGTCCGGCACAACCGTTCGTTCCGGCGCTGCTTCCGGGATGAACGTACCTACGGTGCGATTGGAATCCTTGAAATATCGCTGCGCAACATTCGTGATGTCTTCTGCACTTACCCGCTTGATTTCTTCGTAGTTCGTGAAGAACAAGCGCCAATCGCCTGAGGCGATAAGTTCGTTCAATTGCATGGCGAGTTGCTGGGAGTTGGCAATCGTACGGTCCATTCCTTGGATGATCCGAGTCTTTGCGCGATCGACCTCTTCCTTGGTAAGTGCTTCGCGCGCGAGTCCGCCAACGGTATCCAACATGATTTTTTTGACTTCATCGAGGGACTGGTCATCGCTCAGTGTTGCGGCTAGCACCATAACGCCTGGATCGTGCAGTTCTTCGACAGACACACGAACGGACAGCGCTTTTTTCGTGTCCACCAGAGCTTTGTCCAGGCGGCCCGTACCACCTCTTCCTTCCAAAATTCCGGCCATAACTTCCAGCGCCGCCGAATCCGGATGAGCCATGGCCGGGGTGTGGTATGCGAGAACCAGGTTCTTTCCTTTGCCGACGCGACGCAGTTCGACGGTTCGCTCTCCATCTTGCGGCGGTTCGGCCGTGTATGTCTGATCTAACTTTCTGGTGGGACGTGGAATCTTACCAAGCGTGTCTGCCACCAGCCCCAATGTTTTCGATGCGTCAATTTGCCCTGCGATCGTGATGACCGCGTTGTCAGGTTGGTAATACTTGCGATAGAACGCCGCCAGACGATCAATCGGAACCCGCTCGATATCCGCACGCGAACCGATGGTTGATTTGCCATAGTTGTGCCAGAGGTACGCCGTGGACATAACGCGTTCTTCCAGCACCCGTGCGACATTATTTTCGCCTCGCTCAAACTCGTTCCGCACCACGGTCATCTCGGTATCGAGCAATTCCTTTTCGATACGCATGTTGACCATTCGCTCGGCCTCGAGGTCGAGCGCCCATCTGAGGTTGTCGTCCGATGCGTTGACCGTTTCGTAATAGTTGGTGCGGTCAAAATAGGTTGTGCCATTCCAGCGGGCGCCGTGGTCTTCCAGTTCCTTTTTGATGTTGCGATCATGCGTGCTCTTGATGAAGTTCATGTGCTCGAGCAGGTGTGCCATGCCCGTCTCACCATAACCTTCATGCCGGGATCCGACGAGATACGTGATGTTGACGGTGATCGTGCTGCTGCCGGAGTCGGGAAGAAGCAAAACCTTGAGCCCGTTTGGATATGTGTATTCGGTTATTCCAGCCAGTGTCGCCCCCTTTTGAACTCCGGTGGGCAGTGTTTGGGCTTGGACGGCAAGCGTGCTCAGTATCGTGATGGCGAGCAGCTTAAAAGAACCGTGCCGGATCAGGCGCCTCATGGATGCTCTTCCTCCTTCGGATTTGCTGACTGTTATGATCGGATGAAGCTCAGTCTTGCTTCTTCCCGCCGAATAACCCATCCAGGATTCCCTTGACGGTCGGTTTTGTTGGCGGTGGTTGTTGCCCGTCTTTGTCAGGAGCCGCCTGATTGGATTTAAGTCCACCAAGCACGTTGCCTAACAACCCCGCGGGATCCTTCAAGGAAGGCAGGAACCGTTGTTTCTGCATTTGAGCAATTGCTTGAACATCCGGAGCAAACTTCGGTTGCTTGAAGCTGCCCGTTACGATCGCAGGGATCACAAGTTCGCCCGCCTCGTTCGACAAGGCAGTCCTCAGGTAGCCTGAGACGCGCGAGCTACCCACCTTGTCGCTGAACTCCTTCGACAAGACCGTAGAGACTTTCATATTCAGGATTTCCGACGCCAGATCCGCGGTGCCTGCCGCGGCGAGGTTACCGATCCCAAGCTGGGCTCGGAGATCATTCGTTTGAGCGACGCCGTTTTTTACCAGGATTTGTCCGGTGAACTTCAGGATATCCGTGAAAGTTTGTTTTCCCCCGACCATCTGGGAGAAACCGCCGATATTCGCCAACTCATTTACGGTGTCGAAACCACTGATTTTTAGCGGACTGAAATCGAGGTTCATTGTTCCGTTTAGTGCACGCGTTACAGCCGTGGCGTTCAAGGACTGCAGCGAACCCGCTGCTCGTAAATCGAAGTTCAGATTTCCCGAGCCATTGATCTGATCCAGGCCGGTTACGCCATAGGCTCGTGCGATGGACTGTATTTCCGGCAGGGAAGCATTCGGCGCACGCAATCCCGCATCGATGAAAGGTGAATTCGACGTGTATTGCCGAACTCCGAATCGGGCCGCGACCGTGGTCTTTCCGGATGTGGCATTGAATTCGTTCGATCGAATTTCAGTAGGCGAGAGCGCGAGGTCCACCGCTTTGATATCGACAGGTTGCGGGACGTTCTGGCCGGAGATACGCAAATTCCGTCCATTGATGTTGCCGTTTAGCGCAGGATTGGAAGCAGATCCTTTAGCTTGGACATCGAGCGCCACCTGTCCAGTTACCGTTGTGCCTGGAGCAAACGC
>Ga0075424_100004053_pt1 | contig 13795 bp, 14 predicted proteins | sample SoiMethybrSBSTD3_FD_75301 | JGI IMG/M metagenome (GOLD analysis project Ga0075424, IMG submission 75301) | Bulk soil microbial communities from a Populus tree surrounding site in Tennessee, USA - Soil MetaG P. TD hybrid SBSTD3 | ecosystem: Environmental > Terrestrial > Soil > Tree plantation... | reverse complement strand
AGCCGCCGAGCGCGCCAGCGCGGCACTCGCTGTTTTTGAAACCGAGGCGCGTAACGCGGGCATCTCCTACGCGACACGCTCCATCGCTGATATGCCGGGCGAAGCGGCTACCTCGATCGGCATCACCGCACGTCTCTATGATCTTGCCGTGGTGGCGCAGCCGGAAGCAGAGCGACAGACATCCGACAACATAATCTCGACAGAAATCCTGATTCAGGCAGGCGCCCCGGTCTTGTTCATTCCCCACATATTTCGGGGTGTATTCAAGGCCAAACGCATCGGCATCTGCTGGGACGGCAGCCGGCTTGCTGCCCGCGCACTCCGGGACGCCAAGCCCTTCCTGGCCCAGGCGGACACGCTGATTGCGATTTCAATCAATGGCGCCGACAGCGTGCCACCGGAGGCATCGGCGCAAGAGCTTTCCAGGCATCTGGCGCGCGCCGGGCTGCAGATCAAGTCTATCGACCTCCCGGCATCTCGTTCCGACATACAGCCTTCCATCCTTTCTCGCGCGGCCGACGAGAACATCGACATGCTCGTGATGGGCGCGTATGGGCACTCGCGGTTGCGCGAAGGGATTCTCGGTGGCGTCACGCGGGAGATGCTGCGAACGATGACCGTGCCGACCCTGATGTCACATTGAATGGAGGCCAGCATGCGCGCCCACCAAATCATGACAAAGCCAGTCTTTACGATCACGCCTGATGCAACGATTCTTGACGCAGCAAATGTCATGCTTAGGCGGCATATCAGTGGCGTTCCGGTCGTCGATGCCGCCGGCAAGCTGGTCGGCATCGTTTCGGAAGGTGATTTCATTCGCCGTGGTGAGATCGGGACGGAGCGCAAGCGCGGGCGTTGGTTGAAATCGATCCTTGGCCCTGGCAAGTCAGCGAGCGATTTCGTTCGCGAGCATGGCTGCAAGGTTTCGGATGTCATGAGCCAATCGCCCGTCACCATAACAGAAAACACACCTCTGGCGGAGATTGTGGACCTCATGGAGAAGAGGGACATCAAGAGGGTGCCGGTACTCCGAAACGACAAGATTGTCGGTATTGTCACTCGCGCGAATCTGCTGCAGGCGGTAGCGAGCCTGGCGCGCCACGTCCCGGATCCGACCGCCGATGATGACCACGTTCGAAATCGCATTATTGACGCGATGGAGAAGGCCGACTGGGCGCCCATTGGTCTGAACGTCATCGTTCGCGATGGCATCGTTCATTTGAGTGGTGTCATTACAGACGAGCGTGCCCGCCAGGCAGCCATCGTCGCTGCAGAAAACGTGGAAGGCGTACGAAAGGTGTATGATCATATCTGCTGGGTCGACACGATGTCGGGGGTCTATCTGAACTCACCAGAGGACGATCTCAGAAAAGTTTGACACAAATCAACGGCTCAGATTCCTGACTTGGTAAAAGAAGGTGTCTCATCTTTAAGATCAACGCGAAATGCTCAAATCTACGCTACACCAAGCTCTTATTGGGTTGATGCTGTCGAACTCGGCGCTCGCCGCTTCGCCTGCCGAACAGCGCGGCAAGACGCTTGCACTGAACAATTGCGCACGTTGCCATTCCATCGATCGCGCAAGCCCTAGCCCTCTCAAGATCGCACCGCCGTTTCGCACGCTGCATGATCGCTATCCGGTTGAAAATCTGGCCGAGTCCCTAGCCGAAGGCATCGAGACTGGTCATCAGAACATGCCGGTATTCCGGCTCGATGCTGACCAAATTCATGATCTCTTAGCGTATCTGAAAACTCTCGAGTAGCTGAGTATACCCGCACGTCGCCAGCCTCGCGCGTGACAGGGAGACCACCGCGAGCGCGCATACGCGGATGCAATTGACCGGCCCGTTCCGCCTCTCCGAATCTCTCGTCAGGGAATCGATCTGAATTTTCCCCTCCTGCTGCTACGGCTGAGCATTTCTACCGATACTGCTGCAGAAGGGGGGTCTATGTTAACTAGGCGCAATCAACCTCAGGAGTTGAGGCGGTTCAATGCTGCGCGATTGCGGAATCGGACGCGCCGCGAACCTTCGAGCGCAATTAATCCGGACTGCACGAATTGGGTGAAGGTTCGCGACACTGTCTCGATGGTCAATCCCAAATAGTCGGCGATGTCCTGGCGCGACATCGGCAGCTCGATTGCGACGCCGGCGGAAGAGCGGGTAGCCATTTCGAGCAGGAAACCCGCGACCCGCTCTTCCGCGTTCTTGATCAGAATGAGGGAGTGCTGCTGCACGCGCTGCAGCTCGCTGACCGTCAGGGTCCAAAGCTGCCGTGAAAGATCTTTTTCATGCTCGGCGCGGGCCATCACGCTCGAGCGCTTGACGACGAGCACCTGCGACTCGCTGATCGCTTCCGCGGAAGAGAGATGCACATCGCCGGCCTCGAAACCAAAGATGTCGCCCGGCAGGTAAAAGGCGATCACCTGGCGCCGGCCGTCGTCGAGCATGCGGTAGGTCCGCACGGCGCCGGAAACGACCTGGTAAAGATAGTCCGCCGGCTCATCCTCGCCAAAAATCTCGGCCTTGCGGGCAAAACGCATCGGAGCGCCCATCAGGCCCAGCGGTCCTTCGGGAAACGGACCCGACCGAGCTGGAGCGAACGGGCGGGCGTGGATCGAAGACTTGATCTCAGTCTTGGCGATTGCGGCGGCGGTGAGCATGGCAGAACTCCGGTTTCGATCGCTTCTGCCGCCACTCTGCGCTTTTTCAAAAACATCGAAATTCGGGTCGTTCCCTTAAGTATAAGACCGGAGGGCTCCGCGCTCCGCGAGTTATGGAATATCAGGCGAATTCTCGCTGGCCCGTCCAGCGATTTTTTCCGGAGGCGCGTGTTCGTTTGACGCACATCAAACATCGGAGCTTGATTTGGTCGTCTGTGGCCGGACAGGTATCAAAGGTTGCAGTAATGACGCGGAGTGACATTTTCCAACATGCTTACTCGCGCAAGTTGTCGGGTGACGCTAGGAGGTCCACGCGCGCTCCAATGCGCTCGGAGAGCGTAACTCCACTGCGTCGGCGAAGATCGTCCAGTCGTGGACATGCTTTTGCCTGCAGAAGTCGATCTCCGCCCGCTGAACCGCTTCTGTCAGCGAAGCAGCATCAATTTTGAACGCGGCCTGGCAGGCGCGGTGCTCATGGCCAGTATCGTCGCAAACGGTCTTGATAAAGCGTACATCGAATGACGGCATGGAGGTACTATCCTGGTTCATCAATCAAGGGTCGTGGCGAATGGCCCAGCCGGTTGCCACGACGGCAAATCCGATGATCAAGATAACGGATACGCCGGCTACGATGGGATCCAACGTCTCATGGGCGACCCCCGTGGCGATCAAGGCAGGCAACGAAAGAAGAGCTCTCAGAATCCACATCATGGATTTACTCCGACATTGGCATTCAGCCAGCCGCTTTCATGTCCTCAGAAGACTCGACATAGTAACCCGAATAGCTGTCCACGAAGCAGAGGTGGTCGTACACCTCCTTGACCCCCGCGACGTTTTCTGCAGCTACGATCGCCGCCTGCCGCGAACTGGCATTGGCGATGATCCCGTGCAGGTGAACAACGCCATTGCGTACGGTCACCTGCAGCCCAATCGGCCGCCACCCGGTCTTGGCGATCGCTTGACTAATGCGTTCACGGATATGATCGTCGTCAGCGGTCGGGTCCGGCACATAGCGCGCCACGCTCGCGACAGCCCGCAGCAAGTTCGCCCGTGTGACAATTCCGACGAGCTTCTCACCGCGGATGACCGGCAACCGCTTGATGTCGTGCTTCTCCATCAAGGTCACGATCTCTTCAAGCGCCGTATCCTCGCTGACCGTCACCGGATCGTGCGTCATGATTTCTTCGACCTTTCGGCCGCTCTGGCGAACAAATTCATCTGCTTCGCGGCCTGGTCCGACAAAAAATTGAAGCCAGCGCGGGCGCCTGCGCTGCGTACCGATCTCCGCACGGCGGATGAAGTCGCCTTCCGAAACAATTCCGATCAGCTTCTCATCCTTGTCGAGGACCGGCAGACCGCTGATGTGGCGCTCGAGCATCAACCTCGCCGCCTCGAGGATCGAAGCATCCGGCGCGACCGTGAGAACGTCCTTGGTCATGATCTGGTGCGCGCGCATGTTGGTCTCCCTTGCATTCCCTACATCGGAGGCAGGTTCAACTATAAGGTTTTCGCAACGAAGGCGTTTTGATGCAGGTCAAGGCGTAGCCGGATAGATAGCTGCAAAAGTCGTTCTGACTTGAACAGGAAGACGGTCTATGACCGTTTCAACCATATCGTGCTGGTTAGTGTGGTCGCCATTTTTGGGCGTCGTTCGCTAGCGCGCTCGCATGGACCCAATTGCACCAATTGCAAATGCATGACCCCGCGATTGCAAGGGAAGCCAGAAGGCCTCACAAGAAGCGACCTTTCTAGTTCGCGGCCTGACGGCCACTGGCTGGCTCCTAAAAACGAATTGCAATCTGCGGCGTGCTGGTCAAGCCGGCGACAAGCCCAGCAGCCCTCACAAGCCAGCCGCCAGCGCAATGCGCATCAGCTCAGACATGCTGCGCGCGCCGGTTTTAGCCATGAGATTGGCCCGGTAGACCTCGACCGTCCGCGGGCTGATGCTCAGTTCATGAGCGATGACCTTGTTGATCTTACCGGCCACCAGTCCCTGCAGCACGTCGCGCTCGCGCGGCGACAGCTCAGCCAACCGAGCCTGCGCCTCCTTCTTGGTGCTATTGTCGCCTTGAGACGCCGAATGCGCAAAGAGCGCAGCGCGGATAGCCCCGATCAGTACCTGGTCGTCAAACGGCTTTTCGATGAAATCGACGGCGCCTGCTTTCATCGCCTCGACTGCAAGCGCTACATCGCCGTGTCCCGTAATCAGGATCACTGGACAGGCCGCACCCCTGGCCTTGAGCTCCCGGACAAGCTCGATGCCGCTCAGGCCGGGCATGCGGATGTCCGAGACCACGCAAGTCGGAAGTTCGATCGCCGCCCCCGAAAGAAACGCATTTGCCGATTCATATGCCTTCGGCGCAAATCCGTTGACATCGAGCAGGAAGGCGAGCGAGTCGCGCATCGCAGGATCGTCATCGACGACATGGATAACCGTCTTATCGCCCACGGGTCGCCTCCACGCCGGCAAGTGGAATCGTAAACTCAAAGACAGTGCCGCCGCCCTTATTGGGCCCAGCCGTGATGCGGCCGCCATGCGCCTCGATGATTGTTCGGCAAATCGAGAGACCTACGCCCATTCCGTTCGCCTTGCTGGTCACAAACGGCTGAAACAGGTGTTTTCCGATTTCGGGACTGATTCCTGTACCGGTATCCGCCACCGAAAACAGCGCAAGTTCGCCGCTGCGCGTCACCGCGATCGTGAGCTCGCGCCGGCTCGTCGTTTCCATCGCCTCCACCGCGTTCCGGATCAGGTTGTGCGCGACCTGCTGGATCTGAACCTTGTCGGCCAATATATCTGGAAGCTCACGATCGCATCGAAGTGACACGCGCACGCCCTGCTCCCTCGCGCCGACCAAAGCAAGAGCCGCGGCCTCTTCGAGCAGGATGCCCGGGTTCTCAAGGGTTTGTTGGGTTTCCCCCTTGGCGACGAACTCCCGCAAGCGCTTGTTGATATCGCCGGCGCGAAGCGCCTGATCCGCGCTGCGTTCGAGCGCCTCCCGCACGCGGTCCTTGTCGACGGAATCCCCTTTTAGCAGAGTTGCTGCACCGCGGAGATAACTCGTGATCGCTGAAAGCGGCTGGTTCAATTCGTGGGCCAGCGACGACGCCATTTCGCCCATCGCCGTGAGGCGCGACACGTGGACCAGCTCCGATTGCAGATCCTGCATACGCCTTTCCTGGGTGCGGCGCTCCGTCAGATCCCGCACGAACCCCGTGAAGAGACGTTCCGGACCGACCCGGGCCTCGCCCACCGCCAACTCCATAGGGAACGTCGAACCGTCCTTGCGCTCACCCACGACAATGCGCCCAATGCCGATGATGCGCCGTTCTCCCGTGGTCCGGTAGCGATCCATATAGCCGTCGTGCTCCCGGCGGAATGGCTGCGGCATCAGGATCGAGACGTTTTGTCCGATCGCTTCCTCGGCCGTCCATCCGAACAACCGCTGCGCCGTGGCGCTGAAGGATCGCATGATCCCGCGCTCGTCGATCACAATCATCGCCTCCGGAACGGTATCGAGAATCGACTGCAGCTGTGCTTGCCTATAGCGGGACTCTTCAGATTCCCGTAACAGCCGCTCGCCAATAAAACCGAGGACCGGCCCCAGCACCCCGAAAAATGCGACGTCGATCAGATTGGCCGGGTTGGCAACAAGCTCCCGGCCCAAGAAGAACAGGCTGATGCCGGTGCAGAGAATGGTGGCCAACAGCGCCGGGCCGAGCCCGCCGGCAAAGGCCGCATACACGACGACCGGCATGCAGATCACCATGAAGGTGCGGTCTGCGAAATATTGGCGCAATAGATAATGGAGCAGGAAGACCAGGATCGCGGCGACGGCGGCGGTTCCGTAACGAAACCAGAAGCGGTTTTGCGCTGTCATAGGATGATCCGATCCGGCGGTCTAATGACCGTAGGCGTGCAAGTCCCAGCATAGTCTCGAGCCATCCGAGCTTTGGTCCTTTTTTCTCCACTGCCGTCGTGCCAGATAGAGCCAGGCGGCGAACACGCAAACTGCAGAGGCAGACCGTGGACAGGACTGTGGCGGACCTGAATATTCCGCATTTCAAAGAAGCTATTGGCGGTCGAAACGGACCTGGTCAAGCGCCCAACGATCGAATGTTTACTCGCCGAGGAAAGCTGGCCCGGACGTTGGCCGACAAGACGGGAGCACGGAAAGGACTCTAGCCGTTCTGCCATGGGCGCCAATGCGTCGGGTGGACAAAGATGCGCTCGCGCGTGGCGACCTTGATCCAGCCATTCGGCAGCCGGCGGCAGGCGAAGACCAGGGAATGCACATGATCTCCCTCGATTACCGCAAGTTCGAGATCGCCATCATATGGCGCTGTTGAGATCGTTTCCCACACCGGCTCATCGCCCATCGCTGATAGTCTCGCCCCAGCGCGTCTTGCCGGGATTCTGGTGAGTAAATCCCACGATAGAGCCGAGCTAAGACGAATTCATTGACCTAGCTCAAAAGAGCATAGCAGTGCACCGACTTCCATTGAGCTGTTGTCAAAACAGCCTCAGTTCACTCCGACTTTCGATCTTCAGCTTCGTAAGTAACGTAGCGATCCCGACAAGTGCGCCAACGCCGCCGACGCTGATCGCGACCTGCATGGCTAGGCCAGCAGAGATCTCCACCAACAGGACGTGACCGGCGAGCGCCAAGAGCACGCCCGCGCAATAGATTTCCAGCGAGTTCTCGCCGCAGCGAACGGCGCCGCGTAGGATGGGTGTCATCAACCCCTTCCAATCACGCGCCACGAATTTCGCAACGAGGACCGCGATCGCAAGGAAATGCAACAGCCGCAGAGGGTCGAGATTAGATTTGTCGATCGGGTAGATGAGGTTCGCCAGAGCCTGCGGAATAGCAGCCTCAAGCGGCTCGAAGCTCCAGCTTAAGGCGATTACTAGGGCGAAGAATAAATAGAGTATGGCCAGTGCCGTTGCGGCGGGCGACGTCAGCCATACCCACAATTTCCCTTGATCACTGACCTCCCACCACGCACCGAATACAATCAGGATTTGCCAAGCGAACGGATTGAAGTACCAGGTGTTGCCAGGCCATTGCGGCAGGTTCCAGCCGAATAGCTGGACTAGCCCGTAGAGCAGGAACGATGCACCGAGCGTGATGTTGGGCGTTTTCAACAACGCCCATAGCAGCGGCGCGAACGAGAGGTGGAAGATGACGAAGGTCGGCAGCACGTCGCTATTGACCGGGCGATACTGCAAGATAGCCGCGTGGGCCAGCGCAGGACCCGGATGCTCCAGCAGAACCCGCGTATTAGTTTCGTCGGCAAGCTGACCGGCGCCCATGAGATAAACCATCACCACACAGGCGACCGTGAGCGTCAGGAACGCCACATAGATTTCCCAACTGCGACGGAGCGTATGACTGACGACGGCAGACCAGCCGTCGTGCGCTCGTACCCTGCCGTAAGCAAGAGCGCAGGTTACGCCTGACACGAACATGAAAAGCTCGGTGGTATCGCTGAAACCGTAGTGACGCAGCGTCAGCCAGCTGCCGAGATTGTTAGGGACGTGATCCAGAAAAATGAACCACAGCGCGATGCCGCGGCACGCATCAAGGCGGAGGTCGCGGTCACTCAGTTGGTCCTTTGCAGATGCGCGCTGCGCTGGTGCTATTGCAGCGATGCCGTCCACAGCACGAGCTCCTGGGCGAGCGATTCGAAGGCACGATTGAAAGCCGCGGCCGCGTTTGCAGGCTTCAAGTTGTCGATCGGCGCCGATTGCTCGAAAACACGGGCGGCCTTCAGGTGGCCCGATCCCTCGACAAGCTTCGCCGACAGCGAAATCGATGCGCGCGGTGCAGGCGCTCCATTGATATCGAATTGCCTGATGTCGATGAGGAGGCGCAAGCCGCCCTCGCTCAAATTGTCCGCCCGAAGCGGCGCATGGGCGATGTCGTAATTCTCGAAGCTTTGCAGCAATTTCGCCTGTACCAATGCGGGAAGGCTGTCGCTCCATTGCACATTGGCGAAATCATCCTGCCCCTCCTCGCCGTCCGCAAACAGGAAGCGCTGGGTCTGCAGGCGAACTGTCGCAGTTGGCTCAGTAATAAAAAGGCCCGCCTGCAGTAGACGGTGCGGCGTTGTAAAGGCGTTGGCGGCGGAAAGATCGAACGTGACCTTGCGCGGCGGCGTCGCCCCAGCGGTCATGCGCTCAAGGCCAGCGACGATGCCATCCAGGCGCGACGAGTTGCCGCCAGCGCCTCGGCAAACGTGCCGATGTTGCCGATGGCGTCGTGCAGGGGTGCGGCATTGTCGGACAGCACCATGTCGACCCGGCGCAAGGCGTCCCGCGCGGCCTGGGTCATGCTCTGGCCGGCGCCCTTTTCCGCAACGAGCGGACCCGAGACCTGCGGCGCCTCAGCGCCGTCACCGCCCTCGAGCGAAACGACTGGCACGCCGGTCAACCCCTGAAAGTCAAGTCCGACTCTGGTATCGGCGCGCACCGGCGTATGCTGCGCAACCGCGATCGTTGCGCGGACGTCGTGCGGACGGTCGGCGACGAACTCGAGCGAGGTGACCTCGCCCACGCGGATACCATTGAACAACACCCCCGCCCCGACCAGGAGGCCCGGCACCGGCCCGTTGAAGACAAGCTGGTAGTTGTCGCGCTTGCCGATGCCACCAGCATTGTTGAGCCAATAGACGAAGCCGAACACGGCTGCGATCGCCGCGAGCACGAAGGCGCCAACGATGATGTAGGGAGCGCGGGTTTCCATCGATGTTTTCTCTTTAGCTCGCTTCAAGGTGAAGCATTTGCGCGCGCGCGCCGTGAAAATAGGCCCTGACCCAGGGATGATCCGACGCCAGCACGGATGACAACGGCCCGAGAGCAACGATCTTGCCATCGGCGAGCGCCGCAACACGGTCGCAGACAGCGGCAAGCGTGTTGAGATCATGCGTAATCATGAACACGGTGAACCGCAGCGTTTGCTGCAGCGTCCTGATCAGAGCGTCGAACTCGCCCGCCGCGATTGGATCAAGCCCGGACGTCGGCTCGTCGAGAAACAACAGAGCCGGGTCGAGCGCAAGCGCACGCGCCAGCGCCACGCGCTTGGTCATTCCACCAGACAGCTCGGCGGGGAATTTGTCGCCGTCTTCGGCTCTCAATCCTACCATCTCCAGCTTGGCATTGGCGATCTCGTCAAGCAGCGTATCCGAAAGATGCGTCGCTTCGCGCAGCGGAAACTGAATGTTTTGCCGCGCGCTCAACGCCGAGAACAGCGCACCCTGCTGAAATAGCACGCCGCGGCGGCTGGCTTCGCCTTCGGACGTTGTAGGAAATTCGATTTGTCCGCCCCGCTTCGGCAACAGCCCGATCAGCGTGCGCATAAGCACCGATTTGCCGCCACCGGAGGCTCCGACCAGACCGATGATTTCGCCGGCGCATACGTCGAGCGATAGATGATCGATCACCGTGTGCTTGCCGAAGCCCACCACGAGGTCCCGGACGCTGATGGCGATGGTCTCCTCCCGCACAGCTACATCCCGACCGAAGCGAAGAACACGGCAAACAAGCCGTCGAGCACGATGACCAGGAAGATCGATTTCACCACCGAAGTCGTTGTTTGTTTGCCAAGCGACTCGGCGCTGCCCTGCACCCGCAGGCCCTCGCCGCAAGCCACAATCCCGATCGCCAACGCCATGAAGGGCGCCTTGAGGATGCCCACCTTGAAAGAGGTGATGGAGACCGCCTCGCGCAGCCTCTCGATATAGATGGCAGGCGCCATGTCGCCATAGAACTGGGCCACCACACCGCCACCGTAGAGTCCCGCCATCGATCCGATGAAACTCAGAATCGGTAGCGCAATGACCAACGCTGCGACGCGCGGCAAGATCAGCACCGCGATCGGGTCGAGGCCCATGGTCGAAAGAGCGTCGATCTCCTCGCGCATTTTCATCGAGCCGAGCTCGGCGGTGTAGGCGCTGCCGGAACGGCCGGCGACCATGATCGCGACAATCAACACGCCGATCTCCCGCAGCACCAGAATCCCCACCATGTCGACGGTGTAGGATTCGGCGCCGAATTTTCGGAAGTGAAAGAACCCTTGTTGGGCAATGATGGCGCCGATCAGGAAGGTGATCAGCGTCATGATTGGAATAGCCTGCCAGCCGACCTTGTAGAGTTGATAGGCCGTCGATGTCAGCCTCAGGGAACGCGGATGACGCAGCGCGCCGAGGAATGCGACGCCGATAGCGCCCAGCATCTGCAGGAAAGCCGCGCTTTCGGCCGCAAGGGCACGGCCGATCCGCTCCAGGAAATCCAGCAAGAGGCTGTCGCGCTGTCTGGCGGCCGGTCGCCTGCGGTTCAGGCCCTGCATTTCCTGCATCAAGCCGCCATAGGACTCGGGCACACCGACAAGCGAGGTTCTTGCCGATGGTGTGGAGAACCGCCGGACCAGCTTTTCGAACACCCATGCGCCAACCGTATCAAGCGCGGTCACGCGGCTGAGGTCGATCGCCCCGACCTGCGCGGGAAGCGCGCTTTCGAAAAGGCGTTCGATGGCCTCGACATTGGCAACGGTCCACGCACCGCTCAGACGAAGCGTCGGGCGCTCGTCACCGCTCGCAGTCAGTTCAGGTTGGTCGGTCAAGCAAGACGCTCCGCATGGCTCGGCAAATCTAGCCGCGCCTCACAGAGGTCTCTTTGACACAACGCAATGTTGGGCCGTTAGCCTCTGCGCATGGTCCTGGCCAGATCGCTGACGAGTACACCTAAAAACGGGCCTCCCCGGGGTCGATACCGAGGCGGACAAGCCCTGTTCGTTGCTCCGGATAAAGCCACAGGGATTCGACTGAAACATTGCGCTAGCTCAAATCCGGTTTTGCGATAATCGCTATTTGTAGGGCGATAAAACTGCTTGTACGGCGATAAAACTGCGCCTTCTCGACAGAAGGGCGGATTGAGAGGAAATCCCATGTCAGTACCGAGGCTTCGCGCGTATCAGGGACCTGCGATACTGTCCTACGGCTTCCGGCCCTTTTTCCTGCTCGGTTCGATTTATGCTGGTGCGATCATTCCGGTCTGGCTGGGCGTGTTCGAAGGAGAACTGCAGGTTCCTACCGTCTTTGCGGCGCGCGACTGGCATGTTCACGAGATGCTGTTCGGTTACGTCGCAGCCATTGTGGGCGGATTCCTGCTGACGGCCATCCCAAACTGGACCGGGCGCCTGCCCTTGCAGGGCACCCCGCTCGCTGTGCTGGTCTCGAGCTGGCTCGCGGGGCGCATTGCCGTCTGCGTGTCGGCGTGGATCGGATGGGAAGTCGCCTGCGTAATCGATGCAGCATTTCTTGCGTTGCTGGCGACTGCCGCCGCGCGCGAGATCGTCGCAGGCCCAAAGTGGGGCAACCTGCCCGTGGTGGCGATCGTATCGCTGTTTGGCGCCAGCAACGTCGCGTTCCATATCGAAGCGCACGTCGATGGTCTTGCCGGATATTCCACCCGCTTTGCGATTGCGCTGGTGATTACTCTCGTTGCGCTGATCGGCGGCCGCATCGTTCCGAGCTTCACCCGGAACTGGCTTGCACGGCAGCATCCCGGCCGCCTTCCCGCGCAGTTCGGTTGGTTCGACGCTGTCGTCATGGCGGCTGGCGTGATTGCGCTGATGGCTTGGATCGGCGCTCCCGAGGCAGAAGCAACTGGTTTGGCGCTGATCGTCGCTGGCTGCCTTCACGTGGTTCGCCTCTCCCGCTGGGCCGGCTATCGGACTATTCCGGATCGCCTCGTGCTGATACTTCATCTTGCCTATGCGTTCATACCGGTCGGTTATCTTCTCGGTGGCTTGGCAGCCTTCGACGTCCTTCCGCCAAGTGCCGGGATCCATGCCTGGACCGGCGGCGCGGTCGGCTCGATGACCATCGCCGTCATGACGCGCGCGACCCTCGGTCACACCGGATGCATGTTGAAAGCTTCGATCGGCACGCAATGCCTCTATGCTGCGATCGTTGCGGCGGCGCTTACGCGAATCTGCGCATCGCTTTCGCCTGAGCACATGCAGGCGTTGCTGGCTGCCGCCGGGATAGGCTGGACGTTTGCCTTCCTCGGCTTTGCCGTTCTTTACGGCCGCGCACTCTGCTCGCCGCGATTGACCTGACAGCGCGGCACGCGTCGAGGAATTTTCCAGCCGTTTACGTTACTTCGGCGAACGTGGCTCACAATCGGGCAGTGCGAGGCTTCGACCTGCGCTGGATTTCTCATCGTGACAATGCTCTATCGCACGGTCTAGCGGTCTGACGCTGCAGCCGCGGCGGTTCGGTATCGAGGCTCTGCAGCGACTGACTGATCTTCCCGATCTCGCTGCGTGGGCCGGTTGCGATCGCCTCGGCAACGCCACTGCCCCGAACAACAAGCGAGCCTGAATAGAGGTAGGGCTGGTCGTCTCCACCCGGACGCGGATGATCCGCCGCGATCCCGGCGCTGACAGATTTCCGGACGGGTACGGATTCGCCCGTGAGCCGCGGGGTGCCCGAACGAAGGCAGGTGTGACGGTCATAGCGGCTCAGAGTAAGTTTCCGATCTGATGAAGGGCTTCAGGCGTATTTCATTAGGCGATAAAACCGAAGTCCATCACCGGACTGATCCAATATACAAGGGCTACGGACAATGAGCGGAATTGATCCGCATCAATTACAAGGCCAAGCTTCGAGCTAAGAGTAGCTTGCAAGGCGCGAAACGGCGACGTTTCTCTGATGTTTTTCTCATGCAGTCGCTTTTAGCCAATGAGGTAGGAGGATCCGCATGTGACCGAACCGCGCAACCGCGTTGTTCAACTTAAGCTCTTCGGCGGTCCCGAGGGGTTGGAGGTGGTCGATGCTCCTTTGCCGACGGCTGGTCCAGGCGAGGTACGTGTCCGCGTGCTCGCCTCGGGCCTTGAGTACACCGACACGCTGATCCGTCGCCATCTCTACCCACAAACGGCATCGCGTCGCCCACCTTTCGTAATGGGCTACGACGTCGTGGGGGAAATCGATCAGCTCGGCGATGGCGTGAGTGAATTTCAGCTTGGTGACCGTGTGGCGGACATGACGGTGCTTGGATCGAATGCCAACTATCGCACGCTCCAGGCGAGTCGCGTGACTCCGGTACCCGCCGGAGCCGACGCG
>Ga0075424_100004052_pt1 | contig 13797 bp, 13 predicted proteins | sample SoiMethybrSBSTD3_FD_75301 | JGI IMG/M metagenome (GOLD analysis project Ga0075424, IMG submission 75301) | Bulk soil microbial communities from a Populus tree surrounding site in Tennessee, USA - Soil MetaG P. TD hybrid SBSTD3 | ecosystem: Environmental > Terrestrial > Soil > Tree plantation... | reverse complement strand
GTCGTGTGGGAGCCTGATCCGCAAAACGTCTATTTGTCTTCCGGCTGCGATAATATCGCGATCCACGGCGTTTCAGAAGCTTTTGCGAACACAGCGGAGGAAAGGCACCTTGATCACTTAGGGTTTGTCGTCGAGGGCATCGAGCGGGTGAGGGCGCTGGAGCAGGAGTTCGTCGCCAAGGGCGTGCCGATTGTGCATCCGTTCAAGGTACATCGCGACGGCAGTGCATCTTTTTACTGTGCCGACCCTGATGGCATCATCATTCAGTTACTCTATGAACCTCAATTGAGCCATCAAACGATCAAATGATCCCACTCACCGGCGCAGCGCTGAGATCAAATCAGTCGTGTCGACTTCATCGCGCACAGCCTGAGGCGTAAAATCCGCTGGCAAACGACAAGCCCCAGCGCGATTCCTGACAGCTCTTCTACGTCAGGCTCTATAGCAAAAAATGATTTGACTGCCACGCTCATCCAGAGAGGGCCTGCCATGCGAAAGTTTTTTCGAGGGTCGCCCGGAGTGACGATCGCGGCCTATTACGTCCGGGCTTTGCAGCGGACATCGTGGTTTTCGATCCTGCGACCGTGAACACGCTCGAACCGGAATACGTGCAGGATCTACCGGCAAACGAAACTCGGATGATCCAAAAGGCCGCCGGTGTGCCGCATACGGTCGTGAACGGGGACGTCGTTGTCGAAGACGGCGCGCCGACCGGAGCTTTGCCGGGAAAGGTTCTACGCCCGAACCACTGGCAGAAATAGGCTCAAGAGCCGCTTCGCAGAAGGGTCCCCTCTGCAACTACTTGGTCAGTCGGAGATTGGCTAACATCGAGCACTGCACGACAGGTCCAGATTTGGAATTCCTTCAATTCGTCACCCTCCAGCTCCCCAAGCGCGTAAATACCACTGCGCTCCAGCCAATATTCATGCTCCATCGCCATTATGCCGCCTGTGTTCCGAGCATTCCTCTCAGGCGCTGAATGCCCGCGCGCATTCGTGTTTTCACCGTCCCCAATGGTTCAGCCAGCCGCGCCGCGATTTCTGTCTGGCTCAGGCCGCCAAAATAAGCGAGCTCGAGCACACGACGTTGAGCTTCCGGTAAGTTCGCCAGTGCGCTGTTCATGATCAGCCTCGTCTCGGATTCGCCAGCTGAGGTTTCCACGTTGTCCGGCGACTCCGCCGCCGCTGGATCGTCGGTCAACACGAAGCTTTTTTCTCGCCGTCGCATCGACCGAAGCTTATCAATGGCGCGGCTGCGCGCGATATTGATCAGCCATGCCTCGGGACTGCCGCGTTCGAAGCTATACACTGCGGCTTGCCGCCAGACTTGAAGAAAAATTTCTTGCAGCAAGTCTTCTGCCTCGGACGACGCTTTGAGCATGCGCAAAGCGAGGGAATAAATCATTGGCGCGTAGAGATCGTAAAAACGGCTGAACGCATCGCGATTTTTTTCCGCAATGCTCGCAATCAAAGCGACGGGCTCGGTCAATTGCTCCACGGGGTCAACGAATCCTAAGTGAAAACTGGTGTACCGACATTATGTAGAAAGCATTTCGCTTTGCAGTGGTGCGCTGATCAGCATAAGCGAACCCTCGTCGGTGCGCATATCGACATGAATGCTGCCGACTTCCGCTCGATGATAATCTCCCTTGCGCAGTAGCCGACCGCCGCAATAGCAGCTGCCTTCCAAAACCAAGACTTCTTCGCTGCCTAGGTGCCGGTGCGCAGCGTAGCGCGACCCCGGTGCGAGTCGCACCAGCGCGGTTAAACGCCCGCGCTCAGCATCCATGTTCAAGATCTTGGCGAAGATCCCCGGCTCCGCTTCGATCCACGCGCCTTCGTCGGCGTTGATGAAAACCAGGCCAGCCTTTTCCGAATCGATCCGCGCTAGGAGGCGTTCCTTGACTGCGGACGCGGGAGAGATCGCCTCCAGTGATGCGGGAATACCGACGATGGCTTCCTGAGTCTCACGCATGCGTGTTTGACACTGCAAGCAACCTGCGGAGAGATGCGCCTCGAACTCCGCAAGCTCATCTGGCTCTAAGACTCCCGCGACGTAGAAATCCGCAATCTCTAACCAATTTTCATGATCCATAATCTCACTTGCTCGATTGCACCGAGGCATCGTAACCGGGTCAATCCGGCGGTGCAAACAACCCCTCTTCTATCTACGATCGAAGCAGGCGGTCGGATTTCGCGCCCACAAAGATTTTTTGGAAAAGGAAAATCTTGCGCGCCATCAATCCAAATCTTCCCGTTCAACCGTAGACCGTTGCAGAAAGGTCAAGCCGGTTTTGACCGGCAGCAATAAGGCAAAGGGGAGGCATGATGCGAAGGTTTTGGCGGGGTTTTGCAATCATGACGGCAGTGATCCTGGCTGGAAGTTCGACGCTGTACGCCGATGAGGAATGTGATGATACGAGTCCGACTCAGAGCGCGCCAGCGGCGAGCGGTGAAAGCGTGGGCCCACGTTCCCATCCCGGATCGGTCGTAATGATTCAACTCTTTCAGTATCAGCCAGAACGATTGGAGATCAAAGCCGGCACGACGGTGACTTGGATCAATAACGACGAGGTCCAGCACACCGCCACTTTGGGAATACCAGAAAACCGGAATGGAGCGGTAAGCCTGCCTCTTTCCGGCAAGGGTGCCACAGTCAGTTTCACCTTCGATCGTCCCGGCGACTACGAATACTTTTGCGAACGCCACCAATCCATGCGCGGCCAAATCCGCGTCCAATGACGCTCCGAGCTAATTCCGGCTGAAGCGAAAACAAGACAAGGAGAAAAGGAATGAAAAGAATCTGTAAAAAACTAATCGGCGCAGTGGTTATTGCCGTATTACTTGGCGTCAACTACGGCGCGACCGCGGTAGCGGCGGACATGAATCATCCGGGAATGATGAGCTCGGATCTGAGAACGGGCCTCAATTCGTTGTTTCGTGAGCATGTGTTTCTCGCTGCTTGGGCGACGGGCTCGGCTCTCGCCGGTCGTGACGGCGAATTCAAGGCGGCTGCGGGCGCGCTCGACGGTAATTCCATAGACATTGCCAAGGCGATTGGCTCGGTGTACGGCGCGGGCGCCGAGCAGGCGTTTTTGCCTTTGTGGCGTAAACACATCGGCTTTGTCGTTGACTACACGGTCGGGGTTGCGACTAAAGACCACGCCAAAAAGAACAAGGCCGTCAATGATCTCGTCCAGTACACACAGGACTTCGGCGCGTTTCTCGCTGCGGCGAATCCTAATCTGCCAAAAGAGACGGTTGCCGATCTCGTGAAAGATCACGTGCTGACATTGAAAGACGTGATCGATGCTCAGGCCGGCGGCGACATGAACAAGTCCTTCATGGCGATTCGCAGCGCTGCCGGTCACATGGGCATGATCGCGGATCCCCTGGCCGCCGCCATCGTCAAGCAGTTTCCCGATCGTTTCGCTAGTCGTTGACGGGACACTAGGAAAAATTATCGGGGCCGATTTTGCCCCGGCGCCGGCCCAAGAAAGGAACATCGACCATGACAAATTCAAAGATGGATTGTTTAAAACAGGTCATCGCATTGTCAGTCGCCGCTCTCATGACTCTGGCGATCATGCCGCCAATATCGCGCGCAGCCAGCCATCGTGAAGCGCCGTTAATTGCGCTCGATCCGGCGGCCGATAACACCGACACGTATGCGTTTCGCAGTTGGCAGGATCCCAAGAAAGTGGCGTTCATCATGAACGTCATTCCTGGCCAGGATCCGGCCGACGGACCCAATTATTTCAATTTCGATGACGAGGTGCTCTACAGCTTCAACATCGACAACAACCAGGACGGCAAGGCCGACGACATCGTTTACGAGTTCCGCTTCAAAACTGAAACTCGCCCGATTCTTGGTTCGCTGCTCTTTCCGCTGCCCTACGTCGGCAATCCTCATATTCCGGTTGCCGAAGTGCAGGGAATCACGAACCTTGATGGCGCAGGGTCTGAAGGATTGAGTCGCCGTCAGACCTACACGGTCACCGAGGTCAGGGGCAAAAAACGAACGGAGCTATTCAAAGGTCAGAGGCTCGTTGCGGTGCCATCCAATGTCGGGCCGGCGACGATGCCAAAATATGAAGATCTCGCCGCGCAAGGAATTTACACCGATGCCTCGACGGGCATCAAAGTTTTTGCCGGGCAACGGGCGGAGACTTTCTACATCGATCTCGGTGCGGTGTTCGACACAGCAAATCTGCGGCGCTTTCCGCCGCTGTTGACGGAGGCAGAGGATGCTAATGATTCGGCGAATCCGTTCGGGAACAACCGGTTCAGCGGCACGAATGTCAGCAGCATCGTGATCGAGGTTCCGATCGCAAGGATCACGCAGGACCGCAAGTCGGCCGAGCAAACCAGCACTCCGTTGATCGGTATTTACGCTTCGACCGCCCGGCAAAAAAACAAACATCTCTCGGGCGATGGCACGTCAGTGCTTGCAGGACCGTGGACGCAAGTTTCGCGCTTGGCCAATCCCCTCGTCAACGAGCTGATTATCGATACGCCTTCGAAGGATCTTTGGAATTCACAGGAACCCGAGGACGAAGCGCAGTTTCAGGAATTTTACAAAAATCCATCAATCGCCCAGGCGTTGGCGCTGATCTTCAGTGTGCCGGTCACGCCAACACCGCGCACCGATTTGATGGGCTTGCTGCTCAAGTATCCGGGCCAGGCTCTGAACGGCAATGACTGCGGCGATCCCTGTTCCGAACTGCTGCGCGTGAATTTGAAAGTTCCGCCGACGCTGCCGGAAAACCAAAAACGGCTCGGCGGACTCGTAGGCGACGCGGCAGGGTTCCCAAATGGCCGCCGTCCGAACGATGATGTCACCGACATCGCGCTACGCGTGGTCGGTGGTGACAACTACATCGCCGCCCGGGCCGGAGACGGCGTTAACTTTCTCCAGGGCGCGCCCGGCTCAAATCTCACGCCCAACGGAATTTACAAAGTCTTTCCTTATCTGCCGACGCCATACGATGGCCGCAATCGCCGCCATATCGACTGCGGCGAAGCGGGCGCCAATCCGTGTAATTGACGGACTTCTTTGCGGAGGAGGATGCGCATCCTCCTCCGCCAGCGGCTCGTGAGGAGATAAAATATGAAATCCCGACAAAACATGATCGCCACGGTTTTGATCACGCTGAGTATTTTTCCATTGGCGTCGAAACTTTCGTTTGCACAGCAAGTTCGCACGGATCAGCAAATCGGTTATTACCAGCAAATGCTCAAGCGCAATCCGCGCAACGCCACTGCCCTTCTCGGACTGGGCGACGCGCTAATTCGCAAGGCGCGAGAAACCGGCGACCCGAGCTACTTTAACCGTGCCGAAGAGGCGCTCAAAAAATCTTTGGACATCACGCCGAAAAATTTTCGTGCTGCGCGCGCGCTGGCTTACGTTTTCTATTCACGCCACGAATTCGGGCCGGCTGCGGCGCAAGCGCGCAGGGCCGTAGAGATGAATCCAGAGGATGGTGATTCCTACGGAATTCTCGGCGACGCGCTGCTCGAAGTCGGCCAATATGCCGAGGCGGAGGCGGCGTACGATTATATGATTGAGCTCGAGCAGAGCTTGTATTCCTACAGCCGGCGCGCGGGCTTGAAGAGTATGGGCGGCGATAGCGCCGCCGCGATTGCGGATCTGGAGCGCGCGGTCGCGCTAGGCAAAGCGACGCAGCAACCAAGCGAAAGCATCGCCTGGGCCGAGTGGCAACTCGGCATGGAATACTTTGCCGTTGGCGATTTATCGAAGTCACAAGATTATTTCCAGCAATCATTGGATAGCTATCCGAACTATTATCGTGCGCTGGCGAGCTTGGCGCAGCTTCGCTTTGCGCAGGAGCAATACGGTGACGCAATCAAGCTTTATGAAAAAGCGATCGCGATCTTGCCGATGCCCGATTACATCGCGGCATTAGGGGACATTTATGCCAAGAGCGGTCGACGCAAAGAGGCGCAGCGGCAATTTGAATTGGTCGAGTACATTGGCCGGCTGAACGAGATCAACAAAGTTCTCTACAACCGCGAGCTCGCCTATTTCTACGCCGATCACGATATCAAGCCGAGGGAAGGTTTGGAGCTTGCGCTCCGCGAGCTGGAGTACCGGCGCGATATTTACGCCTACGATGTCGTCGCTTGGAATCTTTATCGAAACGGAAAATTCGAAGAGGCACGAACGGCGATCGATCAGGCACTGAGGCTGGGAACCCAAGACGCGAAGCTGTTTTTTCATGCGGGCATGATTTATTCCTCGCTCGGGGAAAAAACCAAAGCCAAAGAGTTTCTTTCCGGCGCGCTTGGGATCAATCCCTATTTTCATCCGATCTTCGCTGAAACGGCTGCAGAAAATTTAGCCCGAATGGAACGAGAGACGGATCATGCGGAGATGGAAGCCGAACGGCAGGGAGGATAAAGCGATGGGCTGTCGCTTAATCGTTGCCATCTTGGTTGCCGTCAGCTCGATGTCGTTCTGCACCAGCGCCATAGCACATCCAATGGGCAATTTTAGCATCAGTCACTATTCGGCAATCCGCATTGGCCGAGACGCAGTCGAGCTGAAATATATTCTTGATCTTGCGGAGATTCCGACCTTCCAGGAAATCCAGGAAAGCGGCATCACGCCAAAGGCGGATGATACCGGCGCGCAAGCTTATTTAGCGCGTAAGGCAGAAATACTGCGCGACGGCTTGACGCTGCAGATTGGCGGCAAACCAGTTCGGCTGAAAGTCGACTCCACGGAAATCATTTTTCCTCCCGGCGCCGCCGGTTTGCCGACTTTGAAAATCGGCGTTGTCTTCAAAGCAAATCTCGATTCGGCTTCGACCGGCGGTGAACAATTGCTGAATTATCGAGACGAAAACTTTCCGGGCCGCGCAGGTTGGAAGGAAATTATCGTCGCGGCTGATCGTGGCATAGAGTTGATCAGCACTTCGGCTTCCGTCGCGGATCGCAGCCGTGAGTTGAGCGATTATCCAACTGATCTGTTGAACAGCCCCCCGGAGCAGCTGGAAGCACAGGCCACTTTTTTGGTTCGAACTGCGGCTCCGCCAGTGGCCGCCGTTAAAAATGCCGGATCCATTGAAAGGCCGTCAGCACGGGAAATTCCAGCGCCTCAAGATCCGCAGCCATCAGCAGATGTGAGTTTGTCGAAGTCTAGCGAGGATGTTTCGGTTCAACTCACCGCCAACCGGCAAACGACGCCAAGTAATGCGTTCACCGAATTGATGGCGCAAAAACAGCTCGGTTGGAAGATTGTTCTATTCGCTTTCGCCATTGCGGTCGGTCTCGGCGCGTTTCACGCGCTGGAGCCCGGGCACGGCAAGACCCTGGTTGCGGCATATCTTGTCGGATCGCACGGGACGTTTAAACATGCGCTGCTGCTCGGTTTGGTGGTCACTGGGGCGCATACTGCGGGTGTCTATCTGGTCGGTCTGATGACTCTCTACGCTTCAAACTACATTGTGCCGGAGCGGCTCTATCCGTGGATTGCCTTGCTTTCGGGAGTCATGATTACGGTTCTTGGCGGGGCTCTCCTGCTGCGACGTCATCTCGATAAGCACGGAATTCATTCTCATCAGCATCACGGTCACATACACCACCACCATCACGGACCGCACGACCACGAACATCACTCCCACGGCGATGCGCACCATGATCACGAACCTAATCAGAACGTGTCGCTGAAGCAGCTATTGGCGCTCGGCGTCAGCGGTGGAATCATTCCGTGTCCAGCGGCGTTAGTGGTGCTCTTGAGCGCGGTGTCGATGCAGCGTATCGGCTTTGGTTTGTTGTTGATCGGCGCGTTCAGCACGGGGTTGGCGGTGGTACTGGTCGGGGTCGGCATGCTGATGGTCTATGCGCGCCGGTTCATGTCGCGCTTTCGTGGCGAGGGGCGCATCATCACGCGTTGGTTACCATTGGTCTCGTCGGCATTCATATTACTGATCGGTGTCGGACTCACGTGGCAAGCGCTCGTCAGCGCTGGGTTGCTTCGGCTGTAACATAAAATTCGAAGGAATTTTGAAAATCGCTGAGCATCAACGCCTCTCCCGCGCGCGATGATTGTGGTATGAGGCAGCGGTGGGAGGCGTTCTTATGTCTGCTGAATTATTCGCGCAAATCGACCGCTATCCTCTTCTCGCCGCACTGAAGCAGCGGCGTTCGCGCCGTTTTGGCTTGGGTATGAAAATGCCGAGCGGGCCAATGGCATATGAAAGCCGACACGCTCCGTTTCCCTTGACCGAGGAAGAAGAAGCCTGTTTGACATTTGCGGCGAGCGGCATCACGGGGTTTGCGTTGCTCGATCTGCCGTTTTCCCACGAGCAAGGAGGCGCGATTGTGGCGCGCTCCCTTGGGCGCACATTCGCCAGCGGCGATGCGATCCAAACCGTGGCATTAGTTATCACAAACGACAATGCAACGTATCTCATCAAGCGCCCGCAAGATTTTGCGCCGACTGCGATCCAGCCGCTGATCGATCTTGCCCATCAAAACGAATTCACCGAAATCTACCGGCGCATGCGGGTAAAGATCAAAGACGGCCGGGCGGCGCCGCCAATGGCGCCGATGTTCAACGTGAACGTCAACCGCTGGTCGCTTTACGCACCGGCCACGACGTATTTCCTGCCGATTAACGAACTGACGTTCATATACATCAACGGTTTGCTCGAGATCTTCAACGAGCACACCGGTGCTTTCGTCATGGATGAGCGCGCTGGATTCCGAGCCGCGGGTCTCGGCCGATTTACGCGCAGGAGGGGAGGGCATTTGTTTGACGATCCTGCCGATGGGCGTGTGCTGACCGTGCAACGCTTGGAGCTGATGGTTTCCGAACTGGTAACTGTCGAACAAGGCATGATGCTGCAGAATTTAGGATTGATGTCGCAAGCCATGGGGATCGGCGGATTCCCTAACTTTGCCGAGCACGAGTCTAGCTGGTTTGAGGCGCTGGACTTTCGCATGGGAACCATGACCGCGGCTCGATTTCTCGGCGCAAATTTTATGATCACAGGGCTGATGAATCTCCAGGGCAGAAATCAAAACGTGCATTATCCGGTGGCATTGGAGCGTGACGGCCAAGTTTTGCTGCAGCCTTTTTGCCCGCCATTTTACGCAACAATGAAAGAGGCCGTGCGGGCGATCGTTGACATCAAATACGGCTCGCAAGGAACGTTTCGCGGCGGCATCACCCAAAGCGCCTGGCGTGAACCAACAGCGATTGCGAACGGCATTCCGGAAATCAGCGAACGCGCGGTCGACGCAACGATTGCTTATTGCGATTATATTTATAAAAAGTACGGCCGTTTTCCCGCATATATGCCGCCGTTTCGGACAGTACTCGGGTTTCAAGCCTGCCATTTAGAGACGGAGTTCTATGATCGCTACTACTGGGCCGAAGCGCTTTCCGAGACCGAGCGAAGCCACATGGAAAAGTGGCACGGCACTCATGAACGTGAGCTCGCGAACCGGATCTGAAACTGTTTCAGAAATCCCGTCTGTAAAATCACAAATGGAAGCTGCCGCGCCGGCAAAGGAAAATCCCACTTTCATCCCCCTTTGACAGAGGGGGAAAGAGAGGGATTTGAAAACCTTTAGAGCTCGCTGTGAGTTTGCTTGTTTGCGCGCAGCGCAACCTGCTTTCTTCCATCCCGCTAACTCTTACGATACGATCCACTGATCAGCTTAGCTGGAGGTCATGATGGAAGCGATACCGAGTTCAGTGATTGCTGCTGCCAATGCAAAAAGCCGCAGACTCAGAGAATTAGTGCGCGCGCCGGAAATTCTTGTCATGCCCGGCGCCTATGATGTGTTGAGCGCGTTATTGTTCGAGCAAATGGGATTCAAAGCGATCCAGGGCACCAGCGGCGGCATCGCCGCGGCTTTAGGATACGCCGACGGCGAAGTCATGAGCCGCGATGAATTCGTGAAATCGAGCGGCAGCTTCGCTGCGTCAGTTAGCGTACCGTTCAACGCCGACGGTGAACGAGGTTACGGCGACGAGAACGGGGTTCGTGAAACGGTCCGCGCACTCGTTGCGCGCGGGGTTGCGGGGATGAATTTAGAAGACGGAGCAGCAAAGGGAAAGGGCGGCCTTGTGGAAATTTCCGAGCAGCTCCGCAAGATCAAAGCCGTCATGGAAACAAAGCGCGAGCTCGGCAGCGAATTTTTTCTGAACGCGCGAGTTGACGCGTTTCATGTCTTTCCCGATGATTCGAAAAAAGCCATCGATGAGGCGATACGCCGGGGCAACGCTTACGCCGAGGCCGGTGGCGACTGCATTTTTTATTTATTCCTCCATTCGGCGGAAATTATCGGACGGCTCGCCAAGGAGGTTAAAGCGCCGATTAGCATTCTTGCTGGGCCGCAATCGCCGAGCGTGAGCGAATTGCAGGATCTGGGCGTGGCGCGCGTGAGCTACGGCTCGGGCTTCCTGAAAGCGGCGATTAGCGGAGCGAAGCAATTGGCTCAAGAGATTCTCGATAAAGGCACCTGCGGTTTGCTCAAAACGGGCGTGCAAACACCGGAAATCGGGGCTCTCCTAGCGCGCCGCAAACAAGGCATCTCATGAATCGCCGCGGATCGGTCGTTTCTCTCCATATCGCGCTGACCGGCGCCGCTCCGATCCAGAATCGCGACCGCGTCGAAGCGGTCGCCGGGCGCGGACTTGAAGATGACCGATATTTTGCCGGAGTCGGGACGTATTCTCGCGATTCGGGCAGTGGCCGCCATCTAACATTGATAGAAGCCGAAGCGCTTGAAGGCCTAAAGCGCAACTATGGCATTGCCATCCCTGCCGGAGACTCGCGCCGCAATGTTGTTACGCGTAATGTTCCGCTCAATCACCTGGTCGACCGGGAGTTCTTGATCGGCAATGTGAGGCTCCGCGGGACGCGACTCTGCGAGCCGTGCGCGCACCTGGAAAAACTGACCGAGTGCGGCGTGCTGCGCGGCTTGGTACATCGCGGCGGGCTGCGTGCGGAAATTCTCAGCGGCGGAACGATTCGCGTCGGTGATCCGATTACGCTGCCGGATGATTGACGCTTCGAGACAGGGCGGAGCTTGCCTGGCTTCAACGGCCCTTCGTAGTCGTCGTTTCCTATCGACTGCTGGTGGGCTAGGCGGTTAGTTATCACAACAATCGGCAGTTTTTCGTCTCCATGACCGGTTTGGCCCTGTTACTCATTCTCGCTGCCGCGCTCCTCCATGCTAGCTGGAACTTTCTGAACAAGCATGCCGGTGGACATGCGACGTTCACATGGCTGGTCGCGGTCCTGTCGGCATTGCTTTACGCGCCCGCGACCATCACGATCATCGAAATATGGCAGCTCGAAATCAATACTGCGAGCATCGGCTTGATCGCCGGTAGTGCAGCGTTACACACGGCCTACTTCCTACTATTGAATCAAGCCTATAGAGTCGGCGATCTCTCCTTAGTCTATCCGATGGCACGCGGCACGGGACCGTTGCTGGCAACGATTGCAGCCATTGTATTTCTCGGCGAGCGACCGTCGCCCATCGCCGTAGTTGGCGCCCTGCTGATCATCGGCGGCGCGATCATTCTGACGACGAATATCTCTCGTTTGTGGCAAAACGAATCCCGTGACGCGCTCTTTTATGCGTTGATCACCGGTGTATTCATCGCGGCGTATACCTTATGGGACAAACAATCTGTGAGCCGTTTCGGCGTGTCGCCGCTTGTTCTGGATTGGGGCGCGAACGTTGGCCGGGCCGTCCTTCTGACTCCCATTGCCTTGAAATATTCGAATCATGCGATCGGCGAATGGCGCGAGCACAAGTACGAAGCAATTGCCTGTGCGGTGCTGATTCCGCTAGCTTACATTCTAGTTCTCACCGCCATGCGTTTCACACCGGTCAGCTATGTGGCGCCGGCGCGCGAGATCAGCATTCTGATCGGCACCGTCATGGGAACACGCCTTTTGGGCGAGGCCGACGCGCCGCGAAAACTCGCGGGCGCAAGCGCAATGGTGCTGGGGGTTGTGGGATTGGCGACGGGATGAGTGTGGCCAGGTGGGCTACCAAACCAATGCATAGCCTTTGTTCAGCGGGAATTCTCATTGCCGATAGCGGCAACACATTCACCCGCGGATTTTGTCCCAATTGCGGCGGCAGAATTTTCGGCAAGACATCTGAATTTCCACAGTTCGTTTTAATAACGCCGGGGAGCCTCGATGATCCGAGCCGCTTCAAGCCCGTCATGAACTTTTTTGTTTCCAGCGCACAGCCCTGGATCATATGGATCCCAATTTGCCCAAGTTCGCGAAGCAGCAACGGTCTAAGAACTGCTTTCAGGGCGAGACACGCCGTTTGAGTCAGCACTATTCTCTCACACCCAGTCCAAACAATACGAGCCAGAAACCGGTTTTGTTGTTTTGCCAACTACATGATTGAACGTGCTTAGCAGCGAAACACCGTTCGGATGTCCTTGCCTCATTTCACCCTATTCGATTCGTCTAATTCAGGGGTAGAGTGACAGCATTGGATGAAGTGAATTTCATATCACACTGTCGGGCTCATTCACGAACACCATGAAAGATTTGCGTTAATATTAAACAGGCGTATTGGCACGTCCATTGCGGCCGAGGAGTGTAGCGATTGGTTTTCACGACCGCGATGGGGCGAGTGAAGTTCTCGAAAACTTTTTAATCCCAGCGGACTCCGTTCCGCTACGATAACAGAATTGAGCAACCAAGATTACTGTATTTGTCTTATAAACAAGGGGTGGCTGCTTGGGAAATCTACTTTTCCTGCCCTTGCGAAAATAAGCAGTGCTGTTTTCTGATTAGTCCGTTGCACGTCTGAGGAAGAGATTATGATTTCCGTCAAAATCAGCTTGATCGTGTTCACATGTATTTTTGGCGGCGCGGCGCTTGGTATTCTGCTTCATGCCGTTTTGCCCCAGCATCACCTGAGCGCCGAGTCAAAAGATATCGTCAAGCTCGGGATGGGATTGGTGGGAACGATGGCGGCCCTTGTGCTTGGCCTGCTCGTTGCCTCGGCCAAAAATTCCTACGACACCCAAAGTGCCGAAGTGACGCAACTGACTTCTAATGTCGCCTTACTCGACCGCGTATTGGCTCATTACGGGCAGGAGACCAAGGAATTCCGCAATCTCTTGCGCGAAACCGTTGCCCGCGTCGTCAGTCAAATATGGGTTGAGGACGGTGGCAGCACACGCCCGGCTTCGCCCCAGTCCGCCGGCGGTGAAGTTCTCTACGACAAAATTCAAGCACTCGCGCCAAAGGACGACGCCCAACGCTCGCTCAAAAGCCAGGCACTAACTATTGTGATGGAGACCGGAAAACTGCGACAACTCATGTTCACACAGGGAACCGCTGCGGTTTCTGTCCCGCTGTTGGTCGTGCTGGTCCTGTGGTTGACTATCATTTTCATCAGCTTTGGCCTGTTTGCCCCTTTCAATGCGACCGTTGTCTCCAGCCTGTTCCTTTCTGCACTGTCGGTTTCCGGGGCCATTTTCTTGATTCTGGATATGTACACGCCTTACACAGGAGTGATTGGAATCTCCAGCGCTCCGCTGCAAATCGCGTTGGCGCAACTTGCCCAGTAGCTAGCTTCCAGAGCGCCTGCGTTCGAACGCGCAGTGACCTCGGTTCGTCCAGCGCTAGGTCGTTTTGTGCCTGAACTGGGACAGAAACAGTCACCTTCATTGCGAATCATTGCGAAAGAAAAACCATGCGCCTCAAAATGGTGCGGCTTTGTCGTGGTCCGCTTTGGATTTGAACTCCTTAATGAGCGGGTCTGGAGTACTGAA
>Ga0075424_100004050_pt1 | contig 13798 bp, 14 predicted proteins | sample SoiMethybrSBSTD3_FD_75301 | JGI IMG/M metagenome (GOLD analysis project Ga0075424, IMG submission 75301) | Bulk soil microbial communities from a Populus tree surrounding site in Tennessee, USA - Soil MetaG P. TD hybrid SBSTD3 | ecosystem: Environmental > Terrestrial > Soil > Tree plantation... | reverse complement strand
GAGCGGGGCGAGACGAAGCTCGATCTCGTCCGCTACTACCTGGCGGTCGAGCAGCCGTTGATGCGTGCCCTGGGCGGGCGCCCGATCCTGATGGAGCGCTACCCGGAGGGGGCCGGCGGGCCGTCATTCTTCCAGAAGCGCGTGCCCAAGAACGCGCCCGACTGGCTCGAGACGACCACCGTCGAAACGCCCAACGGCACGCCGTCGCAGGCGCTCGTCGCCGCCGACATCGTCCACATCGTGTGGGCGGTCAACCTGGGCTGCCTCGGCCTCCACGTGTGGCCGTACCTCGCCGCCGACCCCGAGCACGCCGACGAGCTTCGGATCGACGTCGATCCCTCTCCCGGCGTCACGTTCGACATGGTGCGGGAAGCGGCCGAGGTGGTGCGCGGCTTTCTGGTCGAGCTCGGCCTGGAAGGCGCGCCCAAGACGACCGGCCGAAACGGCATCCACATCTACGTCCGCCTGACGCCGGACCAGGACTCCTACACCGTCCGTGCGGCCGCCGTTGCCCTGGCGCGCGAGCTCGAGCGGCGCCGCCCGGACCTCATCACCGCCGCGTGGTGGAAGGAGGAGCGGGGGACGCGGGTCTTCATCGACTTCAACCAGAACGCACCGCACAAGACCGTGCTCGGCGCGTGGAGCGTGCGGCCGCGGGTCGGCGGGCAGGTCTCGACGCCGTTTCGCTGGGACGAGCTGGAGTCGATCGTGCCGGACGAGCTGACGCTCGCGACCGTCCCCGCCCGGGTGCAGGAGAGCGGCGACCCGTGGGAGGCGGCCGTCGCGTCGCCGCAGTCGCTCGAGCCGCTGCTGGCGCTCCATCGGCGCGACATGGACGCCGGGATGATGGATGCGCCGTGGCCGCCCGTCTACCCGAAGATGCCCAACGAGCCGGCCCGCGTCGCCCCGAGCCGTGCGCGCAAGACGGAGGCCTGACGGCGGCGGACGACCTCGTCATCCACGCCGAGGGGCTCACCAAGCGCTACGGGCCGACGCTCGCCCTCGACGGGCTCGACCTGGCGATCCCCGCCGGTGAGGTCTACGGCTATCTGGGGCCGAACGGGGCCGGAAAGACGACGACCATCAGGCTGCTGCTCGGTCTGCACCGGGCGAGCGCCGGCAGCGCGCGGGTGCTCGGGGTCGATCCCTGGGCCGACCCGGTGGCGTCGCACCGCCGCCTGGCCTACGTCGCCGGCGAGCCGTTGCTGTGGCCGGCGCTCACGGGCGAGGAGTGCCTCCAGTTCATGGCCAACCTGCACGGCTCCGTCGACGGCGCGTACCGGAGCGAGCTCATCGAGCGCTTCCACTTCGACCCGGGAAAGCGCGTGCGCGACTACTCGAAAGGGAACCGCCAGAAGATCCAGCTCATCGCCGCCTTCGGGGCCCGTCCCGACCTGTTGGTGCTCGACGAGCCCACGAGCGGCCTCGACCCGCTGATGGAGGTGGCGTTCCGCGACACCGTCGGCGAGGCGCGCGGGCGCGGCCAGACGGTCTTCCTCTCGTCGCACATCCTGAGCGAGGTCGAGGCGCTGTGCGACCGGGTCGGCATCCTGCGCGAGGGCCGGCTGGTGGAGGAGGGCACGCTTGAGGAGCTGCGCCACCTCTCGCGCCATTACGTCGAGGCGACGTTCTCCGGCCCGCCGCCGGCGCTCGAGCTGCCGCCGGGCGTGACCGCCAACCCCGCGGGTGAGACGACCCTCCGCTTCGCGGTGAGCGGGCCGATCGGGTCGCTCCTCGACGCCCTGGCCGGAGCCGGGGTCATCGCTCTGACGAGTCGGGAGCCGTCGCTGGAGGAGCTCTTCCTCGCCCAGTACGACCGCGCGCCCCAGGATGCCGGGGCGCCCGCGAGGTAGGGGATCGCGGGCGGCGGTTGCCGAGCACGCTCTCCGGCAGGAGCGCGTCCGGCTCGGCGTCATCGCCGCCATCGTCGTCCTCTACACGGTCGCGAACGTCGTCGGGTACCGCGACACCTACCCGACCGCCGCCGAGCGGGAGCGCTTCGCCGCGGCGTTCGGCGACAACGTCGCACTGCGGCTCTTCTACGGGCTGCCGCACGATCTGGCGACCGTCGCCGGGTACGTCGAGTTCCGCGTGGTCGGCATCCTGTCGGTGTTCCTGGCGGCCTGGGCCGTCTTCGCGGCCGTGCGCGCCCTTCGCGGCGAGGAGGATGCCGGCCGCTTCGAGCTGATCCTCGCCGCCCCCGTGCGTCGGGGGGAGGTGACCGCGGCGGTCCTCGTCGCGCTCGGGATCGAGTGCCTCATGCTGTGGGCTGCGGCTGTGCTCGCCCTGATCGCCGCCGGGACGGCGTTCGGCGACATCTCGCTCGGCCAGTCGCTCCTCCTGGGCGTGGCGATCGTCGCGCCGGCGGTCCTGTTCGCCGCGCTCGGAGCGCTGGCGTGCCAGGTGGCGCCGACCCATCGCGGGGCGCAGGCGCTCGGAGGCGCGCTCGTCGCGCTCTTCCTGCTGCTTCGCATCGTGGCCGACTTGGTCGACGGGACGCGCGACCTGCGCTGGGCGACGCCGCTCGGCTGGGCAGGCGAGGTGCGGCCGGTGACCGGGAGCCGCCCGGCCGTGCTGCTCCTGTTCGCGGCCGTGACGGCCGTCGCCCTGTGGGCGACGCTCGCGATCGCGCGACGCCGCGACGTTGCGACCGGGCTCGTGGGCGGCGGGCACGCCCCGCGATCCCACGGCAGGCTGCTCGGCTCGCCGCTTCTCGCCGCGATCCGGGGCGAGGGGCCGACCCTGGCCACCTGGCTCATCGGCGCCGGGGTCTTCGCCGCGCTGATCGGCCGGTTCTCGAAGAGCATCGCCGAGGAGGCGCGCAAGGCGAACCTGCACTCGACCCTCGGGACGGACTACACGACGCCCGGCGGCTACCTCGCGCTCACGTTCGGCTTCTTCGCCCTCATCGTCGCCCTCTTCGCCGCGAGCCACCTGAACGGCATCCGCGACGAGGAGGGCTCGGGCCGGCTGGAGACGCTCCTCGCGCTCCCGGTCGCTCGCAGCCGCTGGCTTCTCGGCCGGGTCGCGATCGCCGCGGTGGCGAGCGTTGTGCTCGCGCTCCTCACAGGCATCCTGGCCTGGGCGGGGGCGGCGACGCAGGACGCCGGCGTCGGGTTCGGGTCGCTGGTCGCCGCCGGCGCCAACTGCATCCCGGCGGCCCTGCTCTTCCTTGGCCTGGGCACGCTGCTCTTCGCTGTCGTCCCGCGGCAGAGCGCGGGGGCGGCGATGGCGCTCGTCGGCGCCGCGTTCCTCTGGGGGCTCGTCGGGGCGGTGGTCGGCGCCCCGGCGTGGGCGCTCGCGCTCTCGCCATTCCACCACGTCGCGGCCGTCCCGGTCGCGCGGTTCGACACCACGGGCGCGGCCGTCATGCTCGTGCTGGCGGCCGTGGCCGCCGCCCTGGGGGTCGCGGTCTTCACCCGCCGCGACCTTCAGAGCGCCTGACGGATGTGCGAACATACGTTCGATGCGAGCCGAGGCGACGATCCTCCACGCCGACCTCGACGCGTTCTACGCGTCGGTCGAGCAGCGGGACGATCCCAGCCTGCGGGGGCGGCCGGTGATCGTGGGCGGGGGCGTGGTGCTGGCGGCGAGCTACGAGGCCAAGGTGCACGGCGTGCGCACGGCGATGGGCGGCCGCCAGGCCCGCCGCCTGTGCCCCGAGGCGGTGGTCGTGCCGCCGCGGATGGCCGCCTACTCCGAGGCCTCGAACGCCGTCTACGAGGTCTTCGAGGACACGACCCCGCTCGTCGAGGGACTTTCGATCGACGAGGCGTTCCTCGACGTCCGCGGGATGGAGCGCATTGCCGGCACGCCGGCCGAGATCGCCGTCCGCCTGCGCCGGGACGTGCGCGAGCGGGTGGGCCTTCCCATCACGGTCGGGGTCGCGCGGACGAAGTTCCTGGCCAAGGTCGCAAGCGGCGTCGCGAAGCCCAACGGGCTGCTCGTGGTCGCGCCCGACCGCGAGCGGGCGTTCCTCCTGCCGCTTCCCGTCGAGCGCCTGTGGGGGGTGGGGCCGGTGACGGCAGGGAAGCTGCATGACCGCGGCGTCGCCACCGTCGGCCAGGTGGCCCGGCTCGGCGAGGGCGCGCTGGTGTCGCTCCTCGGCCGGGCGGTGGGGGCGCACCTGAACGCGCTCGCCCAGAACCGCGACCCACGCGTGGTGCGCACGCGCCCGCGGCGGCGCTCGATCGGCTCGCAGCGCGCCATGGGTCGCGGCCCGCACACCGCCGCCGAGATCGACGCCAGCCTGATCACGCTGGTCGAGCGGGTCACGCGCCGGATGCGGACGGCCGGGCGGGTCGGGCGGACGGTCGTCCTGCGCCTGCGGTTCGGCGACTTCTCACGCGCGACCCGCTCGCACACGCTACGCCGGCCGACCGCCCACGCCGAGACGGTCCTCCACGCGATACGCGGTCTGGTCGCCACCGCCACACCGATGATCGAGCGCCGGGGTGTGACGCTCGTCGGCGTGACGGTGACGAACCTGGAGGACGCCGGCCGGCGTCAGCTCGAGCTGCCGTTCGAGCCCGACGCCGGCGAGGCGCTCGACGCCGCGCTCGACGAGGTGCGGCGCCGGTTCGGATCCTCGGCGGTGAGCCGGGCCGTGCTCCTCGGCCGCGATCCCGGCCTCACCGTGCCGCTGCTTCCGGACTGACGCCGGTCGCGACGAGGCAGACGCCGGGGATCTCGAGGCCGGTGGGCGTGCGGTAGGCGCCGATTCGCTGTGCGGCGCGCTGGCGCAGGGCCCGGGCGGCCTCCGGCGGCAGTGCCGCAAGCCGTGCTGCGAGCGGCCCGGCGAGCGCGGCCGTCCGCTCCCACCACTCGTCGACGGACGCGGCCCGGTATGGCACCGAGAGCTCGCCGATCTGGACGCGGTCGAGGCCCGCGCCGTGCAGGATGGCCGCCAGCCGGCCGGCGTCCGAGAGCGAGAACGGGTGGGGTGTGCCGGGAGGCGGCATCGGCGCGCCGAGCTGCTCCGAGACGGCGTCGAACACGACGCCCAGCCACGGGTTCAGCTCCCGCGGGCCCCAGACGGTGATCGCAACCCGGCCGCCGGGCCGAAGGACGCGCCGGATCTCGCGGGCGCCGCGCTCCGGGTCCGGGACGAGCATGAGGCCCTCCCGGCACAGCACGACGTCGAACGAGGCGCCGGGCTCGTCGATCTGCTCGAGGTCGATGACCTTGCCGGCCACGTTGGCGAGGCCGGCCGCGTGGGCCCGGTCCGCGGCGACGGCGACCATCTCGGCCGCGAAGTCCGAGACGACCACCTGTCCGCCCGGCTCGACGAGCGGGGCGGCGTCGAGGCCCGGGCCGCCGGTGCCGCAGGCGAGCTCGAGCACGCGCTCGCCGGGCCGGGGGCGGGTCAGCTCGAGCATGCGGTCGCTGACGTGCCGGCCGCGGGAGTCGACGTAGCCCAGGTGTGCGGCCCACGCCGGCGCAACACCGTTCCACATCTGGTGCAGCTGGGCACGGAGGGGATCGCGGGTGGGGGTGACTGCCGTGCTCATGCGGGGCTCCTTCTCGATTGATGACATTCAACGAGTATCGAATAGGAGCGTACTTTACACAAATGGAGCGCTGGGTCAAGTCGGCTCGCCTGAGACATCCGCCACACGCCCATTGTCGCTTTGGGCAGCACGGGTATATCCTCCCGGCCTTGCCATCTCGTCGGACTGGCACCCGAGAGAGGAGAATGGAGATGAGGCTCCTGCGCAGAGGAGTCGTTGTCGTGGCCACGCTTGGGTTGGCCACTGCGGCGGCGTGTGGTGGTGGGTCGAGCTCATCGGAGGGCGGCGGCTCGAGCAGCACGCCGGCCGCATCTGTTCCGAACGTGGACGTGAACGCATTCACGGCTGATTTTGCCGCCATGAAGGCCCTGAAGGGGCTCGCGGCCCAGGGAAAGGGCAAGGTCGGCGTGCTCCTTCCGGACACGACGACCTCGGCGCGGTACGTCACCTATGACGCACCGCTCCTCACGAAGGCGTTCCAGACCGCCGGGTTCACCGACTTCAAGATCGACAACGCCCAGGGCAGCGCCTCGACGATGCAGCAGCAGGCCGAGGCCGACATCACCGAGGGAGCATCAGTGCTCCTGATCGACCCGCTCGACCCGGGCTCCGGCGCGGCGATCGAGGCGAACGCCGAGTCGAAGGGCGTGAAGGTGATCGACTACGACCGGCTCGTCCTCGGCGGCCCGTCCGATCGCTACTACGTGAGCTTCGACAACGTTGAGGTCGGCAAGCTGATCGGCCAGGGCGAGGTGGACTGCATCTCCGCGTGGAACGTCAAGAACCCGAACATCCTCGTGATGGACGGCGACCCGACGGACAACAACGCGAAGCTGTTCGCGCAGGGCTACAACGGCGTCCTGAACCCGATGTTCTCCGACGGCACGTACACCAAGGTGGGCGAGCCGGCCGGGACGTGGGACCCGCCGACCGCGGCGACCACGTTCGAGCAGCAGTTCACCGCCCACTCGAACATCAACGCCGTCGTCACGCCGAACGATGACAACGCGAACGCTGTCATCTCGGTGCTCCAGAAGGACAAGATCCCGGCGAAGACGTTCCCGACGACCGGTCAGGATGCCTCTCCGTCCGGGCTCCAGAACATCCTCAAGGGCTACCAGTGCGGCACCGTCTACAAGCCCATCTACCTCGAGGCGCAGGCGGCGGCCGCGCTCGCGCTCTACCTGCGCGCGGGCCTGACTCCGCCGGACTCCCTCGTCAACTCGACGACGAAGGACTCCAAGACCGGCGACGACATCAAGTCGGTCTACACGCCCCCGACATGGGTGACCACTGACAACATGGCCGACACGGTCGTGAAGGACGGCGCCGTCACGGTGGCCGACCTCTGCGGCGGAAAACTGGCTGACGCGTGCGCGGCGGCGGGAATCAGCTAACCGTGCATCTCGGGCCGCACCCCGTTTGCGGGGTGCGGCCCGCACCGCGGCGTGGCGGGGCCGCGTGAGCGCGGCCTCAAACGACACGCCGCTGCTTCGCCTGCGCGGGATCTCCAAGTCGTTCGGGGCGGTGCAGGCCCTGACCGACGTGGATCTCGACGTGCGTGCGGGTGAGGTGACGGCCCTTCTGGGCGACAACGGCGCCGGCAAGTCGGTGCTGATCAAGACCGTCGCCGGCATCCATAGCCCCGATCACGGCGAGATCGAGTGGGAGGGAAAGCCGGTCCGCGTCCGCACGCCGCGCGACGCGGCGGCGCTCGGGATCGAGACCGTCTACCAGGACCTCGCCCTGTGCAACAACCTCGACATCGTCGAGAACATGTTCCTGGGCCGCGAGCGCACCAAGGGGTTCGTGCTCGATGAGGAGCAGATGGAGACGGCGGCCCAGGAGACCCTGTCGAGCCTCGCCGTGACGACGGTGCGGTCGATCCGCCAGCCGGTCGCCTCGCTCTCGGGAGGCCAGCGCCAGTCGGTGGCGATCGCGAAGTCGGTGCTCTGGAACGCGAAGCTCGTCATCATGGACGAGCCGACCGCCGCGCTCGGCGTGGCCCAGACGCGAATGGTGCTCGACCTCGTCCGCCGCCTGGCGGACAGGGGTCACGCCGCGCTCATCATCTCCCACAACATGAACGACGTCTTCGAGGTCGCCGACCGTTTGGCCGTCCTCTACCTGGGCAAGATGGTGGCGGTGCGGCCCGCATCCGAGATGGACCGCCAGATCGCGGTCGACCTCATGACCACCGGCGCCTCCTCGCGGCAGTCCGCGGCGGCGCAGAACGGCGAAGGAGGCTGAGGCGTGTCGACCGTCGACGAGCCGGTCGGGCCGGAGATCCCGCCCGAGGAGCTGAGCGAGGAGGCCGCCCGCAAGGCCGAGCTGGCCGTCCCGGCGTCGCTCGTCGCCGGGTCGGCCTCGGAGTACCTGCGCTCGTCGCTCACCCGGATCAGGGCCGGAGAGGCGGGCGTCCTGCCGGTCATCGGCGGGCTGATCGTCGTCTCGATCCTCTTCCAGTCGCTCAACTCGCACTTCCTCACGGCCCAGAACCTGGTGAACCTGCTCATCCAGGCGGCGGTGTTCGCGCTGCTCGGGATGGGCGAGGTGTTCGTCCTGCTCCTCGGCGAGATCGACCTGTCGATCGGCTACGTCGCCGGGATGGGCGCGGTCATCATGGCCGACGCCGCAGGCCCCGCACACGGCTGGCCGTGGTACGCGGCCATCGCGCTCGCGCTGCTTGCCTGTGCGGGGATCGGGCTCATCCAGGGGCTGATCATCACCCAGATCGGGCTGCCGTCATTCGTCGTGACGCTCGCCGGCCTGCTCTTCTGGCAGGGGGTCATGCTGAAGATCCTCGGGAACGGCGGCACGATCCCCATCAACGACACCGTCATCAACGACATCGCGAGCAACAACCTGTCGAATGCGGCGAGCTGGGTGGTGATGGTCGTGATCGTCGGGGCGTTCGCGGTCCTGGCATGGCGGCGCGACGCGAAGCGCCGTGCGGCCGGGCTCGTCGCACCGCCGCCCACGATCACGCTGCTCAAGATCGCGATCGCGGCGGCGGCGGGCGTCGGCCTCGTCATCCTCTGCACCGTGAACCGCGGGATCATCGAGCCCATCTCGGGCGTGCCGTGGGTGGTGCTTCTGGTCCTGGGCGTGCTCGGCGCGTGGAGCTTCCTCCTGGGCCGCATGCAGGTCGGCCGCTACGTCTACGCGATCGGCGGCAGCGCCGAGGCTGCCCGCCGCGCGGGCATCAACGTGTCGGCGATCCGCACGTTGGCCTTCACCCTGACCGGGCTCACCGCCGGGATCGCCGGGATCGTCTACGCCTCACGGCTGCGGTCGATCTCGACCACGCTCGACGGCGGCACGCTCGTCCTGTACGCCGTCGCCGCCGCCGTCATCGGCGGCACGAGCCTCATGGGCGGGCGCGGCCAGGCGCTCCACGGCGTGCTGGGCGGGATCGTGATCGCGGCGATCTACAACGGCATGGGCCTCATGGGGTACGGCGCTCCGGCGCAGTACATGGTTACCGCACTCGTGCTCCTGGCCGCAGTTACGATCGACGCCACCACTCACCGCGGTCGCACCACCACCTGACGGCTCAGCGCCGTGGGCCCCGAGCTGCGGGTACTCGCGGCCGAGGCGGGTGCGCGACCGGGCGACGGCATCCTGCACGACCTCCTTGGCGCGTTGCGCTGCAGGTTTTGGCCGGTGCCGTCGGCGAGTTGCCATCTCCTTCTGGGCTACCCCGGCGGGTCTCGCCGAAAACCGGTTTTCCGCCCTTCCGCCCGGGGGTATCACTGACTCTCAAGGACGTCGACCACGGAGGATGACCAGTGAAATTGCAATCGCTCGAAGACGTGCTCATGACCGAGCTGAGCGACCTGATGAGTGCCGAGAAGCAGCTCGTGAAGGCGCTGCCGAAGGTCGCCGAGGCCGCCTCGTCGAAGGAGCTCCGCGAGGCGATCGAGCATCACCTCGACGAGACGCGCGGCCACGTCCAGCGGCTCGAGCAGGTGTTCGAGTCGCTCGGCGCCGACGTGGAGAGCGAGCACTGCGAGGCGATGGAAGGCCTGATCGGCGAGGGCGAGGAGATCGTCGAGGCCGACGGCGACGACGCAGCGAAGGACGCGGCGCTCATCGGTGCTGCCCAGCGGGTTGAGCACTACGAGATCGCCGCCTACGGCACCGCGCGCACGCTGGCCGAGCAGCTCGGCAAGGACGACGCGGCAGCGCTTCTCCAGGAGACGCTGGACGAGGAGAGCGCGGCCGACCAGACCCTGACGAAGATCGCCGTGAGCCGCGTGAACGAGCGGGCGGCGACCTAGAACTCGAACGATGGGCGGGCGGGTCGGCCTTGCGCCGCCGGCTCGCCCAACTCGAGGACGAGGAAGGCCGCCGGCCGGGAGTGGCAAACTGCTCTCATGGCGACGATGGCGGACCTGGACGAGCTGGCGCTCGCGATGCCGCACGCCGTGAAGGAGGTCGCCGACGACGGCCGACCCTCCTACCTCGTCCACGGCAAGATGTTCTGCTTCCACCGCAGCCGGCGGCCGGACGCGGTCGACGCCGAGACGGGCGAGCGGCTGGCGGACGTGCTCATGTTCCGCGTCCCGGGGCTCGAGGAGAAGGAGCTCCTGCTCTCGGACGACCGCGGCATCTACTTCACGACGCCCCACTTCCGCGGCTATCCGGCGGTGCTGATGCGGATCCCCGACCTCGAGCGGCTCGACCGCGAGGAGCTGCGCGACGTCGTCGTGGACGCCTGGCTGACCCGGGCGCAGAAGCGGATCGCGAAGACATGGCTGGCCGAGAACGCGGAGGAGGCCTGACGTGATCGCCACCTATCCCCATCCCTCCCGCCACCTGCTCCGCGCCAAGGACCTCGCCGACGCGCGCTACTCCGAGCCGCTGGACGTCGACGACCTGGCCGATGCGGCCGGCCTCTCGCGGGCCCACTTCAGCCGCGAGTTCCGGCGCGCGTTCGGCGAGTCGCCCCACGCCTATCTCCTGACCCGCCGCCTGGAGCGGGCCGCGGCCCTCCTGCGCGGCACCGACCGCTCGGTCGCCGACATCTGCTTCTCGGTGGGCCTGCGCAGCGTGGGATCGTTCACGACGAGCTTCACCCGCACGTTCGGGGCCTCGCCGACGGCCTACCGGGCGGCCTATCCACCGGCCGCCCACCAGGCGCGCGTGCCGAGCTGCGTGCTGCGGTTCTACGGCCGCCCGCAACGCCGCACGTTTCGAGAAGACAGCGGCGAGCCTCGCGGTTAGCGTGCTTCGCAACAGTTCGTCTTGACCAAGGAGGGGTTCACATGTCGATCAAGCTGAGCACCGCCCAGCTGTGGGTGGACGACCAGGACGAGGCGCTGGCCTTCTACACGGACAAGGTCGGCCTCGAGGTGCGATCCGACGTCACGCTGCCCGAGCTGGGGGACTTCCGCTGGCTCACGGTCGGCCCGCCGAACCAGCCCGACATCGCCATTGTCCTCATGGCGATCCCCGGCCCGCCGGTGATGGACGCCGAGACGGCCGAGCAGGTGCGAAGCCTCATGAGCAAGGGCTTCGCCGGCACGATCTTCCTGACGACGGAGGACTGCCAGGCGTCCTACGAGGAGCTCAAGGGCCGCGGGGTCGAGTTCTCCGAGGAGCCGTCCGAGTACCCCTACGGCATCGACTCGGCGTTCCGCGACCCGTCCGGGAACAACATCCGGCTGACCCAGGTCACGATGGCCGGGGTTTGAGCGTGGTGAGCGCCGGCCCGGCCGCAAGGCCGGGCCGGCGCATGGCTCTACCGCCGGGTCGCGATCGCCTCGAGGTACGTCGCGGGGATCGAGACGGCACCATCGCCCAGGCGGTTTCGCTGGCGGACGAGGTCGACCAGGTCCTGCTCGAGCAGGAATCGGTTGGGGCCGGCAGCGTCGAGCGCGCGAACGGTCGGCCCGTAGGAGCGTGCGAACGTCTCGACGAAGTGCTCGGGCGACCTGGCCCGGAACGTGAACGTCCGCTTGCGCAGCTGGAGGTAGGCCATGTCGGGCGCGAGGAGCGATCGCAGGCCGGGCTCGGTGCCCCACACGAACGGCGACGGGACGCGCACGAGCGACGGGACGTGCGCGGTCATGACGCCGAACATCTCGCCGATGAACCCCGTCGGCGTCCAGCTCGCCAGCGCGATCGTGCCGCGCGAGCGGACGACGCGAACGAGCTCGTGGGCGGCGCGCATGGGGTCGGCCGCGAACATCACGCCGAAGACCGACGTGACGGCGTCGAACTCGCCGTCGCCGAACGGCAGGGAGTGCGCGTCGGCCTCGGCCAGCCGGACGTCCAGGCGCTCGGCGGCAACTCGCTCGCGGGCCCGTTCGAGGAGGGCCGGGACGTAGTCGATGCCGACGGCCTCGGCGCCCAGGCGGGCGGCCGCGATCGCGGCGTTCCCGGAGCCCGTGGCGACGTCGAGCACGCGCCAGCCCGCGTGCAGGTCGGCGTCGTCGACCAGGCGCTCCGAGACGGGGTGGACCAGGTTGGCGATCACGGAGTAGTCCCCGGTCGACCACACCTGGCGCTGGCGGGCGGTCACCTCTGCCAGGTCGGGCGGTGCTTCGATGGTGCTCATGGGTGGGATCTCCTTCACGGTGTAAATAGAACGAACGATCGTGCTTGATGTGAGGCGGACTATACGACCGTTCGTGCTATCTTGTCAAACATGAACTCGCAGACCCCCACCCGCCGGCCCCGCTCGGACGGCCAGAGGTCGCGGTCGGCCATCCTCCACGCCTCCGCCCGCCTCGCCACGATCGAGGGCCTGAACGGCCTCTCGATCGGCGGCCTGGCCGACCACATCGGCATGTCGAAGAGCGGCCTCTACGCCCACTTCAAGTCGAAGGAGGAGCTCCAGCTCGCCACCATCGACACCGCCTCCGAGATCTTCGCCGCCGAGGTCGTGGAGCCGGCCGCCGCCGCCCCCGCCGGGCTCGCCCGGGTGTGGGCGCTCTCCAACGAGTTCCTGGCGCACCTCGAGCGCGGCGTCTTCCCGGGCGGATGCTTCTTCGCGTCCGTCGCGGCGGAGATCGACACCCGCCCCGGCCGCGTCCGCGACCGGATCGTCGAGTTCATCGTGAGCTGGGTGGGCGAGGTGCGCCGGGCGGTCGAGGACGCCCAGGCCGCCGGCGAGATCGATCCGGCCGCCGACGCCGAGCAGCTCACGTTCGAGATCGACGCGATGCTCCTCATGGCGAACGCGATCTACGTGCTCGAACCGCGCCCCGAGGTGCTCGAGCGCGGACGGCGCGGCGTGGCGAAGCTGATCGGCCCAGAGCCGGCCCGGTGATGCTCGAGCTCAGGCCCAACTGCGAGCGCTGCGACCGCGACCTCCCGCCCGACGCCGACGCGCGCATCTGCACCTACGAGTGCACCTTCTGCGCCGAGTGCGCGGAGGGACCGCTCGCGAACGTGTGCCCGAACTGCGGCGGCGGCTTCGTCCCCCGCCCGATCCGGCCCCGGGGCGAGTGGCGCGACCGCACCGGCCTCGCCCACGATCCGGCCGGCACCCGCCGCCGTCAGCTGCGCTACTCCGAGGCCGAGGTGGCCGCGCTCGTGGAGCGGCTGGCCGGCGTCGACCCGCGCGAGCGCTAGGCGACCGCCGCCCGCGCCTGCCTGATCGCCTCGACGCTCGCGTCGACGTCGGCCTCGCCGGTCGACCAGTTCGAGACCGAGATCCGAAGCAGGCGCTCGCCGCGCCACGTCGTCGCTCCCAGCCAGCACGTCCCGTCCTCCTGGACGCGGCGCTCGAGCAGGCCGGTCAGCTCCTCGTCCCCCACCCGCACGAGCACCTGGTTCAGCACGACGTCGTTTGCGACTTCGAAGCCGTCGAGGGCGTCGAGCCGCTCGGCGAACCGCTCCGCCATCCGGCAGCAGCGGTCGACGATGCCGGCCACGCCCGACCGGCCCAGCGAGCGCAGCGCCGCCCAGGTCGCGAAGCCGCGCGCCCGCCGCGACGACTCGATCGTGAAGTCGCCGCCGCCGAACGCCCGCCCCTCGACCTGGCCGGAGAGGTAGGCGGCGGTGTAGGTCATCGCCTCGACGTGCACCTCGGCGTGGGCGCAGAAGGCGTACCCGGAGTCGTAGGGGACGTTCAGCCACTTGTGCCCGTCGCAGCCCCAGGAGTCGGCCAGGTCGACGCCGTCGACGAGCGGGGCGGTGCGCGGGCATGCCGCGGCCCAGAGCCCGAACGCCCCGTCCACGTGCAGCCATGCGCCGTGCTCGCGGGTCGCCGCGGCGATCGCGCGCAGGTCGTCGCAGGCGCCGGTGTTCACGTTGCCCGCCTGGGCGCACACGAT
>Ga0075424_100004049_pt1 | contig 13798 bp, 12 predicted proteins | sample SoiMethybrSBSTD3_FD_75301 | JGI IMG/M metagenome (GOLD analysis project Ga0075424, IMG submission 75301) | Bulk soil microbial communities from a Populus tree surrounding site in Tennessee, USA - Soil MetaG P. TD hybrid SBSTD3 | ecosystem: Environmental > Terrestrial > Soil > Tree plantation... | reverse complement strand
AGTTGTTCGTGGATGGCGGTTTCGCGCAGGTTTAGGCCGGCAAGAATGAAGACAGCGCTACCGTAGTCGAAGCCGTCCACACTGTGCCGGATAGAACCTGATCACGCCGTGCTGACCGGTCCCTTGCCCAGCGCCGCCTGGGCGGCGGCGAGGCGCGCGATCGGCACGCGGAAAGGCGAGCATGACACGTAGTCGAGCCCGATCTCATGACAGAACGCGACCGAGGCCGGGTCGCCGCCGTGCTCGCCGCAGATGCCGAGCTTGAGATTCTTTCGCACCTTGCGCCCGCGCTCGGTCGCGATCTGGACGAGTTCACCGACGCCCTCGCGATCGATCGACACGAATGGGTCGATCGGTAGAATTCCCTTGGCTGTATAGGCGCCCAAAAAGCTCGCGGCATCGTCGCGGCTGATGCCGAACGTGGTCTGGGTGAGGTCGTTCGTGCCGTAGGAGAAGAACTCGGCGCTCTCGGCGATCTCGCCCGCCTTGAGTGCGGCGCGCGGCAGCTCGATCATGGTGCCGACCTGGTAGCCGATCTTGGTCTTGGATTCGCGCGCGACCGCCTCGGCCATGGCGTCGATGCGCGCCTTGATGAGATCGAACTCGGCGCGGGTCGCGATCAGCGGGACCATGATTTCCGGCACGACCGGCTTGCCCGTCTTCTTGCCGGCATCGACCGCCGCCTGGAAGATGGCGCGCGCCTGCATCTCGGCGATCTCGGGATATACGATCGCAAGCCGGCAACCGCGGAAGCCGAGCATCGGATTGAATTCGGCGAGCTCGCGTGCGCGGTCGGCGAGCTTCCGCGGGTCGGCGCCCAGCGCCTTCGCCACTTCCGCGATCTCGGCCTGCGAGTGCGGCAGGAACTCGTGCAGCGGCGGATCGAGCAGGCGGATCGTGACGGGAAGGCCGCGCATGATCTCGAACAGCTCGCTGAAATCCTTGCGCTGCATCGGCAGAAGCTTCGAGAGCGCGCCGCGGCGGCTCTTCTCGTCGTCGGCCAAGATCATCTCGCGCACCGCGCGGATGCGGCCCTCGTCGAAAAACATGTGCTCGGTGCGGCACAGGCCAATGCCTTCCGCGCCGAACTTGATCGCGACGCGCGCATCGTTCGGCGTGTCAGCATTGGCGCGCACGCCGAGCTTGCGCACGCGATCGGCCCAGCTCATGAGGGTCGAGAACTCGCCGGAGAGCTCCGGCTCCTGCATCGCGACGCGCCCTGAAAGCACCTGTCCGGTCGAGCCGTCGATCGTGATGATGTCGCCTTTCTTGAGCGTGACGCCGCCGGCGGCGAGCTGGTTGAGATTGTAATCGACCCGGATCGCGCCAGCGCCCGAAACGCACGGCTTGCCCATGCCGCGAGCGACCACCGCGGCATGCGAAGTCATGCCGCCGCGTGTGGTCAAGATGCCTTCGGCCGCGTGCATGCCGTGGATGTCTTCCGGGCTCGTCTCGACGCGCACCAGAATGACCTTGCGGCCTTGCGTCTTCAAAAGCTCGGCCTCGTCGGAGGAAAACACGATCTCGCCCGAGGCCGCGCCGGGCGACGCGGGCAGCCCGGTCGCGATCACCTGCCGCTCGGCCTTGGGATCGATGGTCGGATGCAGGAGCTGATCGAGCGAGGCCGGATCGATCCGCATCACCGCCTCCTCCTTGGAGATCAGCGACTCGTTGGCGAGATCGACCGCGATCCGCAGCGCCGCCTTGGCGGTGCGCTTGCCGGCGCGAGTCTGCAGCATCCACAGCTTGCCCTGCTCGACCGTGAACTCAAGATCCTGCATGTCGCGGTAGTGCTTCTCCAGCAGCCCGTAGATGCGGGTAAGCTCGGTGAAGGCCTTGGGCAGCGTCTTTTCCATCGACGGCTTGTCGGACCCGGCTTGGGCGCGCGCCTTCTCGGTGATCTCCTGCGGCGTGCGGATGCCGGCGACCACGTCCTCGCCCTGCGCATTGATCAAAAATTCCCCGTAAAGCCGCTTGTCGCCGGTCGATGGATTGCGCGTGAAGGCGACGCCGGTCGCCGAGGTATCGCCCATGTTGCCGAACACCATGGCCTGGACCGTCACCGCGGTGCCCCAGTTTTCAGGAATATTGTGCAGCCGGCGATACGTGATGGCGCGCTGGTTCATCCAGCTGCCGAACACCGCGCCGATAGCGCCCCACAATTGCGCGTGCGGGTCCTGCGGAAAGGGTTTCCCAAGCTCTTCCGTCACGCGCTTCTTGTAGCGCTCGGCGAGTTCGGCCCAATCGTCGGCGTCGAGATCGGTATCGAGCATGTGGCCGTTCTGGTCCTTATGCCGGTCCAGAATTTCCTCGAACACGTGATGACCAAGGCCCAGCACCACGTCGGAATACATGGTGATGAAGCGACGGTAGCTGTCGTAGGCGAAACGGCGATCGCCCGATTTCTTCGCCAGCGCCTCGACCGTCACGTCGTTGAGCCCGAGATTGAGGACGGTATCCATCATTCCCGGCATCGAGGCGCGCGCGCCCGAGCGCACCGAGACGAGCAGCGGGTCCTGCGGGTCGCCGAAGGATTTGCCGGTGATTTTTCCGATATGCTTGAGCGCAGCCTCGACCTGGGGCTTGAGCGTGTCGGGGTAAGTCTTGCCGTGGCTGTAGAAATACGTGCAGACCTCGGTCGTGATGGTGAAGCCGGGCGGCACCGGCAGCCCGAGACTGGCCATCTCGGCGAGATTGGCGCCCTTGCCGCCGAGCAGGTCGCGCAAGCGGGCTTTGCCTTCGGCCTTGCCGTCGCCGAAGGTGTAGACCCATTTGCCGCGACGCGGAGCGGGCGGTTTGGCGGCTCTGGTGGGCTTGCGGGCGGTTTTGCGGGCAGGTTTGCGACTCGATGGACGCGCCCTGCTCTTGCGCCCTGCCGCGGCGCGCTTGGGGCGCGAGCGGCGGGAAGCGGATTTTTTAGCCATGGCAGTACCGGTCAAGCGTTGTGCCCCGCACAAAGCACGGCCGGGAAAGCGGCGCAACCCTGCGTCAGCGGATGAGGCCGAGGCCGGTGATTCCGACCACGATGAGATAGATCGCCACGATGATGTTGAGCAGCCGCGGAATGATCAGGATCAATATTCCGGCAATCAGCGCAACAATCGGCTGGATATGGGCGATGGTGATCATGAAGCGCTCCCGAAATTTGCTGGAGTCGAACCATTAAGAACGAGAGAGACGCCGCAAAGGTTCCGAGGTCCATCGCTTGACCCGCCCTCATCCTGAGGAGCCGCACCGATCTCGGGTTTACCCGAGATCGGCATCTAAATGCGCAAGTCGGCTACAGCCGACTTGCGTGCGCGGCGTCTCGAAGGACGAGGGCGGCCACCGATCTCGGGTTTACTCGAGATCGGCACTATTGATGCGCAAGCCGGGCAAGCCCAAGTTGCCTGGCGGCCCTCATGGTTCGAGACGCGTCGCTACGCGACGCTCCTCACCATGAGGGCGGGGAAGATTCACCCCTCGATCTTGGAAAAATCCGCGACCGCGCGCGTCGCCGCCCTGATCTCGTTGAGCAGCCGCAGCCGGTTGGCGCGTACCGCCTTGTCGTCGGTGTTGACCGTGACCTTGTCGAAGAACGCGTCGACATGCGGGCGCAGCTTCGCCATCGCGCTCATGGCGCCGGCGAAATCCTCGGCCGCGACCGCGGTAGTGGCTTCTTTCTTGACGGTCTCGATGGCGCGCGCGAGCTCCTTCTCCTCGGGCAGCGCATAGAGTTTCGGATCGGGCGGCCCGTCGTAGACCGTTTTGTCCTTCTTCTCTTCGATCCGCAGAATGTTGGCCGCGCGTTTGTACCCGATCAAAAGATGTTGTCCGTCCTCGCTGTCGAGGAATCTTGCCAGCGCTTCGACGCGGCGCACGATCAAGACGAGATCATCCTGCCCTTCGAGCGCGAAGACCGCATCGACGAGATCGTGGCGCGCGCCCTGGTCCCGCAGCTGGACCTTGAGGCGGTCGGCGAAGAAGGAGAGGAGCTCAGCCGCGACCAACCTACCGGCGATCAATCCCTGACGCGTGCCAGTCACAAGAAGTCCATCGGCCATGGCCCGATTGATTGTCGGCAATAATGGAAGCCGAATTCCATTATCGAGAACGATCCTGATGACGCCCAATGCTGCTCTGCGTAGTGCATACGGGTCCTTGCTGCCGGTGGGCTTTTCGTCCACGGCCCAAAATCCGACCAACGTATCGATCTTGTCGGCAAGCCCGACCGCGATCGCAACCGGATCGGCTGGCACGAGGTCATCGGGGCCCTTCGGCTTGTAGTGGTCCTCGCAGGCGTGAGCGACCGCTTCGTCCTCGCCTTGCGCCTCGGCATAGTATCGCCCCATCAGTCCCTGCAGCTCGGGGAATTCGCCGACCACGTCGGTGAGCAGGTCGGCTTTGCAGAGCCGCGCCGCACGCTTGACCTTCTTGCGGTAGGCATCCTGCTCGCGCTGGAATTCCTCCGGTGAGAGCCGCTTGCCCGAGAAAAAATCCGGCTGATTGGACAGTACCGTCGCAATCTCAAGCGCCAGCCGCTCGATGCGCTCGATGCGCTCCCATTGCGTGCCGAGCTTCTCGTGAAAAATGATGTCCTTGAATTTCGGCAGCCTGTCTTCCAGCCGAATCTTGAGATCGGTCTCGTAGAAGAACTTGGCGTCGGAGAGCCGCGCGCGGATGACGCGCTCGTTGCCGGCGATGATCGCCTTGCCGCCGTCCGCGGCCTCGATATTGGCGACGAGAATGAATTTGGCCGCGAGATTGCCGGTTTGCGGATCGCGAACGACGAAACACTTCTGGTTATTTCGGATAGTGGTGCGAACCACCTCGGGCGGGATCTTGAGGAACGCGGGGTCGAACGCGCCCATCAGCACGACCGGCCATTCGACCAGTCCAGCCACCTCGTCGAGCAGAGCCTGATCCTCGACCAGCTCGAACCCCTGCGCGAAGGCGAGGTTTTTTGCATCGGCCAGGATCTGCTCCTTGCGGCGCTCGGGATCGAGCACGACCTTGGCCTTGTCGAGCTTCGCCACATAGTCGTCGAAGCGCCTCACCGTGATCTTGTCGGGCGCGAGGAAACGATGGCCGCGCGTCGTCGTGCCCGCCGCGATGCCGTCGACCGCGAACGGCACGACCTCGGGCTCCTCGGTCTCGGGCCCGAAGGTCGCGACGATGGAATGCAGCGGCCGCACCCAGGTCAGCCGGCCCTCGCCCCAGCGCATCGACTTCGGCCACGGAAAGGTGCGGATCGTCACGGGCAGGATTTCCGCCAGCACGTCGATCGCGGCGCGGCCCGGCTTCTCGATCAGCGCGACGTAGAAATCGCCCTTGCGCGGATCCTTCTGGATCGTCGCCTCCTCGATCGAGGCGAGGCCGGCGCCGCGCAAAAATCCCTGGATTGCGCCCTCGGGCGCGCCCACGCGCGGGCCCTTCTTCTCCTCGCGCAGGTCGGGCTGGCGCGCTGGCACGCCCTGCACCGTGAGCGCGAGCCGGCGCGGCGTCGCAAAGGCGCGCGCGCCCTCGTAGACGAGGCCGGCATCGACCAGCCGCCCGGTCACGATGGCCTTCAAATCCTCCGCCGCCCGCGCCTGCATGCGCGCGGGAATTTCTTCGGAGAAGAGCTCGAGGAGGAGATCGGGCATGGCTTTCTTCCTTCACCCTCCCCTGGAGAGGGAGGGTGAAGAGAGCGAGCGGCGCCGCCTTCTCATGCTCATGCTCACGCTCACCCACCACCTCCCTCGGTCTTCAGCCATGCCTCGCCGCAGGCTTTGGCAAGTTCGCGCACGCGCAGAATATAGCTTTGCCGCTCGGTGACGGAGATGACGCCGCGCGCGTCGAGCAGATTGAACACGTGGCTCGCCTTGATGCACTGGTCGTAGGCCGGCAGCGCCAAGAGATGCACCTTGCCGCCCTGCGCCCAGCCGGCGTCGAGATATTTGCGGCAAGCCGCCTCAGCCATCTTGAACTGCTCGAACAGCATATCGGTGTCCGCGATCTCGAAATTGTGGCGCGAATATTCCTGCTCGGCCTGCAGGAAGACGTCGCCATAGCTGACCTTGCGGGCATCATCGCGGCCGTTGAAGTTGAGGTCGAACACGCGGTCGACGCCCTGCACATACATCGCGAGCCGCTCGAGACCGTAGGTCAGCTCGCCCGAGACCGGCGAGCATTCGAATCCTGCGACCTGCTGAAAGTAGGTGAACTGCGAGACCTCCATGCCGTCGCACCAGCACTCCCAGCCGAGACCCCAGGCGCCGAGCGTCGGACTCTCCCAGTCGTCCTCGACGAAACGGATGTCGTGGAGCTTCGAATCGATGCCGATCGCGGCGAGCGATTTTAGATAGAGTTCCTGGATATCGGGCGGTGACGGCTTGAGGATGACCTGGAATTGATAATAGTGCTGCAGCCGGTTCGGGTTCTCGCCGTAGCGGCCGTCCTTGGGCCGCCGCGAGGGCTGCACATAGGCTGCGTTCCATGGTTTCGGTCCGAGCGCGCGCAGCGTGGTCGCGGGATGGAACGTGCCGGCGCCGACCTCCATGTCGTAGGGCTGCAGGATGACGCAGCCGTAATCCGCCCAATAACGCTGCAGGGCCAGGATGAGGCCCTGAAAGGAGCGTTCGGGACGCATGTGAGCGGGAAGATCGGCCATGGGTCTGGATGTCGGGGGACGGATATCAAGGCTTTAATCGGCACCCCTCAGGGGGTCAAGCCAAAGCGCCGCGCCTGCGCCCTCTTGCGGCGCTCGGCTGCCGCCCGTAGGAGATGGGCGAACTGCCGGGAGAACGACGTGCGATCGAACAGACTTGGCCTTGCCTTGCTGGCCATCATTATTATTCTTGCGACCGGCGCCGACGCGCAGGATTATCCGACCCGCCCGATCCGCATGATCGTCGCCTTTGCGCCGGGCGGCACCACCGACTTCATGGCGCGGCTGATCGCCGAGAAGGTCAAGGCGCAGCTCGGACAGACCGTGGTGGTCGAGAACAAGCCGGGCGCGAACGGCGCCATCGGCGCGGATTTCGTGGCGAAGTCCGAACCCGACGGATACACGCTGTTCTTCAGCACGGCAGGCGCGCTCTCGATCAATCCCAGCATGCGCGCCGACCTTCCCTACGATCCGATCAAGGATTTCACGCCGGTCTCGCCGATCGCACGCAACACCGTGCTGTTCGCAATCAATCCCGCGCTCGGGATCAACTCCGCGCAGGAGCTGATCGCGCGCGCCAAAGAGAAGCCCGGCACCATCACGGTCGCGATCACCGGCGTCGGCGCGATCTCCCATCTCTCCGTCGAAATGCTGCAGGTGGCGGCCGGGATCAAATTGCAGCCGGTGCCCTATCGCGGGGCCGGCCAGGCCGTCGCCGACTTCATCGGCGGGCAGTTGAATGCGATGAGCGCGGAGGTCCCGGTGCTGATCGCGCAGATCAAGGCTGGCAAAGCGAAGATCCTCGCCGTGAGCGCGCAGCAGCGTTCCGACGTGCTGCCCGACGTGCCCACATTCGCCGAGCTCGGCTATCCCGACGTGGTGGCCGACAACTGGTCGGCCGTGCTCGCCCCGCCACGAACGCCGCCGGCGATTGTGGCCAAGCTCAACGCGGCGCTCAATGCGGTCGTGAAGGATCCGGAGGTGCGCCGAAAATTCGCGGAGAACGGCGTCTCGATCGTCGGCGGCACGCCGGAGGAGCTGACTGATCTGATCACCCGCGAGATCGCGCGCTGGCGCAAGGTGGTCAAGGAGACCGGCGTCAAGGCGGAGCAGTGATTGGAGGCTCGTAGGTTGGGTCGAGCGCGAGCGAGACCCAACATTGCGCGCGCAGTCGTTGGGTCTCGCAAGAGCTCGACCCAACCTGCATACTCGTCGCAAGTCGGGAGGGACACGCATGATCATCCGCCGCTTGGGCCGGCTCTTCGCCGCCGGCTTCGCCACGCTCGCCCTCCTCGCTTCGGCGCAGGCGCAGGATTATCCGACCCGCCCCATCCGCATGGTCATCGCCTTCCCGCCCGGCGGGCCGACCGACTTCGTCGGGCGCCTTTTGACCGACAAGCTCAAGGAGCTGCTCGGCCAGAGCGTCATCATCGAGAACAAGGCGGGCGCCAATGGCGCGATCGGCGCCGACTACGTGGCGAAGTCGGAGCCCGACGGCCATACCCTGTTCCTCACCACCGTCGGCGCGGTCGCGATCACGCCCAATCTGCGCAGCGATCTGCCCTATGACCCGCTGCGCGATTTCGCGCCGGTCTCGCTCGTCGTCAACAATACGACCGTCCTGGTGGTGCGTCCGGATTTCGCGGCCGGCTCCGCCAAGGACCTCGCCGCGATGGCGCGCGCGAAGCCCGACAGCATTCCGTTCGCCTCGACCGGGCTCGGCAGCATGCCGCATCTCGCGCTCGAGCTGTTTCAGGCCTCGGCCGGCGTCAAGTTTTTGCACGTTCCCTATCGCGGCGCGGCGCCCGCCCTCACGGATCTGCTCGGCGGGCAGGTGCACGCGCTCTTTGCCGACGCGCCGGTGCTGATGTCGCAGATCGAGGCCGGCAAGCTCAAGCCGCTCGGCGCCGCCTCGGACGCGCGCAATCCGATGCTGCCCAATGTCTCGACGCTCAAGGAGCTCGGCTATCCCGACACGCGCGCCGACAACTGGTACGGCCTGCTCGCGCCGGCAAAGACTCCCCCGGCGGTCATCGCCAAGCTCAACGGCGCCGTGCGCGCCGCGCTCGCCGATCCAAACGTGCGCGACAAGCTGGTGAAATCCGGCGCGGTCCCCTCGCCCACTTCGCCGGAAGATTTCGCAAAACTCCTCAAGAGCGAGATCGAGCGCTGGGGCAAGATCATCCGCGAGAAGGGCATCAAGGAGGGATGACGCCGAATCTTCCCGCCCGTGATGAGTGGATTGCGCGCTTTCACGGGCAATGACGATGGAGAAGACAGAGAATGACCGATGCGCTGCGCGAAAAGCTCGTCAATGCCGGCCGCGTGCTCGCGCTCGAAGGCCAGGGCGACTACGTCGCCGGACATGTCTCGGTGCGGCTGCCAGATGATCCCAGGCATTTCCTGATGAAGCCGGCCGGCATCGGTCTCGAGGAGATGACGGCGGGCAACATCATCACGGTCGACATCGAGGGCCGCCGGGTCGCGGGCTCGATGCCGCGCCACAACGAAGTCTTCATCCATTCGGAAGTGCTGCGCGCGCGGCCCGACGTCAACGCGGTGGTGCACACGCATCCGATCCACGCGGTGGCTTTCTCCTCGCTCGGCAAGCCGCTTGTTGCGGTCGGCAACGACGCCTCGCTGTTCGCCGCCGGCCTGCCCGTGTTCGACGAGACCACCGATCTCATCATCGATCAAGCGCGCGGCAAGGCGGTCGCCCGCTCCCTTGCCGATCGCCCCGCGCTGCTCCTGCGCAACCACGGCATCGTCGCTGCGGCGGCCTCGATCGAGGAAGCCGTCTGGGTGGCGCTCAAGCTCGAAAAAGCCTGCCAGACGCAATTGCTCGCCGAGGCCGCCGGCGGGCCGAAGCTCGTGGTGAAGGCGGACGATCTCGGCAAGAAAGCCGGCCGCTCCAATCGGCCGGACCTGCACAACAACGTGTTCAACTATCTGGTGCGGCGCTGGCGCTGCGTGTGTTGCGGCGAGCGGGTGGAGACGCCCGAGGTCACCGCCTACGAGAGCTGGCGGGAGAAGAGATCGTAGGAGACTTGCGGCGACCCGTAGGGGTCAAATCTTTTCGCTACTCCAGCCGATAGACGCCGCTCGCCGGATCGCGCTTGAGCGTCGGAAGGCGGTCGCGCACGGCCTCCTCGCGCGCGGGTTCGCGCGGATGCAGCACGGCGTTGACGCGCCGCCATTCCCGGGCGGCAAACTTGACGATGACGGCGGCGCCGAGCGTACCCAGCGCCCAGGCGATGACGGGCGGTATCACGAGCGGCGGCATCTCATCCCCTCCCCTCGACCTCCTCACAATCCGTAGCGCGCCCACAGCGCGCGCGCCTCGATTGCCGAGATAACATTCTCGGCCAGTCCCGGCGCTTGCAACAGCTCATCCGGGCCGACGCCCGGCACGCGCCGGCCGAACAGCCCACGCTCGAGGCTCACGAGCGGGGTGAGCACCTCCTCGCCGTAGCGCTCGCGCAGAAACGAACGCAGGTCGCCGAGGCGATCGATCAGGCCGTAGCCGAGCGCGGTCTTGGCGCTCCAATACTCGCCGGAGAACAAGGTATTTTCTGGGCCCGTGAGGCGATCCGTGCGGCGGTCCTTGACGAGCCCGATGAACGTCTCGTGGATCTCGCGCTGGAGCGCCTTGAGATGCGCGACGTCGTCGGGGTTCTCCGGCAGGAATGGATCGAGCATCGCCTTCTTCTCTCCGGCAGTGTAGACCCGCCGCTCGACTCCGATCCTCCCGATGGCCTCGTTGAAGCCGAAGCTGGAACCGATCACGCCGATCGAGCCGACGATAGAGGACGGATCGCACACGATCTCGTCCGCCGCGCAGGCCAGCATGTAGCCGCCCGAGGCCGCCACGTCTTCGACGAAGGCGAAGACCGGCAGCTTTTTCTCTTCCGCGAGCTGGCGGACGCGCCGGAAGATGAGATGGGACTGGGCCGCCGATCCGCCGGGCGAATTGATGACAAGCGCCACGGCCTTGGCCTTGCGCATGCCGAACGCGCGATCGAGGGCGCGGGCGAGACCGACAAGGGTGAGCCCGGGCTTGAGCGGCGTCGACATTCCGATCACGCCGGCCAGCCGGACCACCGGGACCAGCGGCACGCCGCGCCAGCGCTTCGGCAGCGCGGGCCGCAGGAGGTCGCGGCCTCGCAACAACAGCTGCCGGAAAGAATCCATGGTCGGTTCGGTCATCAGATGGTGATAGGCCGGCCAGCCGGATACCTCAAGTTAACCAATTGTCACGATACCTTAAGCAATTGTCACGATCCCGTGGGGCAGGCGCGGCAATTGGAACAAATCTTGCTCGCAAAAAGTCAACATGATGCTCAGGATGACCCGAGAGAGCGGTGCCCAATGACGATCAAGATCATTCTACTCATGATGCTGGTGGCCTCGATCGCGGCAGGCTCGCACGTGCGTGCTGACAACGCGATCGCTCCATCCAAGGAATAACGAAGCGCTTGGAGGCTTCTGCATTTCGCCGCCTGCCGAAAAAGGCGGCAGGGTGGCGAGGCAGCAAGGCCGCTTTTTGATCAGTCGAGCGCGCGAAGGCAAGCACGCACGCGAGCGGCCTCGCCAGACCAGTGTCCCGATCAACCGAGCTCCGACAGCGGCAACGTCGTGCCCGTCCGCAGTACCGCTTCCGCCGCCGCGGTCGGTCGGCCATCATCTCCATTGAGGATCAGTGCCGGGACGAGCGCGAGCGGCGCGCGTCCATTCTTCACCGCCCGCACCAGAATCCGAATGGCCGGCATTCCCGCTTTCGAATGGACCGGCTGCACCGCGATCGCGCCGAAATCCCGCGTCAGCGCGTCGAAGACCTCGCTCAACGCGTCGGCGCGATGGATCAGCGTCAGGGTCCCGCCGGCGCGCAACAGGCGGGCCGCCGTCTTGACCCAGGCACCGAGCGCACCCGGCGGCGCCACATAGGCGAGAGTCCGGCGCGCATCGGGCGAGGCCTGCTCGCGCGCCGCATCGTGGAACGGCGGATTCATCAGCACCCGGTCGGCGCTGGCGGAGCCAAGTCCGGCTGCGGCGAAGGCCTCGGCCGGTCCGACCACATCGAGGGCATGCGCGGACACGCGCGAGGCCAGGCCATTGCGTGCCGCATTGTCGGCCGCAAGCGCGGCAAGCTCGCCGTCGATCTCGATGAGCCGCACGGAGAGGCCGGGCACGCGCACGGCAAGCGCGAGGCCGGCGGCTCCGACGCCCGCTCCGAGGTCGACGGCGACCTCGCCGGCCTTCGCCGCGGTCGCGGCCGCCAGCAGGATGGCGTCATGGCCGACCCGGTGGCCGCGCGCCGGCTGGCGCAACGCGAGGCGGCCGCCCAGCACCGCGTCATCGGTCAACGCGCCAAGGCTGTTTTCAACCAGATCGCGCTCAGCGGCCATCGGGGCGCAGTTCGTGGCCGAGACCCGCGTCCTGCAGCAGCCGCCGCGCCGCCAGCACATGTTCCTCCGCCACCAGCACGCGGCGCGGCAGGATTCCGAGCGAGCCCTCCAGCACGCTCATGTTCTGATCGACAATCATATGCGGGATGTCGGCGCCCTTGAGCAGCGCTTCGACGGCAGTGACCAGCACGGTGTCATTGGTGCGAACGATTTCCTTCAATGCCCCTCCTCCCCGGCCGGCGCGCTCTGCGCGAGATAAGCAAGCAGCTTCATCTCGCGCCTTCCACGCGTGACCGTGTCGAGCACCAAGCCGCATGCGACCGACAGGCAGGCGAGGATCATGAGGCCGGTCGACAGCACGGCGGTCGGAAATCGCGGAACGAGCCCCTCCTCGAAATAGGTGATGAAAATCGGGATCGCGAGCGCGATCGATATCAGCGCGAGCGAAAGCCCGATGCCCGAGAAGAACGGCAGCGGCCGCTCGGCGCGGTAGAGACGCACGATGGTCGCAAGGATGCGGCATCCGTCGCGCCAAGTGCTGAGCTTTGAGACCGAGCCGGCCGGCCGCGCGTAATAGGGAGTCTCGATCTCGCCCACGGGCAGCTGCAGATTGAGCGCGTGGATGGTGAGCTCGGTCTCGATCTCGAAGCCGCCCCCCAGCACAGGGAAGGATTTGACGAAGCGGCGCGAAAAAACCCGGTAGCCCGACAGCACGTCATCGAATGCCGTGCCGAACACCTGGGCCACGAACCCGGTCAACAGCCGGTTGCCGAAGCGATGACCTGGCCGATAGGCCGCCTGCTCCTGGTCGACCCGCGCGCCCACCACCATGTCGAGGCCGCCGTCGAGGAGCCGCGCGATCATGGCGCGCACGCTCGGGGCGTCGTAGGTGGCGTCGCCGTCCACCAGGACGTAGATGTCGGCCTCGACATCGCTGAACATGCGGCGCACCACGTGGCCCTTGCCCTGGCGGCTTTCGCCGCGGACCACCGCCCCGGCGGCGCGCGCGACCTCGGCGGTGCGGTCGACGGAGTTGTTGTCGTAGACATAGACCACCGCGCCGGGCAGCGAGGCGCGGAAATCGGCGACGACGCGGCCGATGGCGGCCTCTTCGTTGTAGCAGGGCACCAGGACCGCAATCCGGTGGCGCTCCGCGATGTCCGTTGCGGCTTCTCGTTCGGCCCACTCCGTGGTCCGTAGTCCCATTTCCTGCATGGCGGCATGATTCCCGTTGCACGAGCGGCATCGCAGCGCACTTGCCCGGCCACCATAGCGTTTCTATGCTTGTTTTGTCCCTCTTTCCGCGGAGGCCCGTTTTGGCCGTCGTCGTACCCTTCGAGAGCCACGAGAAGACGTCGATCGACCTGCTGGTCGAGCTGGTGTCGGGCGACATGGAGCGGGTCAATGCGACCATCCTGTCGCGCACCGGGTCGGAGGTCGCGATGATACCGGAGGTCGCCAATCACCTCATCAATTCCGGCGGCAAGCGCCTGCGGCCGATCCTCACCCTCGCCATGGCAAGGCTGACGGGCTATGCGGGCGAAGGCCACGTCAAACTGGCTGCCGCCGTGGAATTCATGCACACCGCCACGCTGCTGCACGACGACGTGGTCGATGAAAGCGACATGCGCCGTGGCAAGCTCGCGGCGCGCATGTTGTGGGGCAACGAGGCGAGTGTTCTGGTCGGCGATTTCCTGCTCGGCCAGGCATTCAAGATGATGGTCGAGGTCGGCTCGCTGAGGGCGCTGGAGATCCTGTCATCGGC
>Ga0075424_100004048_pt1 | contig 13799 bp, 13 predicted proteins | sample SoiMethybrSBSTD3_FD_75301 | JGI IMG/M metagenome (GOLD analysis project Ga0075424, IMG submission 75301) | Bulk soil microbial communities from a Populus tree surrounding site in Tennessee, USA - Soil MetaG P. TD hybrid SBSTD3 | ecosystem: Environmental > Terrestrial > Soil > Tree plantation... | reverse complement strand
ACTGAACAAGACGTCACCAAAGCGGTGCTGGCGGAGCTGGCCAAGGCACCCAATCCGCGGTTTCGCGAGATCATGAGCGCGTTCGTGCGGCATCTGCATGACTTCGCCCGCGAGGTGGAGCTGACCGAGGAGGAGTTCCGCGAGGCGATGGCTTATATCGTCAAGCTCGGCCAGGTGTCGAACGAGACTCACAATGAGGCCGTGCTGATCTCAGGCTCGCTCGGCTTCTCGCAGCTCATCGTCATGCTCAACAATGGCGACAACGGCGGCGACACCGACGCGAGCCTGCTCGGCCCGTTCTGGCGCATGCATTCGCCGGTGACACAGAACGGCGGCTCGATCGTGCGCTCGCCGACCCCGGGCGAAGCTCTTTTTGTGAATGCCTGGTTCAAGGACCGTGCCGGCAAGCCGATCGCCGGCGCCGAGGTGGATGTGTGGCATTCCTCGACCGAAGGCTTCTATGAGAATCAGGATCCGGTGCAGGCCGACATGAACCTGCGCGGCAAGTTCACCACCGATGCCAATGGCTACATCAGCTTCCGCAGCATCAAGCCCGCCGGCTATCCGATCCCGATCGATGGGCCGACCGGCGACCTGCTGCGCGCGCAAGGCCGCCACAACATGCGCCCGGCGCACCTGCACTTCCTTGCCAGCAAGGACGGCTTCAAGACACTCATTTCGCAGATCTACGTGCAGGACGACAAGTTTCTGGAGACCGACGTGCAGTTCGGCGTCACCCGCCGCCTGATCGGCAACTATGTGCGACATGAGAACGAGACGCCGCCGGCGCCTGATGTGAATGGGCCGTGGTACTCGCTCGACTACAATTTTGTGATGGAGGCCGGCGCCGCCAAGCTGCCGCGACCGCCGATCACCGGCAAGGCAAAGGGTGAGCGGCCGCAGATCCCGCATCTGGCGTAGAAATGCATCAGCGCTCACTCAATTCATCGGCCGGCCCGCACGCACGCTCGAGGGCGTGTCGCCGTAGTGCTGTCGGAAGGCGCGGTTGAAGTAGGACACGTCGGCAAAGCCCGCGTCGAAGGCGATGGAGCTGATCTTTTCACCGGCGCGGCCTGGGTCGATCAGCATGCGATGCGCACGCGCAAGCCGCAGCGAGAGCACATAGTCGGTAAACGTCGTCTGCTCGGCCTCGAACAGCCTTTGGATGAGACGCGGCGTGCAGGAGTGCCGGGCGGCGATCGTGGCCAGCGACAAGTCAGCCCGATCGATGCTGCGCGCAATATCCTGCTTGATCGCCCGCAGCCGCGCCGCCCGCAAACCGCCGCCTTCCGCTCGCTCCGCGGCGTCGCGCGTGGCACCGACCGTGACGGCCATCAGGTCGTGCACGTGTCCGGCAACAAGATGCTGCAGCTCGGACGCCATGATGTTTTGATCGTCCTGAACGAGCTTGATGTAGCCGGTGAGCAGCTTGAGCGCCGGCGTCGTGCTTGGGATGAGGCGCATGTAGCAATCGTCTACACCTGGCACCAAGGGAGCGAACTGTTTGCGCGGGACGCGCAAGGCCAGAATGTCGCCGGGCGGGCGGTGCGTAAAGCTGCAGACCTCGCCCAGCGAAACCAGCGCGGCCTCGCCGTCGCCCAGCACGAGCTCTTGCCGGCCATGAGTCACACGATGCGCGCCCCGGATGTTTACGATCATTCCGATATCATCGGTGGGGTCGGCAGCCTGCGTTTCCCGCGTCCTTCGATTGCGCGATCCGTGCGCGCGGCCCGACATCATCATCAGCCCGGGCAGGGCCTGAAACTTCAGATCAACCTCGAAAGGAACATCGCGCAGCGGCTCGAGATCGTACTTCAAGACCGTGCGCCCGAAGACCTCGCGAAAGACCGGGAGCCGCTCGCCCTCGGGTATGTTTTCGAGTGTGAAGCGGACTGAGCCACCGGCCAAAAGCTGCATGCCGAGGGGCATGTCAGGCACAGGCGACAGCGACCGGGATGAATCAGAGATGTCCGACATCTCCGCTCTCCTTGGACCTTAATGGCGTTTCTAAAATGCGGCGCCACGCTAGGGCGTCCCTGTTTCCGCTTGATGTCGTCGCATGACCGATTGTTGCGTCCCGCGCGCAGCTTTGTTTCGTCGGTTCACAAGCCAAGAAACATTCCGACCCCGGTCACCTCGCCTCCCGCGGATCGTCGCGGCAGCCCTGGTCTTTGTCGCTTCAGTCCAAGACCAGAGACGGCACGCTCGTTAGTGACGTCAGCCCGCCGCGCACTCGCCTCTCTCACATTCAGGTGTGGTGCACGACTTGCGAAGCGGACTGAGGATTGAGCGATGACACTGGCCGACATCACGCTTGCGATCTTCACGATTTGCAACAGCCTGCGGGTGCTGGCTTACGCCCCGCAGATTGTCAAAGCGGCCGCAGATCGCGGCGGTGTTGAAGCGATCTCGTTCATGACCTGGGGCCTGTTCCTGCTGTCAAATGTCTCCGGTGTGGCCTATGCGCTGGTCAACATGACCGACTGGACAATGGCCACGATGTTCCTTGGCAACGCCGCCGGCTGCTCGATCATCCTGGTGGTCGGCGCGTGGAAGCGCTTGCAGCATCGCAATCGATTTTCGGACGGCCGTCGGATACGGGAGCGGACGGGAAAGACTCTGGCTCCGCAAACCTAACCTGCCCGTCTCTTGCCGCCGTTGCCGGTGCGCGCGAGGACGCCCAGGCTCGTCAGGCAGCTTTCGCGCAGGATGCTGCGGAAATGGGTGACCGCGGCCGATGCAGACGATCCGTCCCCGGTGATCAGACACAAGCCAACGTCTCCGACCTTCGGCAAGCCGGCAAGCTTGCGATCGAGCGGCACGGCGTGGCTGGGAAGCCCTTGCGGCGTGCGCAAGGTCACGCCGAGACCGGCAGCGACCGCCGCCCAGAGGCCGGAAAGGCTCTGGCTGACGAAGACGAGCCGCCAGGAGATGCCGGCGGCGTCGAGCGCGGCGAGCCCCTGCCGGCGGAACAAACACAACTGGTCGAGCATCACCAGCGGCAGTGGCTCATCGCGGCGACGCGCGAAATCGCGCGGCCCGATCCACGTCATCGGCAGCCACGCGAGATGCTCGGCACGCGCAGAAGTCTCCCGTCCCTCCTGCCACGCTAGTGCCAGATCAAGCTCGCCGCGGCCGATCGCCTCAACAAGCGTCACGCTGCGATCGACGCGCACCTCGACCTGAATGCCGGGATGCGTGCGCCCGAAATGGCCGAGCACCTCGGGCAGCCAGGTCTCGGCAAAATCCCGCAGCACGCCAAGGCGCACCTGGCCCGCGAGCGACGGCTGCTTGAGCGCCGCCACCGCCTCGTCGTTGAGCTCGAGCAGCCGGCGCGCATAGCCGAGCATGATCTCGCCTTCGGGCGTGAGCGCGAGGCCGCGACCCTGTTTGCGCAGCAGCGTCTGGCCGGTTGTCTCCTCGAGCTTGCGGAGTTGCAGGCTGATCGCCGATTGCGAGCGGCCCAACCGTCCGGCGGCCTTGGCGTAGCTGCCGAGGTCGAGGCCGGTGACGAACGTGCGCAACACGTCGAGATCGAGATTGAGCGGCGGCGTCATAGTTCAGTTTTTCCGAAGTACAGCTTCATAATTACTCGTTTTTCAAAAGTATCATGCGCTGGCATGGTGTCGCCGTCAACCTGCACCCGAGGAAGCACACCATGCCATTCGTCGATATCAAAGTTGCCGGCGCGTCGCTGGCGCCCGAGCAGATCCTCAGGCTTCAGACCGAGGCCACCCGCCTGATGGCCGAGGTGATGCACAAGAAGCCCGAACTCACAGCCGTCCTGGTCGAACAACTCGATGCCGCGAGATGGACTGTCGGCGCCGCTCCGGTGCGAGCTGCAGCCCATCTCGATGTGAAGGTCACCGCCGGCACCAACACGCCGGATGACAAACGGCGCTTCGTCTCTGAAGCCGTCCGGTTCCTGCGAAGAGTCATCGGGCCCACCCTCAACCCGGTTTGCTATGTCGTGGTGCACGAGGTCGCCGCCGATGCCTGGGGCTATGGCGGCCGCACCCAGGCCGACCGTGCCGCCGATGCAATTGCGGCATGATGATCTTCAGCTTGCATGATTGGAGGAACAGATGCCTTTTGCTCGAATCGATATCGTCCGTGGCAAATCCGCGGACTACAAGCGCACGATCGCCGACGTCGTCTACGAAGCGGTCGTCGGCATCCTGAAGGCGCCGGCGAATGACCGTTTCCAGGTCATCACGGAGCACGCGCCCGAGAGCCACATCGCCGATGATAGCTATCTCGGAATCAAGCGCACGCAAGACTGCGTGTTCATCCAGCTCACGCTCAATACAGGCCGCACTTTGGAGCAGAAGAAAGGTTTCTACAAAGCCGTGGCGGATGGTCTGCACCAACGGCTCGGAGTGCGCCGCGAGGACGTACTCATCAACCTGGTCGAGGTGGCCAAGGAAAACTGGTCCTTCGGCAACGGCGTGGCGCAATACGCAAGCTGAGCGCTCGCGCGCTAGGCAGAAGCCTTGCTGGCGAGCGAGACAACGGTTGCTACCTCGTCGGCAGCGTCCTCCCCGTTGGTCAAGCGCCGAAAGGTCTCGATATCGGCCGGCCGTCCAAGCAGAAAGCCTTGCGCTTCGTTGCACAATTCGCTCTTGAGAAAATCGAGCTCGGCGCTGGTCTCCACGCCCTCGGCCAGCACGTGGAGATTGAGCGCGCGGCCAAGCCCGAGCACCGATCGCACGATCGCGGCACCCTGGTCGTTGACATTGACCGACTTGATGAACGAGCCGTCAATCTTGATCTTGTCGAACGGGAAGGCGCGCAGGTTCGACAGCGACGAATAGCCAGTGCCAAAGTCGTCCATCGCAATCCGGACGCCCAATATCTTGATTCGGCGCAGCGTGGCGAGCGCCCGGTTGAGGTCGCGAATGAGCGCCGTTTCGGTGATCTCCAGCTCCAGGCGCGCCGCCGCGAGGCCAGTTTCGAACAGGATCTCATGGATCGCATGAGCGAAGTTGGCGTTGTGGATCTGCACCGCCGAGACGTTCACCGCAACGGTCAGCGGCTCCTTCCAGGTCGCGGCCTCTCGGCAGGCCGTTCGCAAGACCCACTCGCCAACCTGGAGAATGATGCCGGTGTCTTCGGCCAAGGGAATGAACTCCGCCGGCGAAATATCGCCGCGCGTCGGGTGCCGCCAGCGGAGCAGCGCCTCAAATCCTACAATCTTGCCGGTGCGGATGCATTTCTGCGGCTGGTACACCAGCTTCAGCTCGCCACGCGGAATGGCATTGCGCAGGTCGTGCTCGAGCAGGCGGCGCTCGCGCACGGCGGCTCCCATGGCGGCCTCGAAGTATCGATAGGTGCCTTTGCCCTCATTCTTGGCGCGGTAGAGCGCCGTATCGGCATGGGAGAGCAGCGCATGGCGATCAGTGGCATCATCGGGACAGATGGCAATGCCGATGCTGGTGCCGATCGGCTGACCGGTTTCGGCGCCGTCGATCGCGACCTGCAACGATTCCAGCACGGACTCCGCAATGCGGCCAGCTGTCGCCGGATTGGTCAAGCCGGGCACAATGATGGCGAACTCGTCGCCGCTCAGGCGCGCCATCATCTGGTTGTCGTCCAGCAAGCTCGTGATGTGCTTCGCGACCGCCTGCAAGGCGCGGTCGCCGGCCGCGTGCCCGAACAGATCGTTGACTTCCTTGAACCGGTCGAGGTCGAGGCAGAGGACCGCGAGCCGCCGGCCCGATTGCAGCGCTGCTTCGATCTCATGATCGAGCTTCTTGTTGAAGGTGCTGCGATTGGGCAACCCGGTCAGCGCGTCGTGGTGGGCGAGAAACAGGATGTTTCTCTCGGCCTCCTTGCGGGCGCGCAGATCGCGGATCGCGATGGCGCGATGTGGCTTACCGCCCAGATCGACAACGCGTTGGATCGCCTCGACCGCTATTTCCGAGCCGTCGGAATGGAACAGGATTGTCTCAACAAGTTGGTTCTCGGACTCGAACAGCTTCAGCCGCAAGTCCGCATCGGGAAGATAGTGTTCAAGCTTCGCGCCCGCGACGCTGTCTGCGGAGCTCGCACCGATGAGTGCCGCGAAATTGTCGTTGACCGTGACAATCATCTGGCCGTCGCAAATCAGAAGACCCTCCACCGCCGCATTGGCAAGACCGCGCATCCGGTCGGCTTCGAGCTCCTGACGTCGGCGCTCACGAACTTCAAGGGCAACGCCCCCGAGTGCGAGGACGACGATCATGAAGCTTGCAAGCGCAACCGCGATGGCAAGCAGCCCAGAGGGCAGCGCCGTTTCGGACAGCTGGACAGCTGGATCGGGGACAACCGCGGCAGCTCCCATCGCAGTGAAGTGGTGGCTGCAGATCGCCAGCGTCAACAGCAAGGCGCCCAGAGACTTCCACTTCAGCGAATCGGCGCGCAGTCCGACGGGCAACGCGACGGCGCCGATCAACACGCCCAGCGCGATCGACACCGTCACGAGGGCCGGATCCCAACTGATCTGCCCCATGGTCTCGAACGCCGCCATGCCGGTGTAGTGCATTGCCGCGATGCCGCCTCCCACCATGGCGCCGCCAAGCGAAGCGCTCCACCGCGAACCCGCCATCGAGGTCACAGCCACGGCGAGTCCTATGCCGGTGAGGAAGATTGCCGCGACCAGCGAGAAGCCGGTGAGCACGATGTTATAGGCGGTCGAGACGCCGGGCGAAAAAGCCAGCATGGCGATGAAGTGCGTGGCCCAGATGCCGAAGCCCGTCGACGTTGCAGACACGGCCAGCCAGACGCGCTGCATCCCGGCTGCGGATTTGCGCACATGATGCAACAGGCTGATGGCCGTGAAGGACGCCAACGCACAAATAACGGCCGCCAAACCCACGAGACGCAGGTCGTGGTCCGTTACAAGGCAATTGTACACGGTCAGCATTGGACCTCGCCGGCCAAACAAAAGACTTCCGGTGGTCCCGTTTACAAAACCACACGTAAAGAGAGGTAAAAATCGCTAATGCGACACAGTGGCAGCGGCCACAGCCGCCACTCACGGTTAAGAAACACTTTCCCTGCAGCCGGAAATGGATCGACGGAGGCGGCTGATTGGTCAGCCTTAGCCGCACGACAGGATAGCCGATCCGCCGCGGCATCTATGCTATCTCGGATGCAGCCAAGTCTATCTTGGATGAAGCCATTTGGGGAGGAACGAATAAGCGTTCACGTTGTCCGCTTGTTTGAAGCTCACGCCGTTGTCGCGCATGAGCTTCTGCAGCCGGCCGTCGTTGAACGCATCGAACGTTTCGGTGCATCCGCCGATGTGCTGGTTGCCAACGAATATTTGCGGAATGGTCGGCGACTTGGTGCGCACCTTGAGCACATTGCGGATCTGGCCACCCCAGTTGTCCTTCTGGTAGTCGGCCGAGTCGAGATCGACCGATCGATAAGGAATTCCAAATTCCTTGAACAGCTTGCGAACCGACCAGCAGAACTCGCACCATTCCAGCGCAAACATGACGACCGGCTGACTCTTATCGGACGTGACCTTGGTTACGAATGCCTCCGCTTCCGGTGAGAGCGGCGGCGGCGCCTCCTCCGAGACGTTCGCGGGTGCGGATGGCGCAGGCTTGACGTCGAAGCGATAGCGCGGCGTCGATTGTGCGATCTCGATCTCTTCGCTCGTCATCTCGGCGGGAACATCCTCGAACAGCGGCGTGCTCAGATAGCGCTCGCCGGTGTCGGGCAGCATGCACAGCACCTTCGCACCCTTTTCGGCGCGCGCGCAGATTTGCAGCGCGCCGGCGAACGTGGCCCCGCCAGTGATGCCGGTGAAGATACCCGCTTTCTGCGCGAGCTCGCGCGAGCAGCGCAGCGCGTCGCCGCCCTTGATGGGCAAGACCTCGTCGATCAGGCCGGCTTTGACCGCGTCCTCGGCGAGCTTCGGAATGAAGTCCGGTGTCCAGCCCTGCATCAGGTGCGGACGGAAGAACGGATGGCTTTCCGACGGCGCGCCGTCGGAGCCGCGTGCCTGCACAACGCCGCTGCCCAGGAGTGGTGAGTTGTCGGGCTCGCAAACGATGATCTTCGTTTGCGGCCGCTCCTTCTTGAGGACGCGCGCGACGCCCTTGAGCGTGCCGCCGGTTCCCATGCCGGTGACCCAATAGTCGAGCCGCTCGCCGTCGAAATCCTCAAGGATCTCGACGGCCGTGGTCTTGGAATGGAAATCCGGATTGGCCTCGTTCTCGAACTGACGGCAGAGGAACCAGTTGTGGGTCTTGGCGAGTTCGACCGCTTTGGCCACCATGCCGCTGCCTTTTTCGGAGGCCGGCGTCAGCACCACCTTGGCGCCGAGAAAACGCATGAGCTTGCGCCGCTCGACACTGAAGTTCTCCGCCATGGTGACGACCAGCGGATAGCCCTTCTCTGCGCACACCATGGCGAGCCCGATGCCGGTGTTGCCGCTGGTGGCTTCGATCACGGTTTGCCCTGGCTTCAATTCGCCGCTGCGCTCCGCCGCTTCAATCACGCCCAGCGCCAGCCTGTCTTTCACAGAGCCAAGCGGGTTGAAGGCTTCGAGCTTGACGAACAACTCCACTCCCGGAGGAGCGAGCTTGGCAACCTTGACGACGGGCGTGCGTCCAACGGTTTCCAGGATGTTTTCGTATCGTCTGGCCATTGTGAACCTCTGTAGGAAATCTAGGCGTTAGCGCCCCCGATGGCCGCAAATGCCGGCAGCGCCCGCTCCACCATGGCGTCGGACGCGGTGAGGCTGATGCGCAGATGCGCGCGCTCATTCATGATCGAGCCGGGCAGCACGAACACCTTGCGGTCGGCGAGCGCGCTCCAGAGCCGATCGGGATCGCCGGATGGCCATTTGCTCCAGAGATAGAATGTGCCCTCGGGCGGCAGAACGGCGAAACCGGCACTGGTCAGCACAGCTGTCAGCTGATCGCGCCGCCGCGCCAGCGCGGCCTGGTCGATCGAGAGGGCTTCCAGATCGGCGACGGCGTATTGCATGACGGCATTAGGAAAGCACCAGCCGAGCGCCATCTGGGCGGAGAACATCACGTCGCGCAACGCTTGCCGCTCGCTCAGCGGCATCAAAGGCGAGAACGCCAGATAGCCGAGACGCTGGCCGGGCGCGAGCAGCACCTTGCCGTAGCTGTAGGAGATCAGCGTCCAGGGATAGATCGTGGCCGGGCTCACGAAAGCGCGCCCGTCGAAGCGCAGGCGACGATAGGGCTCGTCGGAAAGCAGGAAGATGCGCCGGCCGAAGCGCGCCGACGCACGCTCCAGCAGCTCGGCCAGTGCCTCGAGCATGGCGCGGTCATAGATGCGCCCGGTTGGATTGTGCGGCGAGTTGACGATCACGAGCCGCGTCCGCGGCCCAATCGCAGCTTCGATCGCTGCAAGGTCGAGATCGAAGGAAGGCGCCTTCAGGGCGACCTTGCGCGGGACTGCGTCGGCGGCGAGCAGCATCGGCTCGTAGCAGAACCACGCCGGCTCGGAGAACACGGCCTCGTCGCCGGCATCGAGCACAAGGCGGAACGCCACCATGATGGCCGCAAACGCGCCCGCCGTGAGCGCAATGTCGGCGGGCTCGAAGGCGAGGCCGAGCTCGCGGCTGACGTGTTCCGCTAGGAACGCCTGCGGCTTCTCCTCGCTGGTCTTATAGGCGAACCAGTCCTTGTCATGCGGGATGGCACGCGCGCGGATCGCCGCAACGATGCCTGGGAGCGGCATCTCGTGCGGATTGCCGAACGTGAAGTCGCAGACCTCGGGATCGAAGCGCTCCTTCGCGTAGCGCGACGACATATAGAAGTCCCGGACCGGGGCAAAGGCGGCATCGGCCGCAAGCACACGTTTCGACACAATGGACATGGCAGCAGACATGACGATTCTAAGCTGGCGGCTGGTGCCGCCCTGTTGTCGCAGAGGGGTTTATCAGACCAAAACGCGCGGGACTATGGCCTGCGATTGGGCCAAGATGGAGGGAGAGGGCGCCGTTGCCGTCGCCCAAACGGTTGATGCGAGGTCGCGCGACACCAGGGAGGAACATATGCGCATCTTGACGTCGATGGCCATGGCGCTTGCCGGTCTTGTTGCGCTGGCGGCGCAAGCAGCCGACGACTACCCGGCGCGGCCGGTGCGGATCGTGGTCGGCTTCGGCCCCGGCGCCACCATTGACGTGACCGCCCGCATCCTGGCGCCGAAGCTGGGTCAGGCCTTCAACCAGCAATTCATCGTCGAGAACAAGACCGGGGCCGGCAGCAATCTGGCGGCCGACTTCGTGGCGCACGCGCCCAAGGACGGCTACACGCTGCTGGTCGGCACCATCGCCAACACCATCAATGCGGCGATGGCTCAAAAAATGAACCATGACTTTGAGAAGGATTTCGCTCCGATCGCACTGGTCGCGACCGTGCCGAACATTCTGGTGGTGCATCCCTCGACCGGGGTGAAGAGCGTCGATGAGCTGATCAAGCTCGCACGTTCCAAGCCCGACGGACTTTCCTACGGCTCATCGGGCGCCGGCAGCGCGCTGCATCTCTCTGCCGAGCTGTTCAAGTTCATGACCGGCACCAAGATGGTGCACGTGCCCTATGCGGGCTCGAACCAGGCGGTCGCCGATCTGCTCACCGGCCGCGTACAGGTGATGTTCTCGCCCGCATCCACGGTGCTCCAGCATGTGCAGGAGGGCAAGCTGATCGCGCTCGCCTCGACCCAGCTCAAGCGCGCGAGCGTTGCGCCCAACCTGCCCACCATGGAGGAGGCGGGACTCAAGGGCTTCGACACCAGCGTGTGGAGCGGCCTGATGGCGCCCACCGGCACGCCAGCCGATATCGTCGACAAGCTCGCGCGCGCCATCAACGAGGCGCTCAAGTCGCGCGACGTGATTGAGCCGCTGCAGAAACAGGGCATCGACGTGCTGGGCGGTACGCCGAAGGAATTCGCCGACTACGTCCGCAGCGAGACCGCGAAATGGAGCCGTGTCGTCGCGGCAGCGGGGATGAAGCAGTAACTCACTAGCACGTGGTGATGACTCACGGCATCGTCATAGCCGGGCATAGCGCGTTGAAGACACGCCTGGACGCGCTTATGCCCGGCCATCCACGTCTTTGGTATGGCCAAGCTGTTAAGACGTGGATGCCCGGCACAAGGCCGGGCATGACGGTGGAGAGGTGGTGCCGCTAACACAAAGCGTTCGCGATTACCGCACCGCGGCCTGCACCGACGCGGCGGTCTGCCCGAACAGAATGGCGCGCTCCTCCGCAGTGCGGATACCGCCCGCGTTGGGGTTGACCTCCTTGGCCTTGGCATAGGCGCGCTCGACCGCGGGGCGCGCTTCGATGGCGGCGAGCCAGCGCTTCACGTGCGGGAAGTCGTCGATCTTCTGGTGCTGGCGCTCGTGCAGCCTCACCCAGGGGAAGCTTGCCATGTCGGCGATCGAATATTCGCCCGCGACGTAAGGGCGATCGGCAAGCCGGGTGTTGAGCACGCCGTAGAGCCGGTTCACCTCGTTGCGATAGCGATCCATCGCGTACTGGATCTTGTCGAGCGCGTAGTTGCTGAAGTGATTGTTCTGCCCCGACATCGGTCCGAGATTGCCCATCTGCCAGAACAGCCATTGGATCGTCTCGGTGCGGCCGCGCAGGTCCTGCGCGATGAAGCGCTTGGTCTTGTCGGCGAGATAAAGAAGCATCGCACCCGACTCGAACACCGCGATCGGCGCGCCGCCGCCGGGCGGATCATGATCGATCATCGCCGGGATGCGATTGTTAGGTGAGACCGCGAGGAACTCGCGTTTGAACTGTTCTCCCTTGCCGATGTTCACGGGGAAAATCTTGTATGGCAGGCCGGTCTCCTCGAGAAAGATCGTGATCTTATGGCCGTTTGGCGTGGTCCAGTAATGCAGGTCGATCATGGTTCAGAACCCCATCGGTGACTTGGCAGACTTCAGCCCAGGATTGCGCATGTTCCGAAGGCCTTGTCCACTACCGTGGCGCATAGGTGAGTATGCGAGGCGCCTTTGACAAATACTCACCGGAGCCATGTAATGGCTGCCATGCGTATCAAGTTCGCAATGATGGCAATCGCCGCGACAGCACTGATCGCGGCTAAGGCACAGGCTCAGTACGGCACCCCGCTCAACCTTCGGATCATGGCGCCGACCATCCGCGATGCCGATCCTGGCGTCGCGCCCGCGCCCGGCGCGGAATCCAAGCTCGACCCGGCCTATCGGCATCAGATGGTGCTCTACAACACCAGCGAGGCGCCGGGCACGATCATCATCGATACCTCCGAGCGCTTTCTCTATCTGATCCAGCCGAACAACCGCGCCTGGCGCTACGGCATCGGGGTCGGGCGCGACGGCTTCCAGTGGCAGGGGCTGTTGAAAATCTCACGCAAGGCGGAATGGCCGGACTGGACGCCGCCCGCCGAGATGATCGAGCGGCAGCCCTACCTGCCACGCTTCATGGCCGGCGGGCCCGGCAACCCGATGGGCGCTCGCGCGCTCTATCTCGGCAATACGGTCTATCGCATCCACGGCACCAACGCGCCGGAGACGATCGGGCACGCGGTGTCGTCGGGCTGCTTCCGGCTCGCCAATGACGAGATTGTCGATCTCTATCCGCGCGTGCCGGTTGGAACGAAGGTGATCGTGCAGCAGTAGCGCTGCTCTACCCTACGCCGTCTTGATCGTCTCGACGGCCGCAACGACCTTCGGCAGTGCATCGGAATCGAGTGTGATCACGCCCGCATGTTTGCGCCCGATCAGCTTCGGTGAGGTGTCGGAATTGTCGTACAGCCACGCCTCGTCGGCTTGGTCCAGGAACCAAGGCATTTGCTCAAGGGAGCGCCCATAGCGCTCCACGATCTTGTCCTCCGGAACCGCGTGGCCACCCTTCTTCACTCGCATCCGCACCCGCTCAATGTTTCGCTCGGGTGAATCAAGAATGATGTAGGTGAGACGGAGCTGGAACTGGAGCGCCTTGGCGGCCTCAACGAGCCGACGATACTTGCTCGTTGACAGGACGGTCTCGACCCCAACCGTCTGGTGCGCGCGGATTGAGATTTCGAGCCATGCTTCGATGCGTCTGACGGCCTGCAGATTTGCGGCTTGAAGCTCGAGTCCTTCCACCTGCTGGAGGCGAACGGTCAGCAGGTCAGGGTTGATGATCCAGATCGAGCGGGCAGAGGCTTCGAACTCGAGAGTTCCGTAAAAGCTGCTCTTTCCGGATCCGTTCGGACCGGCCACAATCCAGAGGATCGGGGGCTCAGCGCTTGGGTGGGGCAACGTCGGCCACGCCGAGGACTTTCTTGTTCTCACGCCGAGCCTTGGCGACGTTGCTTCGGAAAACATAAAGCAGGGCGTCGTCCAAATTCGGATGATACACGTCCAAGGTCCGCACGGTCTTCCACCCGCCGTCAGGCGTCGCGACTCGCTTCTTGCCGATCGCCCGCGCTGCAGCCTTGCTGGGCCGGCCGGTGTTGAGACTCTTGACGACAACCTTTGCCATAGTCGTGCTCCTACGTACTGATATATAGCACGTCGGCGGCCCATCCGGAATGGCTGCCCTTCCCTCGCCTTGGTCGTCAGCCCATATTGCGCGCATGGCCAAGACTCCCAAGCGCGATCCGGCAAAGCATTCGAAGAAGGACCCGGCAAAGCCGACGCGCGCCAAGGCAGCGCGCCCGGACCTGCCGCCGATCGATGCGGCGCTGGCCAAGCTCCTCAATCCGGCGATCGAGCGCGGCGAAGCGGGCCCGGGCTCGCAGACCGGCCTCAAGCCGCCGCCCGACAATTCCTTCGACCGGCGCGCAGATTTTTC
>Ga0075424_100004047_pt1 | contig 13800 bp, 11 predicted proteins | sample SoiMethybrSBSTD3_FD_75301 | JGI IMG/M metagenome (GOLD analysis project Ga0075424, IMG submission 75301) | Bulk soil microbial communities from a Populus tree surrounding site in Tennessee, USA - Soil MetaG P. TD hybrid SBSTD3 | ecosystem: Environmental > Terrestrial > Soil > Tree plantation... | reverse complement strand
GTGGCGATAATCTTCTCCACGCCGGCTCTGAGCCGCCTCGGGTCTCGCCACCTCGCCGGCAGTACAGGCGGATCGACCTCCTTCCAGTCAGGTTCCTGCGCACGAAGCAACAGGACCCATCCCCACAGGACCAGGCTGCGGGGATCCAAATGGAAGCGTTGAGTCGGGAACCCGGTGCGCGCTAGAAGGAGGACACCGTGGTCAAACTGAAGTTGATGACGCCGGAGGCCACTCAATGCCTCGCATAGCGACGGTAGAGTCAAACCGCTCCATACGATCGTGCCGATCACCGCGCGTAACGCGACGGCCTCCAGACATGGTGCGCCGGCGGACGTCCCGAGGAAGCTCGCAGCGAGTCGGCGTACGTGTGGCACGAGGCTCAGCGTCCCGTGGCCGAGCCGGAGTGCCAACGCGCGACGCTGCCGCGGCGTTGGGCGTACCCGCTCGCCGACACCCCGGTTGCCGTTACTCCGCACGGAAGCCTACCTCGCGCAACAGGATCGTCCCGAGCTGTCGCATCGGCTGACTCAATCGCTGAAGTGACACAAGACTGAGCGATCCCCAGGGCAGGGGTTCGTGTGAGTGCCCTATGAACGGCTCGATCTGATCGATGGGCGTCTGCAGTTCCAGCGCACGCGTGAGCCAGTAGTGCCGGGGCGCATTCAGAGGCCACGGGAAAAGCTCGCCGAGGCCTTCTTGCTGCAGAACGAAACGCACCAATTGGGCCGACAAGGACCTCGCGCGCCCATCGACGACGACGAAGAAGGCCTCATCCTCCGCGAGTTGATCCATCGCGGTGTGGGTCATGGCGCGCAGTCGGACGCGAACGCGATCCCCGTCGTGACAAAGTCGCTCCAGAAGTTGAGCGTCCCGAAGTGTGAGTGGCACCAAACGGGATTCGCGAGAAAATGGCGAGTCTTTGTCGCGAACGAAGATCCAACCCGCCTCCGGATCAGCATCGCCACGACGAACAGCTGGATCACGACAGGGCCGAAGCGCAGCCGCCCAGCCCAACCGGATCCAGGTGTACACGGCGGTCAGGTTCCAGGCCCGCGCTAATGCGGCGAGAGACCCGCCGAGTCGCACTTCGCGTCGCCGAGTTTCGAGGGCCTGAACGGCCTGTTGAAGGCGCGCAGTAAGCGGCACAATCCGCGAGCCGAACTCGCGATTCCCGGAATGGCTCGGCGTTATTCCGTGGCCGAGCACTGAGGCGAATGGCCAAGCGCGGCGCTTGCACTCGGCAGCGATTTGCGCTTCGAAGCAGCGAAAGGCGCTGACGTGCGCCATCGCCGCGTGCTGCTCGGAAACGTTGATGTAGCAAGATGTGGCGAGGTGAGGCGTGTAATGGAAATCGGCGGTCAGCAAGCTCGCCAAGACCCCGGGTAACCCGCATCGAGTGAGCCAACCAGGAAGCGACCGCGCAAGGCGGGCGAGCTTGCGCCGCTCGATCTTGCACATGGCATCGGCGAAGGGCTGCGGTCTCACCAGCTCCTGTCGCGTGTGCAGTAGTCGCGCGACGTCTCGTAAATATGGCACCAACGGCACCGACGCCCAGTCTGATCCTGAACGGCTTGCTTCCGCGCAGGCCTGCGACAGAGTCTCGTTGTACCCGACGCGTGGCAGGCGTATCCAGAGACGTCCGTCCTGGAAGTCAAGAACAAGATCGCTGTCGTCTCGAGGCCCAGAGCCCTGGGTGAGTGTTGTGAGCGTGCTCGGTGTCATGCCGTACACCACCGCCAATCCCTCGATGAGCGTCGAAATGCGCTGGTCTGCGCTGATCGCGCGCGGAGCTCGGCTGAACAGCCGCGAGTGAGCAGCCGCATAGTCGGCGATCTGGGAGGTTCTGCTGTCGTGCGGGAACGCGAGTCGAGACATTGTCGCGTGCTGCCTCTGCCACTGCGCCCGGCGTGCATGAGCTAAGGATCTTGGCCAAAACTGCGCACGTGGCACCCAATCGATCGCGCCTTCTCCCTCCCGCGCGGCGTGAGGCGGCGCACCCGGCAGCTGAAGTCTCGATCGTGTTCGAGTGGCGCTGACGCCAATATCTTCACGCTGGCGAATTGCTGCCAACACTCTTGCCGCAGCGGGATGCGATGCTCGGCGCGTTGCAGACCGTGAGCCAGGCCGAATTCGATGCCGCCCTTCGCCCAGGACCACCCGAAGTCGCGCAGCATAGCTGGCCACGGTGCTCCGGCTGATGCCCGTCGCCGCCTGATAGTTGCCCAGTACTGACCGAATCAGCTCAGATGTCGTTGCCAGTGCCACGGACGAACTCGTGCCGAAGCTCGGGGGTGAACTGGGAGAGTGGTTCGGCGTACAAGCACGCCACCCTGGCCGCCCGAAGATAGCTGTAAAGGTTCATATCGATCGTTGACCCGAAACGAAGCCCGTCCTGAGCCATTCCACGTTCGAGTGCCCTTACACGAATGTGAACGAGAGTGGCCAACACGACGTAGAGGCGTGCTTTTCGCTGAGAAACCGCTCGCCATGAGCTCCAATGAAACGCGGCGAAAGGCGCACGCGTGAACGATGGGCGGAGGCGACTGGAAGTTGTCGCGGGCTGAAATTCATTACGAAGCTGATGCAACAGCGTAACGAGCCGGCGCCGGATGTGCGCGGAGGCCTTCAGGCGGGTTGCCGTCGTGGCGAAGAGAAGCTGCGTGGAGGGCCAAAGCGTAAAGAGCGAGCGCTCGTCGAGGCACGGATCGTACAGCTTGATTACCAAGGAGGCTACACCACTTGCCTCAGGGCAGCGCTTGCTCATGCGCTGGCCCAACTGGCGTAGCCCATCGCTGATGGACCGCGGCGTGGCAAGGAGATGGTCGAGATCGACGAGCAGGTTCTCGAACGTCACGGTGTCCGCCGGGTGAGTGGCCGAGCACCGCGAGCTTGAAGCCGGTGAAACTGCCGCGCGGCCCAGATGGCCTGACGGCTCGTACCGATCTGCGTCGCGACAGCCGAAAGTGCCCCGCGCTTTGCCACGTCGTCGCGGTAGGTGAGCGCGTTCCAGATCGCATGACCGATTGCGCCACGCCGCGACGCGATCCGTGTGCCGACGTCAAGTGCTAGGAGTTCTGCAGCCAGCTGCTGACCGTGATGCGCGGTCGGAATGATGAGGGCCCGGAGCCGTATACGCGTCGCAGGGTCTCGGCTGACATCGAGCGCTGCTTGCCATGTTCGGATACCCGCGAGCAGGACAAAGTCGCCGGTGCGACCGCTTGGCGCCAGCACGAGCGGCGAAAGTGCGCTCAGCAATTCGACGTCGCGCGAGCAGGTTGCGCGGGAGACGACTTCTAGATTCTCGAAGACGCCCGCGGCCATGATCCGGACGCAATGATTTCCCCGCCGGGACTGCCCTCTCCGAACGGTTATCTGTGTCGGTATCCACGCAGCTTCTGCACGCACCATCGGATCCGAATGGTGCTCGAGCGAAAACTTGCGCACTAGGCGCCTGATTTTTCGCGCGCAAATCAGCTTGCGCGCTGGTCCTTGGCTGCTGGATGATCCATGCGGAGGCGCCGCTCATGCCGGATCTTTCGTTGAGACGGTCAGTCGACGCTGCGCGCGTCGACGTAGCGCTACGCTGGCAGTCCGCCTGGCGACGGGGAGCTTGGCAGCGCCTAAATGAGCATCAGCGGCGGCGGCGAACGCGGCCGCTGGCGGAGCGGTTGAAAGGAATCCTGCTGTCCTGGCCGTTGCGTTCGCACTCGCTGCAGCTTCCTCCTTATACAAGGCCCAAGGTGAGTGATTGGCCCCGCTGCGAAGAGCGTGAGCGGGAGCTCGGCGACGGCGAATACGGCGTCAGGCAGCACGAATTGCTGCGCGTCCTCGTCAAGCTTCTCGAGCCGGCGCGCCAACAGTTGCGTCAGAAACGGACCCCCGAGTCGCTGGATGAACTCGCCGACCTCGTGACCCGCGCCGCTGGCGCGGGCATCCGGGTAGTCGTCGCGGACATTTGTTCGATTGTGGAACGAGGGCGGGACGCGGCGTGGCGCGATCGCCAGCGAATTCGTGGAGCTCGCTACTTGCGCGAGACGGCGAAAGCGCAGGGCCGATTCGACCGCTGGTTAGAGGAAGCGAAGTGGGTGCTTGCAGAGCGAAAGCTGCTTCAACTCCCTCCAGAACTCGTTGCGGCTTTGGAGGAAGAGACACGCCCACGAAGCTGGGCCCGGGCACGTCTTCCATTGGAGGGATACGTGGGTCGTCCGTTTGCCGGAGGCGAAAGTCGGCCTTGGGAACAGAAGGTGGGCGATGCACTCAGGCAACTCGGGCTGTCCCGTGACGATGCTGAGGCGATTCGACGCTCTTGCGGGTTGATGGAACGATCACATCGGCGCGGCTCAGCCCGCTGATGTGCCGTGCCGCGTTGGTGAAGCTAGTTGACGGGTAGCTCGGAAGTAAGTGGCTCCGTGAGAGTCGTTGTGTGACGATATGACAGGGACTTAACCAAGCCTCAGCGCGATGGATACTCCGCGATCTGATCGTTCTCCAGTGCGCACGAGTTTATCGCGTCCCACGTGAGGAATGTAGTGGCTCCAGCGAACTTTCCACATCGCGCGCAAATGAGGAGATCAGGAAATTGTTTCTTCCAACCCCTCATCTGCTCTTTGAATGTCGGGTCGAGGCGCTTCTGAGCGGGCGTCCTTCGACTCATTCCCCACCCTCGATCAACAAACGCTCCACCTCGCGCAGCCGCGCTTTGTATCCGCTGGCGACTGGTCCCAGTCGTTTGGCGAATTCCAGGTCATCGAGTTCCAGCAGGAAATTGCTCACGGCCACCCGGAGCGCCATCGTCTGTCCAAAGGATAACGGAAAGCCGTCGTGAACTTGGCCGGGGAGATCTGGAAAATCGAAAACGTCGGGACGCATCGGTTCGGCGTGCCGAAATAGCCCGGACGCCTCGCCTTCGGGAACGAGTCGTCGAGCTCCATTGGCGTCTGGGCGAACGCCCCGGTGCAGTTCCGGGGCGCTTGCTTTGATGGACTACTCGCCGACGAGTGCGACCGGCACCGCGTGGGTGTGACCGGCAACGTGTCGAGTGAGTCTATCCCTACGGCTACCATGCCTCAGCCGATCACTGGAGCAAAGCCACTAACTGAGTGACAGGGCCACACACTAGGAGGCTTGGATATGAAAAGGTCGACCTTCACGCTCGCCGTGACGCTCGCCATCGGCATCGCGGTCGGCGCGAGCACGATGAGCTTTGTGAACGCGATGCAACATGTCAAGGTCAACGAGCTCTACAAAGCCGACCTCGTCACGAGTGAAGGGAAGGAAGCGAGCATGTTCCTCGCTGAGCTTGGGCCCGGCGCGAACATGGGCAAACACTACCACCCCGGTGACGCCTTCGCCTACATTCTCGAGGGAACGATGCTGCTCGAGATCGTCGGAAAGGAATCGGTCACCCTGAAGCCAGGACAGAGCGGCAGCCTCCCTCCACGGACTGTGCACGATGACAAGAACGCGAGCCAAACGGCCCCGCTGAAGTTCCTGGTGTTCCACGTCGCTAAGAAGGGCGACCCGCTGGCGGTTCCAGTGCAGTGATCTAACGTCGGGAGGTTTGGGGAACCGCATACACTATTGGGATAGAGCACTCGCCGACGAGCGCGACCGGCATCGGATGGGAACGGACGCCGTGGCAAGCAACGCGGCTGGCCGCGTGGGAGGTGTTGATTAGGCTGGAAGGACGGTAGCCAAGGGAAGGGGCATTTTAGGTCGCAGAAGCCGATTCGAGTATCCTGAATTTCAGAGGCAGCTATGCAACTCAGTCTGCCGTCGGCTCTGGGGGCATTCTTCTGATATCGACCGGATTCAAACCCGGCCAGTGGCCCAACGAGTAAGCCACAGCCGAAGCCCGCGCCGTCACTTTTGCCGCTGAAGGAGACACATTGATGCCGCTCCAAATAAAGGTGACAGCGCTGGCCGCAATCTACTTGCTAATCTCCGTCACGGCCACTCACGCCATCACCGGCGATGAGTGGCGGCAGCTACCAGAACTACCTCAAAAGGCGTACGTGTCGGGAGTGCTAGACGCCTGGTTCCATGTCGCCAAGCTTAGCCAGGCTGTAAAGCAGGCCAATCCAAGCTACACGCCGGGAGCAATGGAACGGCATTTTGCTCCGATCACGGATTGTACCCAATATCGAATGTCCTACGGGCAAGTGTACGCAATCGTCGCGAAGTACGTCAGTCAGAATCCCGAGCATTGGCACAACGGAATGCCAAGCCTTATCTGGACTGCCATGTCGAAGGGATGTAGCTCACCCTGATCAACGACAACCCAGAATTGCGCGCGTGCGGGGCGGTGATTAACCGAGACGCGAATCGTGACTGATCGACGCGGGCCTCACGGCGCCGTGCTGGTACGCGTCGCGGCGTTCGGCTAGACTCCCGGTCAGCCATCCTCTGTCGAGGTGCCCATGCGGCGGATCGGGCTCGCAGTCCTTGTCGCTTTCAGTTTCATTGCTGCTCCGGTCGACTCCGAGGCGCAGGCGGCAGCCCAAATCCACCGTATTGGGCTTCTAGAGAGCGGTCCACCGAGTTCCACCGCCGACCCCTTCGGCCAATGGGGAGCCTTTCGCGAGGGGCTCCAGACGCTCGGGTACGTCGAGGGCAGGAGCGTAGCGATCGAGTCACGATGGGCGGGCAACAAGTATGAGCGGCTCTCCGATCTCGCCGCCGAGTTAGTCCGACTCAACGTCGAGATCATCGTCGTGAGGACGACTCCAGCCGCCCGCGCGGCGCGGAACGTGACCCAGAGTATCCCGATCGTCATTCTTTCTGCGATCGACCCGGTAGGAGCCGGGCTGGTGGCGAGCCTGGCCCGGCCGGGTGGCAACATCACCGGGCTCACCACGCAGGCCCCCGACCTCAGCGCGAAACGAGTTCAGTTGCTTAAGGAGATGATGCCCCGGCTGTCGCGCTTGGCCGTTCTCTGGAACTCCGCTAATCCCGCGAACGCGGCCGGGTGGAGAGAGACTCAAGACGCGGCCCGAACGCTAGGGGTCCAGCTCCAATCCCGACAGGTGGAGGATGCGAAGGACTTCGAGCGCGCCTTTGAGCTGATTGCTAGGGAGCGCCCCGATGCGCTCCTCATCGTCGATGATGCCTTGACAGTAGGCCACGCGAAACAGATTGCGGACTTCGCAATCCGCGAGCGGCTAGTCACAATGCTCGGGAGCCCGGCAGTCCTCGCGGGGGGCGGTCTTATCGGCTATGGGCCGAACGTCCGTGAGATGGCGCGCCGCGGAGCATACTACGTCGACAAGATTTTGAATGGCGCGAAGCCCGCCGACCTTCCCGTGGAACAGCCCACCAAGTTTGAGCTGGCAATCAACCTGAAGACGGCGAAGGCCCTGGGGCTCACGATCCCTCACTCGATCTTGCTGCGGGCGGACCATGTGATCGACTCAGGGCGGCGTAGCACGCGCGCACGGATCTTCTCGCGCCCATCTACGGCTGGTTCACCGAAGGCTTCGACACGGCCGACCTCCGAGACGCGAAGACGTTGCTGGACGAGTTGTCCGCAGCTCCGAGGTGAACTCGGCATGCGCCCCCTCGTCGCCCACTGCCACCTCGGCCTGGGCAAGCTCTACCGGCGCACGGGCAAGCCCGAGCAGGCGCATGAGCACCTCACCACCGCGACGACGATGTACCGCGAGATGGACATGCGGTTCTGGCTGGAGAAGGCGGAGGCCGAAAAGATGGAGCTGACGTGAGGACTCATTCATGACTCCTCGCGAGGCGAACGCAGACCTGCTCGCTGAAATTACGGCACTGCGCGACCGTTTGGCGTCGCTCACCCGCGAGAAGACGCAGGCCGATGCACAGGCGACTGAAGCACTAGCGCAGAAGACAGCGACGGCAGAGATCCTTCGCGTGATCTCCAGCTCGCCGACCGACGTTCAACCGGTCTTCGATGCCATCGCCAGCAGGGTGGTCCGCCTGTGCGACGGCTTCTTTTCTACGGTGTGGCGTTACGACGGTACGTTGATCCACCACGCAGCGGACAATTACCCAACGGAAGAGATGCGGGCTATCTTGACGAAGGGTTATCCGGCTCCCGCGCAGCAAGGGAGCGTGGTGGCGCAGGCCATCAGCGAGGGCCGGATCATCCACGTCGAAGATCTTCTCGATCACTCGGCGCCACCCGCCTCACGCGGCGTAGCGATCGCGCTCGGCTATCGCACTCTTCTGTGCGTACCGATGCTCCGTGACGGTGTGTCGATTGGCGCCATCGCCGTTGCGCGCCAGGAGGCGCGGCCCTTCTCCGACAGGCAGATCGAATTGGTCCAGACCTTCGCCGACCAGGCGGTCATCGCGGTCGAGAATGTTCGGCTGTTCAACGAGACGAAAGAGGCCCTGGAGCAACAGACCGCGACGAGTGAGATCCTCCGCGTCATCTCCAGCTCGCCGACCGACGTCCAGCCCGTGTTCACGGCGATGGCCACGAGCGCGGCTCGGCTTTGCGAGGCGTTCGACGCCACGATCTTTCGAATCGACGGCGACGTGCTGCGTCTCGTCGCCCACGAGGGACCGATTGCTCCGGACACCGTCCTTCCGTTGAAGGACGGGACTCTCGGCGGGCGTGTGATCCGCCAGCGACGGGCGATCCACGTCGCCGATATGCAGGCCGAGACGCACGACTATCCGATCAGCCGTGAGGTCGCCCGTAGCCGGGGGTTTCGGACCATTCTGAGCGTTCCTTTGCTCCACGGCGCCGAGGCTATCGGGCTGATCGCGATACGGCGCACAGAGGTACGCCCGTTCACGGAACGGCAAGTGGAGCTAGTCAAGACCTTCGCCGACCAAGCCGTGATTGCCATCGACAATGTCCGGCTGTTCACCGAGACGAAGGAGGCGCTAGACCGGCAAACGGCAACCAGCGAGATTCTTCGGGTCATCAGTAGTTCGCCGACCGACGTACAGCCCGTCTTCGACACCATCGCGGCCAGCGCCACGCGATTGTGTGATGGCGTATACAGCGTCGTGTTTCGTTATGACGGTGAGGTTATCGCGGTCGCCGCTGACAATGGTCGGTCGGCAGAAACGTCAGCGATCATCCGAAGCGCCTATCCGGCACCACCTGGGCGAGGGACACTGGCCGGCCGCGCGCTTCTCGAACGCCGCCTCATCGCGATGACCAATGCCCAGGACAGCCGCGAGAACCCGGACGGCGCTGAGCGGGCTCGGGCGCTGGGCTACCGTGCGGGCCTTTCCGTCCCGATGATGCGCGGCGATATAGCAATCGGCGTCATCAACGTTCTACGCGTGGAGGCGACACCGTTCACCGACACGCAGATCCAACTGCTGCAGACCTTCGCCGACCAGGCCGTCATCGCCATTGAGAACGTGCGGTTGTTCAACGAGACAAAGGAGGCCCTAGAGCAGCAGACCGCCACGAGCGAGGTTCTGCGTGTCATCAGCAGCTCACCGACCGACGTGCAGCCGGTCTTCGACACGATCGTGAAGAACGCGAGGAGCCTGTGCCAGGCGGCGTTCGCGACGCTGCACCGGTTCGACGGCCAAAGACTCACGTTCGAGGCGCAGTACGGCATGCACGAGGCGCAGATCGAACGCGCGCGGCAGGCCTTTCCACAGCCGACCGGCCGACACATGGCTGTTGGCCGCGCGGTACTGGACCGGCGCGTCGCCCACATCCACGACATCCACGAGGATCCGGAGTACCACGTCCTGGCCCACCAGGACGACTACCGCACGGTGCTCGCCGTCCCCCTCGTGCGGGAAGGGGTGCCCGTGGGCGCGCTGGGTCTGTGGCGGCGTGACGTGCGTCCGTTCACCGACCAGCAGATCGAACTGGTGAAGACCTTCGCCGACCAAGCAGTCATTGCGGTCGAAAACGTGCGCCTGTTCACGGAGTTGCAGGAGAAGAACCGGGCACTCACGCAGGCCCATGCTCAGGTAACTGAGTCCCTGGAACAGCAGACGGCGACCGCTGAAATTCTCAGGGTGATCGCGAGCTCGCCGACGGACATTCAGCCGGTGTTCGACGCTGTCGCAGAGAGCGCCGCCCGCCTGTGCGAGGCAGGGGATGTTAGCGTCTTCCGCCGCGAGGGCTATCGGCTCGTCTTCGTCGCGCATCACGGTCCGATCGCCCAGCGCCACGGAGACTTCTCGCTCCCGCTGGTCCGCGGGACGGTCGGGGGCCGATCGGTGCTCGAGTCGCGCACGGTACAGGTCGCAGACCTCCAGAACGAGGACCGCGAGTTTCTTCCCGAGGCGGTCGAGAACGCGCGGCGGTTCGGCTTCCGCACGATCCTCAGCGTTCCGCTGCTGCGAGAGGGTATCGCCATCGGCGGCATCCAGCTCCGCCGAACGGAGGTTCAGCTCTTCAGCGAGCGGCAGATCGCGCTCCTCCAGACCTTCGCCGATCAGGCTGTCATCGCCATCGAGAACGTGAGGCTCTTCAAGGAGCTGGAGACGAGCAACCTCAACTTGACTACGGCGCTTGACCAGCAGACGGCGACCAGCGAGCTGCTCAAGGTGATCGGGCGTTCGACGTTCGATCTGCAGCCGGTGTTCGAGACGCTGGCGGAGAATGCGGTCAGGCTATGCGAGGCCGACCGCGCCCTCGTCTACCGCTTCGACGGACGGCTCCTGCGATTGGTGGTCGCCCACAACGCCTCCGCGGAGCTCAGGGCATTCATCGAGCGGAATCCCTTCGGGCCCGGACGCCAAAGTTGTGCCGCGCGGACCGCTCTCGAGCGGCGTACCATTCACATCCACGACGCGCAGGCGGATCCCGACTACACCTACGGGTCGAGGCAGGTGGATCCCTTTCGCACCATAATGGGGATTCCCATGCTCCGAGTGGATGAACTCTTGGGGGTCATCATCATATACAGGCACGAAGTGCGGCCGTTCACCGACAGCCAGATCGCCCTGCTGGAGACCTTCGCCGACCAGGCGGCCATCGCCATCGAGAACGCGCGGCTGCTCAGCGAGTTGCAGGCCCGGACGCAGGACTTGACCCGATCAGTGGGGCAACTTACGGCGTTGGGAGAAGTCGGACGTGCGGTGAGCTCCACGCTCGATCTCGAGACCGTGCTGAGCACCATCGTGTCTCGGGCCATCCAGCTTTCCGGGACGGATGGTGGCTCCGTGTACGAGTACGACGAGGCGACCGAGGAGTTCTCGCTTCGGGCGAGCCGGGATTTGCCGGATGCCTACGTCGAGCGCGTGCGAGATACGCGACCTCGGAAGGGTGAGGGCGCCGTCGGACGTGTCGCCCAAACACGCGAGCCGGTGCAGATCGTGGATATCGCCGATGCGACCGCTTACGAGAGCCGCGTCCGGAACATACTCCTACAGATGGGGCTTCGAGCACTTCTGGCCGTGCCGCTCATCGCCGAGGACCAGCTGGTTGGTGCGCTCATCGTGATGCGCAAGCGTACCGGAGCGTTCGCGGCTGAAGAGGTGACGCTACTCCAGACTTTCGCTACACAGTCGGCCCTGGCCATCCAGAACGCTCGGCTCTTCCGTGAGATCGAGGACAAGAGTCGCCAGCTCGAAGTCGCCAGCCAGCACAAGTCAGAGTTCCTAGCCAATATGTCTCACGAGTTGCGGACGCCCCTCAACGCCATCATCGGCTTCTCCGAGGTGCTGTCGGAGCGGATGTTCGGGGAGCTTAACGAGAAGCAAGAGGAGTATTCGAAGGACATCCACGCCTCGGGGCAACACCTCCTCTCTCTGATCAATGACATCCTCGACCTATCCAAGATTGAGGCCGGGCGGATGGAGCTGGAGTTGACGGACTTCCATCTACCCACGGCCCTCGATAGCGCCCTGACCCTGGTCCGCGAGCGAGCGGGACGGCGGGGCATCGCGCTGCACCTGAGCGTCGATAAGCGGCTGGGGCAAATCCAGGCGGATGAGCGGAAGGTCCGGCAGATCGTACTGAACCTGTTATCCAACGCGATCAAGTTCACGCCGGAAGGTGGGCGGATCGAAGTCGGGGCGGTCCTAAAAGACGGTTCGGTGGAAGTCTCAGTCAGCGACACCGGTGTTGGCATTGCCCCGGAGGATCAGGAGGCGGTCTTTGAGGAGTTCCGCCAGGTGGGGACGGCAGACAAGAAGGTGGAGGGCACAGGACTGGGCCTCACCCTGTGCCGGAAGTTTGTTGAGCTTCACGGCGGGAAGATCTGGGTGAAAAGTCAGATCGGGGCAGGCTCGATGTTTACGTTTACGATTCCGGTGCGCCATCGCGAATGAGCTGATCCTCGTCGTCGGCTTCAGGTTTCGCCTGCACATACGACAGTCTATAGAACGGTAGGCACCTCAGGTTTCGCCTGCACGACAGTCTATAGAACGGTAGGCACCCCTGAGCACGGGAGATCGTCTTGGAACTTACTCCCTTCACCATCCGGATCCCAGACGCAACGCTCAGTGACCTCCGCGCGAGGCTGGATCGCATCCGCTGGCCTGACGAGATCCCCGGCGCTGGCTGGCGGTACGGCACCGACCTCGCCTATCTGCGACAACTCGTAGTGTACTGGCGCACCAAGTATGACTGGCGCGTGCACGAGCGGCATCTAAATGCCTTTCAGCAGTTTACGGTGCCCTTGTCTGAGATCGAATTGCACTTCATTCATCAGCCAGGCGTCGGCCCATCCCCCCTTCCACTGCTTCTCTTGCACGGGTGGCCAGGCTCGGTCTGGGAATTTCACAAATTGATCCCGTTGCTGACCGATCCCGCTCGCTTCGGCGGCGATGCCAGGGACGCCTTCACGGTCATCGCGCCGTCGCTGCCTGGCTACGCGCTTTCCTTCCGTCCGCACCAGCCACGCATGAACCGTGTTGCCATGGCCGACTTGTTCGCGGCGCTGATGACCGTACTCGGCTACCATCGCTTCGCGGCGCAAGGAGGAGATATTGGTGCGCAAGTCGCCATGCGGCTGGCGTTCGCGCATCCCGAACGTCTGTATGCAATTCATCTCAACTTCATTGGAGCGCTCCGAGACGTCGAACATCCAGAGAGTCCAACAGACGAGGAGAGACGATACCTCGATGACTTACAGCACTGGATGACGGCGGAGACGGGCTACCAGTGGATTCAGGGAACCAAACCCCAAACGCTCGCATACGGACTCACCGACTCGCCCGTCGGCTTGGCGGCCTGGATCATCGAGAAGTTCCGGAGTTGGAGCGACTGCGGTGGAGAAATTGAGCAGTGCTTTACCAAGGACGAACTGCTAACGGCCGTGATGCTGTACTGGGCGACCGGTGCCATCAACTCTTCCTTCTGGCCCTACTATGCAAACCGGCACGGAGACTGGTCCGTGGCCACGGGCACGCGCATCGAAGTGCCCACGGCTTATCTCGCCTTTCCACATGAGATCGTACGGCCACCACGCTCGATGGCCGAGCAACGACTGAACATCCAGCGCTGGACGACGATGGCCAGTGGCGGCCACTTCGCCGCGCTAGAGCAGCCTGAGGCACTGGCCATGGACATACGTGCCTTCTTTCGGTCGTTTCGTGTCTGACATGTACGCGGTGTGCCGCGCAACAAGGTAAACTGACGCGAAAGGCCGCGTAGCACATGCTCGATCAACGCGGACAGCCCCTACGATCGACGGTCGTCTGCTAGACTCCCGCCAGCCATCCCCACTGAGGTGACGATGCGGCTGATCGGGCTTACGGTGGTTTTCGCTGTCAGCATGTTTCTTGCGCCGCTCGCTGCCCACAGTCAGCAGGAGCGGAGCGTTCGCTGGATCGGATTTCTTGGCCCAAGATCTCCGTCCGAGACCGCGCGCTTTCTCAAAGCGTTCCGACAAGGAC
>Ga0075424_100004042_pt1 | contig 13806 bp, 14 predicted proteins | sample SoiMethybrSBSTD3_FD_75301 | JGI IMG/M metagenome (GOLD analysis project Ga0075424, IMG submission 75301) | Bulk soil microbial communities from a Populus tree surrounding site in Tennessee, USA - Soil MetaG P. TD hybrid SBSTD3 | ecosystem: Environmental > Terrestrial > Soil > Tree plantation... | reverse complement strand
CTATGGGGGCGCCGTTTTTGCATTGCAAGGTCGGCTGGAGAAGCCTGAAGGCAAAATTCCGACCAGTGCCGGGTTTTCGACCGGCGATAGGGCCGTCGTAGGTCGAGATGCCGGCATTGGTCGGAAATTCGTCTGTACGGAGAGGGAGAATCGCCAGCATGCTGCTGAGCCGACTCGCCGAGACCCGGAAGGCGCTTGCCAGCACCCGCTCACGAAACGCCAAGCGAGACCTCATTGCTGACGTCCTGCGTGATGCATCTCGCGACGACGTCGAGATTGTCGTCTCATATCTGTCGGGAAGTCTGCGGCAACGGCGTACCGGGGTGGGCTGGAAGTCGTTGCAGTCGATTCCTTCGCCAGCGCAAGAAGCGTCGTTGACCGTCGGCGAAGTCGATGCCGCCTTTTCCCACCTTGCTGGTCTGGGCGGTGCCGGATCCACGGCTGCGCGCGGTGCGGCGGTGAACGCGCTGTTCGCCAGGGCAACGGCCGACGAACAAGATCTACTGGGCGGTCTGGTCTTCGGCGAGCTGCGCCAAGGTGCGATGGAAGCCGCCGTCCAGGAAGGGTTGGCCGCAGCATTCGACGTTCCGGCCGCCGCCATACGCCGGGCGGCCATGTTGATGTCGTCGACCACGGCTGCGGCAGCGTTGCTTCTCACTGGAGGTCTTGAGGCACTTCAGGCGGTAGGCCTTCAGGTCGGGGTGGGAATTCAGCCGATGCTGGCTGCTAGTGCGCCGGATCCGGATGCTGCACTCGACAAGACCGGCGTTCCGGCGCTCGCTGACTACAAGCTCGACGGCGTACGCGTGCAGGTGCATCGCACGGGGGATGAGGTACGGGTCTTCACTCGCAGCCTGGACGACATCACAGCGCGGCTCCCCGAGGTTGTGGAGGTGGCGCGATCACTTCCTCATGATCAACTCGTGCTCGACGGTGAGGTGCTCTCGTTGCGCAACGACGGGCGGCCGGAAGCGTTCCAAGTTGTGGCGTCGCGCACGATGAGCAGCGTGGACGCTGCTGGGTTCGCCCAGACAGGACCGCTCCAGGTTTTCTTCTTCGACCTGCTGCATGTCGACGGCCGCGACCTGCTGGATGCGCCGCTGGTCGAGCGGCTGGAACAGATGCGGCAGCTGTTGCCCGAAACGGTTACCGTCCCGCGACGGATCTGCGCCAGTCCCGCGGAGGCTGCCGAGACCTTCGCCGATGCCGTGAAACATGGCTACGAGGGCGTCGTGATCAAAAACCTCAGTGCCCCGTACGCCGCCGGCCGTCGCGACGCAGCCTGGGTCAAGGTAAAGCCGCGGCATACCTTCGACCTGATCGTCACAGCCGCCGAGTGGGGGCACGGTCGCCGTCAGGGCTGGCTATCCAATCTTCACCTCGCCGCGCCTGATCCGGCCTCGGGCGAGTTGATCATGCTCGGCAAGACGTTCAAGGGCCTCACTGATGAGCTGCTGACGTGGCAGACCACCCGATTTCTCGATCTTGAGGTCCGGCGTACGGCAAGCACGGTCTATGTCGAGCCATCGACGGTCGTGGAGGTCGCCTGCGATGGACTCCAGGTGTCGACGCGGTACCCGGGCGGCGTCGCGTTGCGGTTCGCTCGGGTGCTGCGCTATCGGCCGGACAAGTCGCCCGCAGAGGCTGACACCATCGAGACGGTAAAGGCGCTGAGCCCGATCATCGACGAGCCGTGACCGGCCCTTATAGGGCGCGCGTGTCCGGAAACTGTCGGCAGACTGCAACTAAATCCGCCGCGGAGATGCAATCTGTCGGCAGTTGCCGAGCGAGGCAATCAAAGCGGCTTCCGACCCGCGATCCGCGCTGAGCGAGCAAAAGCGCGCGAGGCAATCAAAATGGACAAACCCGCGAGCTTGGCAACGCGCACCTGCAAGGGGCCCAAATCAGGGCCTGAAAGGCAGAAAGCATGTTGGCCGGGCGGACAACTCCGGCGCTCGCGGGTTCGGGTGTCGGCTGTGGATTAGCCGGCCGCGTACGACCAGTTCTTCACAGTCGGGATGCGGCTAGCTGGCCGTCACCTCACATGTCCAACAGTCATTCATCCCTCGGACCACCTCCTTTCCCGTGTCCCACCAAGGTATGCGCGCTCATGGGTCCGGTCAACGGAGTTTGCAGAATGTGGTCGCGAGCATAGCTTCGAACGTGCTATGAAGCATCGATGACTTTGGCCCGGCTCACCGATGTATTGACTCCGGCCGCTGCCTCCAGGGCAGGGCTGGGAGCGTTCAATGTCTTCAGCATCGAGCACGCAGAAGCCTTTACCGCTGCAGCTGAAGCCGCCGGTACGCCGGTCGTGCTGCAGATCTCGCAGAACGCGGTGCGCTACCACAAAGCCCTGGCGCCGATCGGACTGGCCACGCTAACGCTGGCTCACAGCACGGCCGTCCCCGTCGTCGTACACCTGGACCACGCCACTGAGACAAACCTGGTCACAGAAGCCGTCGGATTGGGCTTTGGCTCGGTGATGTTCGACGGATCCACGATGCCGTATGAGGACAACGTCGCCGCCACTGCAGCCGTGGTGCGGCATTGCCACGACGCCGGACTGGACGTCGAGGCCGAGCTTGGCGAAATCGGCGGCAAGGAGGGTGTCCACGCGGCCGGCGCGCGAACCAAACCCGACGAGGCCCGGGCATTTGTCGAGGCCACGGGTGTCGACGCGCTGGGCGTCGCTGTTGGCACGTCTCATGCCATGACGGAACGTAGCGTCGCTCTTGATCTCGAGCTGATCAGTGCGCTTCACGCCGCAGTGCCGGTGCCGCTGGTATTGCATGGCTCGTCCGGTGTCCCGGATGAGGAACTGGTTCGAGCAGTCGACGCCGGCATGACCAAAATCAACATCGCAACGCATCTCAATCGGATCTTTACCGAATCGATTCGAGGGACGCTGGGCGCAAATCAGGACATGGTGGACAGCCGGCGATATCTTGGCCCAGCACGTGACGCCCTCGCCGCTGAGGCGGAACGATTACTGCGCTTGCTGAGCCGTGACTTGTCAGAACATCGCTGACCTAGACGTTCTGCGTTCTGACAAGTCGGCATGACGATGCAGAATGTCTGCGTGAGCGACCTGATCGACACCACTGAGATGTACTTGCGCACCATCTATGAGCTCGAGGAGGAAGGAATTGTGCCTCTCCGGGCCCGGATCGCAGAGCGTCTGCATCAAAGTGGACCAACTGTGTCGCAGACCGTTGCGCGGATGGAGCGCGACAACCTGGTTCATGTCCTCGGTGATCGCCATCTCCAGCTCACGGCGGAGGGACGCGTCCGGGCAACGCGCGTCATGCGAAAGCATCGACTCGCGGAGCGACTACTTATTGATGTCATCGGACTCGACTGGGAGAAAGTGCACGATGAGGCGTGTCGCTGGGAACACGTGATCTCCGAAGATGTGGAACGCAGACTCGTCGATCTGCTGCACACGCCAACCCTCTCCCCGTACGGCAACCCGATCCCTGGGCTGGACGAGCTAGGAGTCACCACGGCGACCGAGACGTTCCGTGACGGCAATGAGCAATTGCACGACGTGGTAAGCAATTCGGGCTCCCCGATCACGGTTGTCATCGAGCGGATGAGTGAGGAGATTCAGAAGGACGTCGAGATGATGGGTACCCTGCGGCAGGCTGGCATCCAACCAGGTGCCAAGGTGCGCGTCGAGGCAGGGGGACTGGGGATCAGACTGACGGTCGACGGTTTGCCCAGCTGCGAGATCGACCGCGAGGCATCCACCCATCTGTTCGTGTCCCGCGTCTGACGCCACCGCGAGGAGCTTCGCGGTGAGCAACGATGGCGTGAACTGGCGGAAGTATCTCGCCGACTTTCATCGAGATCGAGCCGGGATCGCCGAGGCCGTGCTGTCGCGAGCGCACGCCGGTGACCACTCGCCCTATCGGTGGCTGGCCAGAGCAGTGTCGGCAACGGCGACCACCGTAGTGGACCTTGCCTGCGGATCAGGTCCAATGTCGCGTGAGCTGGCTCAGCCGGGCCGTACGGTCGTTGGTCTGGACGTGTCTGAGCACGAACTGGCGTTAGCCGCCGAGCGGGGGCCTGGGCCATGGGTCAGGGCTGATGCACTGCGGTTGCCATTCAAAGACCAAAGTGTCGATGTCGTTACCAGCTCGATGGGGTTGGTAGTGGTGCAGCCGCTGAGCCAAGTGATCTCCGAAGTTGCCCGTATATTGCGCCCCGGTGGCGTGCTTGCCGCGATCGCGCCAGCAATCCGACCGCTCGCGCCGAGTGATCTCAGGGTGCTGACTCGGATCAACGGACGCTTGCGGACCAAGCCCCAGTTTCCTGGACCGGTGGAGCTGACCGGGTTTGCCAAGACGCTGACAGTGCACGGCATGCGGGCCGTCGAGGATGCCCGTGAGCGCTATCGATTCAGCATTCGCTCCCGCGCCGACGCGGAGTTGGTAATGTCCGCGCTCTACCTTCCGAACACCCGATGGTCGCGAGTAGAGGGGGCGATCGAGTATCTGGAAGTCGCCGCCAAGAAGCGCGGGGTCGTCGATGTCGCCATCCCGATGCGCCGCCTGGTGGCCATCAAGTGATGGGTACGGAGTGGGTATGGAATAGCCGTACGGCGTGTGCGGTTGACACAGTGGCTGCCTTGAAGCCCGCAGTCAGCAGCCGATCCCCAACGAGGAGCAAATGAATGACAACGATTAACATCACCGCGGAGAACTTCGAGGAAACCATCACCGACAACGACATCGTCCTGGTGGATTTTTGGGCGGACTGGTGCGGGCCCTGCAAGCGGTTCGGGCCTATCTATGAGAAGGCCTCGGAGGAGTACGACGGAATCGTCTTCGCCAAGTTGGACACCGACGCAAACTACGAGCTGACCAGCCAGCTGGGCATCGAGGGCATTCCTACCTTGATGGCATTCCGGGAGGGTGTGCTGGTTTTCAATCAAGCTGGAGCCTTGCCAGGGCACGCCTTAAAGCAGGTTGTGGACGCCGTCCAGGGCCTGGATATGGAAGAGGTCCACGCTGAAGTGGCCAAGCTCAGGGCTGAGCACGAGCAGACTCACGAACACAGCGAACAGTCATAGTTTTCAGGCCGCGTAGGCGTTTATCGTGTCGACGAACGCCGACGCGGCCTTTGCTACGTCTAGATCAATAGCCACCCCGATGTGCGGCCAGGGATTCGCAGCGACTCCTCGACCGAGGATTGAGTGACCGCGCTTAGCGCCTGTCAGCTCGATGCGTACGGGCAGCTCTTGGGTGACGAAGAGCTCGGGGTTGGTCAGGAGCACTAAGGCGCCTGCGTCGCCAAGCAGGCCTACCCTGTGCTGATTTGGCCCGCTGTGGCCGGTGCGTCTCTGGAGCAGCTCTCCGGCCAGCCGGATTGCTGGATGATCATGGGTGCGAAATCGATCGATGTAGTGCTGCTCGATCATGAGTCGCTCGAACATGTCAAGCCCATACATGTGAGTGGGAATCGCTGATTCGATCAGGTACGCCGCTGCTTCAGGATCCTGCCAGACATTGAACTCGGCGGTACGCCCGTTAACAGCGCCTCCCATGAAGATGATCATTTCAACCTGTGCCGCTATGTCTGGGTGCTCCTTCAATAGCAGCGCCAGGTTTGTTTTGGGCGCCAAGGTCACCAGGGTCACTGGCCGCGCGGAGTCCATGATCAGCTGATGTAGCAGCTCAACGGCCGTCAGGGGTGATCGCCGTCGCGGCGTATCAGGCAAGTGGATTCCAGCCAGCCCGTCGGGACCGTGAGAGGAGCTCTTCCGCCGCAAGGGCTCGACGAGGGGCTCCGCGGCACCGGCGGCGACGGGGATGTCTCCCGCGCCGGTGGCATCGAGGACCTTACAAGTGTTGATCATCACTTGGTCGAGCGGCACATTGCCCGCGACGCAGCTAATCCCACGTAGCTCAAGGTCTGGGTGACCTATCGCATAGATGATTGCCAAAGCGTCGTCGGTGCCGGTATCGACATCCATGACGATCGGCTTCAGCACACGGGACATGCTTGCAGAACCGATGCGGTTGGCCTGTCGAGACGCCTTAACGGCGGCCGCTCGTCATGTCGCCGCGAACGCCAGGCGGGCTCGATGGGGAGTTCTTTCGCGACAACTTGCGCCACACCCAACTCGATGGAATGTGCTGAGCGAACAGCACGTATGCCGCAGTCGAGTCGACTACCAGGGTGCTCTCAAGTTCTCGCCTCTCTGAGCCGTGCCCGGCGAACAACAGCTCATCGTCGGGGGCCAGCACCTTCTCGCCGTCGGGGGTGAGTACGGCTTCGCCATCGCGGAGCAGCAGCAGCGGCACCACCCGGAGTCGCCGCTCCCGATCCTCGGGACTTCGCAGCAGGTCCCCTAGGACTACCCGGCCTTCGGTAAGCCGTGCCCCGAGAGCCGGTGCCTGATCGCGATCCAGCTTGACCTTCCAGAGGGCGGGCAGCTCCCGACCGCAGTTCTGCCGCAGCCGCTGGATGAGATCAGCCGCCCACTGGTCGCCTTGCGCCGGCATCTCCTGGATGAAGCGCCACAGCATCGGCGTGCTGACCTGCGCATACACCTCGTGTGCAACTACCTCGGTCGGCACTAAGAGCGCGTCCAACTGCATGGCCTGGAACAGGGCGGCACTGGTCGGCTGGTTCTGTCGTGCGACGAGAAACAATTGCGGGTTAGTACGCCGTGCGGCGGCAAGCATGGAGAGGTTCGTGGTGTCGTTGTCGGTGCCGGCTACCAGTCCGACGGCGCTCCGGAGGTCGGCCTGGCCCAGCACCTCCGGATCTGAGGCGTCCCCGATGATCACTCCGCCCTCGGACGCACCCAGTTCGGCCGGCTCGATGATGGTGACGGCGAGGTCCGCGGCCCGCAGATCCGCAGTGATTTCCCGACCGAAGCGGCCGTACCCACAGATCACCCATCGGCCATGGGTGGGCGGACGGCCACGCTCGGGCAGTCGCGCGCCGGGGCCGGCCTCAAGCCAGGTAAGGAGCTGGTAGGCCGCCGGCGCGTTCATCGCGAGCTGCAAATGCTCGCCGAATCGGTCGAATGGATTGACCACCGCCGGCGTACCAAAGGCCCGCATCCGCTCTGCGATCGTGGCCGAGATGGTCCGCGAGACGACGGGCAGGTCAGGACGCACCAGCGCCGCTGTCATCGTGACGGCGAGATTAGCTTCGTCGTCGTTGGTGAGCGCGAGCACGCCGGCGCAAAAGGGATGCTCGAGACCTGCTGCGCTCAGGTGTTGCGGATTGGCGGCGTCTGCAACAAGGCCAGGAATGTCAGCGTGGTAAGAACCAAGATCGAGGGCGTCGACCCGGTCCGAAGACTCGTCGATTACCACCAGCTGCTGCCCGAGTGCGTCGAAGGCCTTTGCCAAGAGCTTGCCAGCGCGTCCGTAACCGACCATCAATAAGAAAGGCTCACGGAGCCGCGTCACCTTCCCGGTGAATCGCCGTAGCGCCAGCGCGTGCCGGAACGACCGGTCCTGGACAAGCGTCAGCAATGAGCCGATCGCGTACGCCCAGCCGATGACCGAGAGGTAGATCGAGAAGGTGACCCAGAGCCGCTGCGCCGGTGTGAACGGCCACGGCAGCTCACCGAACCCGATCGTGGTCGCCGTGTAGCTGATGAAGTAGAACGCCTCGAAGAGGTTGATGCGCGCCGGCTGGCCCGCCGGATCGATGCCCGGGATTAGGGTGAGACCGACCACGCTTACCGAGAAGATCACAATGAGGATGATCAGCGGCGCCCGCATGCGGCGCATGATCAAGAAAATGGTCGAGGATGCCTGGCTTGACGACTCGATATGTACGCGCGACGGGCCGCGCCTATCAGACTCGCGGCGGCTGAACAGTTGAGCCCAGAAGATCAACAGCGGATTGCTCACAGTGCACCACCTTCATCCGCGGTGGAAGGTGACGGTCTCGATCACGAGCAGCACCACCGAGACTAGATTCGCCAACAGCGCGCCGCCGGACAGGGACACCATGCTGGCAGTGACATCACGTTGATGCCTTCCGCGGAAATCTCTTTGGCCCAGATCCAGACGACGCCTGCCGCGACAAGCTGCAGGTCCGCTACCAAGCTGGTGGCCAGGTGCACGGCGCCGATCTGAGTCCGATCACCGAACTTCAACACAGTGGCAATCAGGCTGACGACGAGCGCCGCAAACAGCTCGTAGATGTTGTGCACATCCGGGTTGGCGATGTCACCAAGGAAGAACCCGAAGTTGAGCGTTGCCGCGAGCAGCACGAAGAAGCCGAAGATGACTTTTTCGAGATTCATGCCCCTCCTTGCCGGTCGAGGCGCCGGTGCTTGGGTCGCCGATGTTGGGAAGTGATCAAACTGTCTCATGCCGAGCCGGGACGATGACGCCAAGCGGTCACCCGCACTGTCAGCATCGTCCTAGGTGGTGATTCAGGAACCGGTTTCTGGGAACCCGATGACGGGGTAGGTCTGGCGCATACGCGCTGTTATGTTGAACTGCGCCTTGAAGTCTGAGGTGGTTGCTTCGCCTATCCGGCTTGGTGGTGCGAGGTCGATGAGCGCCGCGATCGCGGCAGGAAACTCCGGCGCCCCCCACATCGACTGCCCTACCGACTACGGGAAAGATCCAGCGATCCATGATCGACGATGTTGGATCAAGATCATGGCAATCGCCGCGAATACCTTGGCTTCGTTGGCGCATAGCCGGTCGACTGTACGGTGCCCGTTGCGGGAAGCGGTCGACTCCGAGAAGCTCCCCGATTATGATCATCATCTTTCTGTACGAGGTGTCCGTGGCGACCGCGATCCCATGTTTGCGTCTGGGCGTTCAGCGTCTGTGTGTGCCAGCTGGTCCTTTTTATGTGCATCGATCGAGGCGCCTCACCAACTCAGCGGTGTTGAGTCAGCTCAGTTCTTCCGCTGATGCTTGGGTTGCTTCGTCGACTCTCGAGCGGCGCCGGAGCAGCGCGATGCCCACGCTGAGCACGAAGACGAAGCGCGCGGGTGGTAAGGATGGCTACCGCGTAACTACCACGCCCCAGCCGAGGAAGTTGCCGGCAGCGTTGATCACAGGGCGATAGCGGCGAAGGTGTCGGCAGTGGCCGCCAGCGCGGAGGCGCTCATCGTCTGATTCCTTCCATTCCGGGGTCAAGGTAGAACTTGCATCGTGGCGACGGTGAGTCTCGCTCCGTAAAATACTGTGTCTCCAATGACTAAGGGCCGACGACGGATGGATAGGAGCCCCTGATGTCGGTACCGAACAGTGCGGATCGACGGCCGGCACCCTATTCCAAACTCAGACGTCTGGTTGCTAGCCATCCGGTGGTGGCCTTCCTCGTGTTGACCTTCGGGTTCGGATGGATCAGCCTGATCCCCATACTGCTGGCGGAGAATGGGTTCGGCGTCCTGCCGATCGAGCTGCCACTGACCGTGGTCCAATCGCTTGCCACCATCGTGGGGCTGGCCCTTCCGGCCTTCCTGATCACCGCGGCCACGGGTGGCAAGGAAGGCGTGCGAGATCTCCTTAGGCGGTTGCTGCGGTGGCGGGTCGGACTCCATTGGTACCTCTTTGTGCTCTTCGGCCTTCCCCTGGGCGTCTTGCTCTCGGCGATCGTTTTGCACGGCGCAGCACCGCTCGGAGCGCTCGCGCGGAACTGGGCCTTGCTGTTCACCACGTTCTTGCCGGGCGTCATCGTGCCCTTCCTGCATACCAACTTGTGGGAGGAGCTGGGATGGACGGGTTTCTTGCAATCAACGCTGCAAGACAGGCGCGGGCCCTTGCTTGCAAGCCTGATAGTGGTTCCGTTCTTCGCGCTGTTCCACGTGCCGGCACGGTTTGTCGCCGGCTGGATCGTTGACGATCACACACCGCTCGGCCAGATCCCCAGTGTTGCATTCGAGTACTTCGTCTTGACGGCGGTCATCGCCGTGTTCTTCCGGGTCCTCATCATGTGGATCTACAACGGTTCCGGGCAGAGCGTGATCATCGTTGGGCTCTTCCACAGCGCCTTCAACATGACCATTGGGAAGCAGGTAATGCCTGAACTCCTGAACCTCCCCGCGTCCCAGACCTCACTGATGTGCTTAGGGGTGCTTGCGGTGCTCGCAGTGGCGGTCGTCGTGCTCACACGGGGGCGTCTCGCCTACAAGGAGCGACCGGCCGGGGCGGTGGGAACAGCGGCTCAACCGAGGGTGCATTGACCACCATCTAAACGCTGCTGTGATAGGGCCAGCCAGTGCATTACATCGACCCCTCCGGTAACGGCTCTCGTTGTGCGACTGATCACCCGATTGCCCAAGCCCTTCCTTGTGCTCGTTGAGTAGAGGGGTTTCGACGTGCGAACCATACTGATGATCATCTCGAGGTGGCGAGAGGGCTCTGCCGCGCCTGGCCGACGCGACCAAATAGCTCGGTGCCGACGGCGGCAACGAGCGATATATCAGCAGGATTGCGCGCCCAACGATCTTCGCGAATTTCGAGGACGTGCTGGCCGCCGGTTGTCCGGCACAGCTCAGCGACGGAGTGTGGGGTAGGGCTTGCCGACGGTGTCACGGGCAGGATGGGCGGCACCGGCGTGGGGCCGGGCGAAGGCGCGCAGCAGCGTCTTGGTGATGTGCTCGACCAGCGTTTGGGTGCGTGTGCCATTCCGACCGGCCAGCGCCTTGACCCAACCCATGGTTCCGGTGTTGAACACCCCGGCGCCGGACTTGGTGGAGTAATAGGTGGCGTCGGCGTAGCGGAATTTGCCGCATTGAATGGGAGAGTGCAGCACCACGTCGAGCGGCCGCGGCACCGGATGCCGGGGCTGAACTGCGTCGAATTCTGGTCCCAGCGCGCCCGGTAGCCGGTCGCCGCGCCGCAGCTTGGTGCCAATGAGCAGCCAGCTCGAAGCGTCGGCGACGACCAGATCGCCAATGCCGGGGAAGCAGGCATAGGACGCACCCAAGAGCCTGCCTGGCGGGTCAGCGGCTGGGGGTGAGGGCCAGTTCGCGGTCGTTTGGCGTGGGTGTCGGCGTGAGACCGGGTCCTCGGCCGGATCCTTGTAGTTGACTTCGAGCCGATTCGGGCCGATGGCGGTGGACTGCAGCCGGATGCGCCGGTAGACAGCGTTGGCGCCGAGAAAGGCCAAGTTGGTGCCCCGGTGTCGTGCCGCGGTCAACGCCCGGCGCATCGCCACCGAGTAATACTCGTCGTGACCCATCGAAATCAACCCGGCAGCGCCATCTAGCAGGTGCGGATCCCGATGCAAATCAACATCATCGGCGTAGGCGAGCGGGAGTTTAAGCCGTTCGGCGAGCGCGACAACCGGCAGCATCCGAGTCAGAAACTCCGCAGCTCCCAACCCCTCCGCGTAAGGACGGTCAAAACTGACTGCACGGGCGCGATTGGCTGCGTCCCCCTTGCCCTGCGGCCCCCAGTAGAGATTGCGGCCGCCCCAGTCGTTATAGGCCTGCCAGGTGGTGTCGGGTGTAAGCAGCACCAGCCTTCCTTTGGTGCTCGGCGAACGTACGGTCAGTGGAACGTAGGACGAACCACCCCTGGCGTCCAGGCGGAACAGATAGGCGCCCGGCCGCCAATCCGTCGTCGGCACCTTGAGTGAGAGATGCCAGGGAGCGAACGGGGTGTGTGTCGCACCTGACGTACGCGGGCCCACCTGACGCCGGCCCTTCTGCCAGCCGCTGCGCCAAACCCGGGCGCCCCTGTCGCCGCCGTACCAGCCCATGCGGTAGGCGGTGACCCGCCATCGCCGGGACCGAGTAGACACATAAAACGACACCGGCTGGCCCGGCGCGACGCTGGCGCGGCTGGCGAAGCCTTCCACCGCGGGAACTCGGCGCGACTTCCACGGCTCCCCGAATGCCGCGTCGCGGCGGGAAATGCGCCAACTCTTGGTAGGTGACTCGATGACTCTCGGTGTCGGGGGACCGTTGGTCACAGCGGCCCCCGGCGGCTCGGGGGTCGGGGGCAGCGAGGAGGCAGTGTTAGACGATGTCGGCGGCGTCAAGGGCGCGGAGGCGGAACACGCCGCTGTAACCACCAAGGTCACCACGGCCAGCAGGCTTCCCAGTCCCCGACTGAAGTCCACCCCCGGGATACTAGATTGTCAACGCGAACTCAGCCAGGCAGCGGCGCACCCTACCTGCATATAACCCCAGGGCCGATGAATCGAAGCCAATGAGCACCAAAACCGGGCAGTCGATCAAACGGCCGGAAAGACGACCAGTGGCGCAGCCAACTAACCATCGCATACCTAGCCAAGATCACCACCAGTCGGCGGGGCCGACAGCCAAGACGCGTCGGCCACAGTCGCGGTACGACCCATACGTTTTCGAGTGATTGGGCGTCACGACGGGCAAGATGCGCGCCGCCCTCTGAGCAGGTTCGGGGTCAGGACGGTTCCTCGGCAGATACCGCTACACCGCCCTCGACTGCGACGATGCGATGGTCCTCGGCGTGGGTGAGTTCTGTGCGGAGGAACAGGTCGTCGGTCGGCAGGTGCAGGTCGAAGCGAGCGAAGGCCGCCAGGTGGAGGTCGCCGGAGTGGGCGGCGAGGTCGAGCACGTGTCCGCCGATGCTGCGATCCTCGCTTAGGAAGTGGAGGTGGAGGCCCGCGACCGCGATGCCCTGATAGATCGCCGGCGTCCAGAATCCGACCACCGTGCCGCGGATGTCGCGCGCCACCGTCTCGACCTGGTGATTCGTCACCTCGGCGAGCCGCGGGAACGGATGATGCTGACGAGGCGTGACCCGCACGCGGACCTCCGACAGCCGCCCGTCGAAGCGCACGGCGTGGAAAAGGTTCCGGCTCGTGAGCCCACCCTCGACGGATGCCGCGAAGCCCGCGAAGTCCTGCTCGCCCAAGCCGACTCGCGGGACCTCAGGAAATTGGCACACGATCGCGAACGGGAGGATGTCGTCGTCGTCCATCGCCAGCGGCGGACCATCAAGCGTGCACTCGATCGCCTCACCGTCTACGATGACGACCTCGCCGCCGAGGTGGTCGACGCAGCCAAGCCCGAGGTCCCCGATCGAGCGCGCTTCGGCGACGCGCAGACCCGACTCGTAGGCGCCAGCGAGCAGCGCGTCGAGCACAGCGAACTGCGTCACGGCGGCGCCTGGCAGGGGAGACGGAGTCATCACGGTTGAGGGTACCGGCGATCGCCAGCCGCCGCCCACCTCCGGAGTACGCGGGCAAAGGAACAGTCCTAACGCTCCTCTATTGGCTGGCCTGCCTGAGCGGGCCAGCGTCTCACATATTCCGCCCGGCGACCGATCCCCAGAGCTGAACGCCACACTGGGTCGTCTGCAGTCCCATGTGTCCCCCGGGTTGGCCAACCTTGTCGCGCTAAGTGGATCTCACAGCGGAGGATGAGAGGGGGCTTCATCCGGTGAACCGGGATCTGACCGATCCCCCGCTCGCGGTGAGAGCGTGCCACTACGCTGCTCATGTGGTCGTTGGCGAGCACGTACCACACGACTGTGCAAAACATGGCATGAAGGAAGATGCCAGCGCTGATTTAGAGGCCGGCCCCCATAGCTCAGGGGATAGAGCAAAGGTTTCCTAAACCGATTTCGGGCACCTAGTCCCGAGCCGGAAATGTCGGTTGACTAGGTGAGATAATACTCGTTGCTGGGCGACATATTTAAGCATCTGGCACTGCTAATGGCACGATAGTGGCACGACGACCTAACACTCCCCACTAGGCGCAATCTGCGGGGGGAAGCGTCGTACCCGCACAGCATGCGTTGGCGCCCCTACGCGACGGTGGCCGGGGATCAGGCGCCAGGGCGGAACCAGAACTGCGCCGCCTCACTGCTCATG
>Ga0075424_100004039_pt1 | contig 13810 bp, 18 predicted proteins | sample SoiMethybrSBSTD3_FD_75301 | JGI IMG/M metagenome (GOLD analysis project Ga0075424, IMG submission 75301) | Bulk soil microbial communities from a Populus tree surrounding site in Tennessee, USA - Soil MetaG P. TD hybrid SBSTD3 | ecosystem: Environmental > Terrestrial > Soil > Tree plantation... | reverse complement strand
GGGAATGCTTCCCGTTGTGGTAGCTACAGGAAAGGAGGTCTGAACATGATTCTGCTCATCTTGCTCGCGCTGCTGGCAATCATCCTCTTCGGCGTGGGCTTCACCGTTCACTGGCTCTTCATCGTGGCGATCATCGCCGCGCTCCTGTTCGTGATCAGCTTCTTCGTCGGCGGAGCGGGCGGCCGGTCGCGTCGAGCTTGGTGGTAAGCGCGGGCGGGGTCTGGGGCCCAACGGCCTCGGACCCACCCCTTCCTCTTAGAGCATCATGACCCAGCTGCGGCCACAGGCCCGGCATTCGTGGTTCTTGCGCCCGCAGCGGCGGCACTCCCAGTACGTCCACCAGATCCACTTGAAGTGATTGATCTCGAGGACGAACAGAACGACGATCCAGATAAGGACGACGGTCCGGTCCATGCCTCAGCTTTCGTCATTCGAGGGGTGGAACGCAATGGGCCGTTCGGCCTATTTGGTGTTGCGTGGCTGAGCGCCTACCAGGCCACCGCTCGGTCGCGAGTGACGAGCACGCCTTCGGGAGCCGGACTGCCGCCGATAGCGAACGCGAGCTGCTCCATCGCCTCGGGCACCAGACGGTAGAAGGTGAACGTCCCGCGCTTGGCGGAGATCTCCACCAAGCCCGCTTCCTTCAGCACTCGCAGGTGGTGGGAGACCGTCGGTTGAGACAGCCCGAGGAAGCCGGTCAGGTTGCAGGTGCAGACCTCGCCGCGGCCCGCGAGCTGATTCACGATTGCCACCCGGGCCGGATCGGAGAGGGCCTTGAATCGCTCTGCTAACGCCTCGGCCGACCGCTTCGGGAGCGGCGGGGCACCGGGTGCGCAGCACGGCTGTTCCAGTACTCGGAGCTTCTTCATTGACGTATATCAATGTATCATCATCGAAGGTCGTCGATGAAAGGAGGCCCCATGGCCGTTTGCGACTGTGGCTGTGACTGCGACTGCAGCGGTGGTTGTTGCTGCTGACGTCCTCCAGGGGACTGGCACCCGCCGGGTGCCAGTCCCCTGAAACCGCTCGTGTCTAGACGTTGAAGCGGATGTTCAACACGTCGCCGTCCTCGACCACGTAGTTCTTGCCTTCAAGGCGCTGCCGGCCGCGCTTGACGACCTCGGCGCGCGAGCCCGCTTCGACGAGGTCGTTCCAGCGGATCACCTCGCAGCGGATGAATCCACGGGCGATGTCGGTGTGGATCGTGGCTGCGGCAGCGAGCGCTGTCTCCCCCCGCCGTAGCGGCCACGCCCGGGTCTCGTTCTCAGCGGCGGTGAAGAACGAGATCAGGTCGACTGCCTCGAACAGTCGGCGCGCGATCTCGCCGACCGCCCCTGTTGCGCCTTCTCTGAACGCCGTCGCCTCCTCTTCCGGCAGCTCCGCGAGCTCGGCCTCGAGCTTGGCATCCAAGCCTCCCGGGCCGTTCCGAACCTCGATCAGCGGCTTCGTCGTCAACGGCTCGAGCCCCGGTGGCAGCTCCCCCGGCCACTCCGAAAGCGGGCGCTCGGCCTCGAGATGAGCGAGCACGGCCTCGAGCTGGACAACCTCTTCGCGGTGTTGCGGATCCCCGGACTTCGCCTGCTTCCGAACCCGTTCGAGCCGCCGTTCGACGTGGTCGCGGTCCGCGATCAGCAGCTCGAGCTTCAGCGTCACAAGATCGTCCTCGGGATTCCTCGTTCCCGACCAGGCGTCGAGGACGACCAGCAGGGCGTCGACCTGCCGCAGGTTCCCTAGCAGCTGGGCTCCGGTACCGGGGACATCGACCACCCGCAGAGCCGCCGGCGTGATCTTCCTGGCCTTCTCGACGGCCGCCACCGGCTCGAGGCGCTCGTCCGGGATCGTCGCCATGCCGACGTTCTCCCTGCCGGGGACGGATGCCCCGGTCCGGGTGAGCGCCTTGAAGAGCGTCGTCTTGCCGGAGTTGGGCAGGCCGACAATGCCGACCGAGAGGGCCAGCCTACGGCTCCCGGGCCGGCGGATCGGGAGACGTTGCGATCTGCCTGTGCAACGAGGCCAACGCGCGGTGTTGGAGCGATTTGATCGCGCCCTCGGTCTTGTCGAGAATCGTCGCCGCCTCGGCATTCGAGAAGTTGAAGACGAACTTCAGCGTCAGCACCTGCTGCTGCTCGTGCGAGAGCTTCTCGATCAGCTCCAGCATGCTCTGCCGTCCAATCGACTCGAGAGCCTCCTCCTCGGCCGCGCTGCCTTCGCCGGGATCGGGCTCGGGCACGTCCTCCTCGGGCTGCCAGCGCCTGTTCGCGCGGAAGTGATCCATAGCCAGGTTGTGCGCGATCCGGAACAGCCAGGCCGAGAAGGGAGCCGACCGCCAGCGGAACTTGCCGATCGACTCGAGCATCTTCACGAACACCTGCGTCGTCAGGTCCTCCGCATCGTGGCGGTTGCCGACGCTCATGTGCAGGTAGCTGTAAATGCGGTCGAAGTGGAGCAGGTAGAGCCCCTCGAGCGCATCGCGATGCCCCTGCTGCGCCTGCTCGACGAGTCGCCGCAGTTCCCGTGGCGAGACTCCGCGGCTGGGCGCAGTCGTGTCGGCGGCTTCAGAGGGCATCGAGCCTGGGATGCCCGCCCGTGGGCCTCTCGTAACCCGGGGCTCTACGAACCGCTCGAAAAGCCGAGCCTGGCCTCGCGCGTGAACCGCTTGATGTAGACCACGCGGCCGAGCGGGATCGTGTAGCGCCCGTCGTCCGCGTCGAGCGTCAGCGCGCCGTCGTTACGCGACGCAAGCGCCTGCTCGAGCTCGTCCGCTGACGCAGTCGTCAGGCGGGCGCCCATGATCTGGCCGCCGTCGAAAGCGATTTCTACGACCACGCGATCTTCGTCAGCCATGAACCAGCTCCGAGAGGACACCGTCGACCGCGTCGGGATGGAGGAACGCGACCTCGAGCCCGAACAGGCCCTGCCGCGGCTCCTCGTCGACCAGCTCGACGCCTTGGTCGGCGAGCTCGCCGATCGCCGCGCGGACGTCGGCAACCTCGTAGGCGACGTGGTGCATCCCGGGCCCGCGCTTGCTGAGGAACTTTCCGACCGGCGTCTCCTCGCCGAGCGAGGCCAGCAGCTCGACGCGGCCGTCACCGACCCTCAGCGAGGCGGCTTCGACCCCCTGGTCGGGAACGGTCTCGCGGTACTCGAGCCGAGCGCCGAAGATGCGCTCGTAGGTCGTGACCGCCTGATCGAGATCTTCGACGGCGACACCGAGATGGTGGATCCCGCGAGCTTGCACGCGGGCGATGCTACCTACCGGGGTCGGCCGCTAGTCGACCGGCAGCGAGACGACCTTGACCGTGCCGGCGGTCTCGCTCGCGCGCGATTCCGGCTCGACGTCGCCGAGCAGCACGTCGAGCTCTTGGCGGTCGAGCGTTTCCTTCTCGAGCAGTGCGTTGGCAATTCGGTCGAGGGTCGGGCGGTGCTTCCGCAGCAATCGCTGGGCTTCCTCGTACGCGGCGTCCGTCAGCCGGGCCTGAGCCTGGTCTCGAACACGCTTCGTCTCCTCGGAGAGCGCGTAGTTGTCGGCGCGCATGGTCCGCGAGGAGACCGTCGTCGACATCCCGTACTCGAAGACCATCGCGCGCGCAATCTCTGTCACCTTCTCCAGGTCGTTTGCGGCGCCGTTGGTCACCCGGCCGAAGACGACCTGCTCGGCTGCGCGGCCGGCGAGGCAGACCTTGAGCAGGTCCTGAAACTCCTCTGTCGTGTGCAGGTAGCGCTCCTCGCTCGGCAGGTTCAGCGTGTAGCCGAGGGCTTGGCCGCGGGCGATGATCGTGACCTTCTGCACCGGCAGCAGGTCGCCGACGAGGTGGGACAGCAGCACATGCCCGCCCTCGTGGTAGGCGAGAATCCGCTTCTCCTTCTCGGTGACGACTCGACGCTGCTGGAGTCCGGCAACGACGCGTTCCATTGCCGCATCGAAGTGCTCGTGGTGCACGAACTGCTGCTGTGCTCGACCGGCGAAGATCGCCGCCTCATTGGCAATGTTCTCGAGCTCGGCGCCGGTCAGCCCGGCGGTTTGGCGCGCGATCAGCTTCAGGTCGACGTCAGCCGCAAGCGGCTTGCCTCGTGTGTGGACCCCGAGAATCTCTTCGCGACCGGCGAGATCGGGCGCGGCGATCAGAACCTGGCGATCGAAGCGTCCCGGGCGGAGAAGAGCGGGGTCGAGGTCCTTCAGCCGGTTCGAGGCGGCCATGACGACGACCTGCTCTCGCGACTCGAAGCCGTCGAGCTCGACGAGCAGCTGATTCAAGGTCTGATCGCCTTCGCGATTGAAAGAGTGTCCTGAACGGGTGGCGCCAACCGCATCGAGCTCGTCGATGAAGACGATCGAGGGCGCGTTCGCGCGCGCCTCTTCGAACAGCTTCCGTATTCGAGCCGCGCCGAGGCCGGCGAACATCTCGACGAAGGCGGAGGCACTCTGCATGTAGAACTTCGCCCCGGCCTCGTTCGCGATCGCCTTGGCGAGCAGCGTCTTGCCCGTGCCCGGCGGACCATAGAGGAGAATCCCCTTCGGAACACGGGCGCCCAGCCGCGCGAACCGCCGCGGATCGCGGAGGAAGTCCACCACCTCCTCGAGCTCTTCCTTGGCCTCCTCGAGACCTGCGACGTCGTCCCAGGTCGCTCTCGAGTCGGACGTGATCGTCTTCGCAGCTGTTACCCGCGGCATCACCTGCAGGGTGCGCCAGAGGATGTAAACCATCATGACCAGGAGCGCGGCCAAGAGCACCGGCAGCCAGTCGGCGACCCCGTTCCGGAACCAAAAGAGCCAGTCCATCCCCATCTCGTTATGGACGCCCGCCGGCGATTCGTCAATGGTTAGCGGCTAGGCAGCGCCAGTCCCGGCCAGTTCGCGATCGGCTCGGTCGAGCGAACGACATACATGCCGGCAGCCGCATACCGCTCGAAAGCGGCGTCCGCCTCATCCGTGTAGTCGACGACGCCCGGGACGACGACCGCAGAAGTGCAATCCTCGAGCAGGTAGGTGCGGTCCGCGAGCCGTTCGCGCACGTCCTCGTCGCCCAGCAGGTCGTCGATCGTCCAGGCCAGGCAGTGGCTCTTGGCCTGACCGGCAACGACGACCGCGTCGAACGTGAGCAGCTTCTCGATCAGCTCGGCGTTCTTGCCACCGAGTCGATCGCCGTCCGGGCCCTCAGTCACCTCTGGCCCGAGCATCGAGTAGTGCTCGGTGAGCGGGTTGTCGCCCTTGGCCTGAAACTCCGGGTTGCTGAACCGAGCGAGGCCGTGGAAGAAGATCGCCTCCTCGACGGCGGAGACGAGCGCATGACCGATACCGCCGAGCATTGCGTGATAAGGCCAGATGGTCAGGTCGTACTTCCCGCCCTCGGCGAGCTGCCGTGTGTAGTGGGCGAGGTGCCGCTCGGCGTAGCCGCGATCGATCCCGAGCGCATCGGCGACCGCGCCATTCATTCTCCAGCGGCCGCTCGCGACGTCCTCGGCCGAGACGAGCGTGTACGGAGCGGGATGGTTGCCGTGCTCGTCGACCAGCCAGATTGCATGGAAAACCTGCATTGCATGGTGGGTATCGAGGCTCGGAAAGATCTGCGTGATCTCGCCGAGGTTGCGGTAGATGAAGTCGCACAGGCGCCGGTTGTCGTCGACCGCACCCGTGCCCGTGCGTCCACCCACGAAGAGCTCGAACTCGGGGATGCAGAACGTGTTCTGAATGTCGACCGCGAGGAGGCAGAGCCGAAAGTCGTCCTCAGCGGCGCGCCCGAGGCCATGCCCGTTCGCCCACGACGACGCCTCGCGCGCCCGCTCCTCGTACGGGACGCGCCAGACCTCGCCGACGCGGGCAGGATCGAAGTGCGGCGGCACGGGAAGCTCAGGCATGTCCACCAGGGACTGTCCCCGAACGGGGACTGTCCCAAAAACGGTTACTGGGACAGACCCCTTCGGGGTCAGTCCCTGCAGTTCGCTGGGTCACTCCACGAGCTCGAGCCGCTCGTTGGGTCGGAAGCGGCGACCGGCCTTTGCCGACGGGCGGCCGTCGGTGAGCACGACGTCGGCGGTGAAGTCGTTCGAGCCACGGATCAACGACGACCCGACCCCGTAAGAGTCGACGGGAACGCCCCGCTCCTCGAACTCGCGGATCTTCTCGACCGTGAACCCGCCGGAGACGACGATCTTGATCCGCTCGAAGCCGTCGCGGTCGAGCGCCTCGCGGACCTTCCGAACGAGCCGCTCGTTGACGCCGGTCGGCTTGAAGTCGCCCAGCTCGCTCCAGAGGGAACGGTCGACGAGCGCCTCCGACGTGTCGAGCCGAACGCCCCAGAGCCTCGGGCCGAGGGCGCGGGCCACCTCCAACGCTGTAGAGACCGAGTCGTTCTCGAAGTCGACGAGCACGGTCACGTTCAGGTCGTCGGGAGCCCATTCGGCGAACTTCGTCGCCGCGAGCACGGTGTTGCCGCCGTAGGCCGAGATCAGCGCGTGGGGCACGGTCCCGACGCCCTTCCCTCCCCACCACGACGCCTGCGCGTCAGAGGTGACGCCGATCGGAGCTCCCGTCACCTGACCCGCGACGTAGGCGGCGTAGCCGTCTCCCGTCTGGACGCGATGGTGGTCGTGGCGGGCGGGCATGAAGATGATCGGCTTGCCGTTGGCCGCCTCGAGCACCCGCGCAACGTTGGTTGTGATCAGCGTCCGGCGCGCCAGCACGCCCAGGTAGAGCGTCTCGAGAGGCGCGAACGAGGTGTAGTCGCCCTCGATCGTCAGCACCGTCTCGTACGGCGCGATCCGGTCGCCGTCATAGAGCCCGTGGACAGTCAGCTCGTCCCAGTCCTCCGAGCAGAGCTTGAGAATCGCGATCGCCTCGTCCATCCCTCCGAGATACGAATCGTGCTTCTGGAAGACCTGCATCACGACGCGCGGCCGGCGGCGGTCGTCCAGCAACGTCGCCCGCGCATGGTTGAAGTACGCGTCGGTGTAGTAGCCCTCCCGCATCTTCTCGACCGGGAGCTCGAAGATCTCCGGCGGCAGCCGCTTCTTACTTCGTTCTTTGAGCTCCATGCTCAAGCTCGAGGCACGCGGCGAGCGCAGCCTCGGCGACCTCGAGCTGCTCGGGGCTCGGGTCCTCGGTCGCCAACCGGTGCTGCAGCTCGTGGCCGGGCTTGGCGAGCGCGCGAGAGAGCGCACGGTCCGGGTTTCGAACCATCCAGCTGAACAGCTCCGTCGCGACGCCGACCGCACCTAACTGAGCGGCTGCTCGGGCGGGCCCACGCAGGCGCTCGGGCGCGCGTGCGGCGAGTGCCCCGCCGACCGCGGAGCTGATCAGAAGCGGCCCAACGATGTGCGAGCCGCAACGCTCGTGCTCCTTTGCCCGGGTCTCATCGTGCTCGTAGCTGCCGATCGAGATGTGCTCGGCGCCGTGATAGGCGGCGACCTCAGAGCCACGAAGGGCCAGCGCGGCAGGCGCGAGCGACAGGACCGCGGCGAGGAGCTCCTGGGCGAGCGGCCGCAGACGAGAGGTCTTGACGAGGCGCGCCGCCGCGGCGCTGCCGACCATCGTTGCGAGCACCCGTGGGCGCTCGAACGGCAGCCGCGCCTCTGGAAGTGCGCGCCGAACCTGCGGGAGCAGCAGCATCACCTCGGCCAAGCGCGCCGGGCCGCGAAGGAACGGCTGCTCGACCTCCCCCGCACGGAAGCTCTTCGTCGCCGACGCGACTTTCAGCTCACCATCGGGCGTCCTGATCGCGCACGCCCACGCCGCGGGCCCGTGAACGAGCACGCCGTTCGCGAGCGCCATCCCGCCGAGCCTGATCTTCTCCTTCGCCATGGGAAGAGCCTAGCTTGCTCCGTCTAGCTGGCCGCGGTAGGGAGCCGGAGCCGGCCTGTTGAATCGCGCGTACGCCTTCTTCGGATCGGGTGTGTCCTGCTCCGCGCTCGCTCCATACCGCTCCGCGAGCTCCGAGGCCGGATAGAAGAGCTCCTCGTCGGGGCCGCGCCCGCCAACCGCCAGGATCGCGCACGGCGCCTCGCCCGCGCCGACGATCACATGGTCGGTCCCGGGCGGCGAATGGACGAAGTCCCAGGCCTTCAGCGGGCGCTCCTCACCCTCGACGAGCAACACGGCCTCGCCGAACAGGACGAGGAAGTCCTCCTGCTCACTTTCGTGGTGATAGAGGCACAGCGGCTGACCCGGCTCCATCACGCTGATGTTGATTCCGATCTGCTTGAAGTGCGGCTCGCCCTCAAAAGTCGTCCCGGAGCCGAACGCGTCATGCTCGAGCCAGCGGGACTCCTTCGCGTTGACGACGTACCAGCCTTCGCCCTTTGGGACGAGACCGAACTCTGTCTGCTCGAGCGGTGCCTCGGGGACCATGCTCAACCTCCGATCTGTTGGGCCACGTGTCGAAGAAACCGGACGCCGAGCTCGAGGTCTTCTACCGCGATCCGCTCGTCCGCCGAGTGAATGAGCCGCGCGGCGACCTCGGGATCCATCGTCCGCATCGGGAAGAAGCCGTACGCAACCGTCCCGAACGCCTCGCGGAGCCAGTGGCTGTCGGTGAAGCCGGCCAGGCAAACGGGTGCGACCCTCGCGTCCGGTTCCTCGACCGCGACGAATCCCTCGATCGCCTCCCAGAGCGGGGTCTCCAGCGGCGATCGCGTGCCGCCCTGGCCCTCGAGCCACTCGAAGTCATAGTCGCCGGGACCGAGGGTCTCGCGGAGGAGCCGCTCGGCTTCCTCCTGCGTCTCGCTTGGGAGCAACCTGCAATCGCAGACCAGGTCGCACAGAGCCGGGATCACGTTGCGCTTCTGCGAGGCCGAGACGATCGTCGGCGCGACCGTCAGGCCGAGTAACGGCTCGACCAGCTCCCCGGCCTGCGGGTGGACACTCCGCGCCGTCTCGAGCGCCTCCTCGGCCGGCACGTCGCGCCCCACCAGCAGGCGTAGGAAGGCACTGACCTCAGGCTCCAACCGCGGCTCCGGCCGAAGCTCCGCAAGGCTCACGATCATGGCCGCCGCTTTCACGAGCGCGTTGTCGGCGATCCCCGGCATCGAGGCATGGCCGCTGCGGCCGTACACGAGCAGTCGGAACGGCGAGCTCATCTTCTCGGCCGTGGAGCAGAGGTAGAAGATGCGGCCGCGGCCGAAGTCGATCCGGTCGCCGGCGCCCTCGTTGACGCAGTACTCAGCGCGGACCGCGTCGGGGTGCTCGCGGCAGAGCCAGGAGAGGCCGAAGTCGTCCCCCACCTCCTCGTCGGCTGTCGCGGCGAAGATCAGGTCACCGCTCGGCTCGAACCCTTCGCGTGCCAGTGAAGCGATCGCGACCGCGTTCGCGGCAACCTGCCCCTTCATGTCGAGGGCGCCGCGACCCCAGATCTCGCCTTCGCGGAGCTCTCCCGACCAGGGATCCACCTGCCACTCGCCCGCGTCCGCCAGCACCGTGTCCGTGTGCGAAAGCAGCAGCAACCGAGGCCCCTCGCCGCGACCTGGGATGCGAGCGACGAGGTTCGCACGCTCGGGCACCTTGGCGAAGAGCTCGACGGCGACGCCGCTCTCGGCGAGATACTCCCGGAGGAGCTCTGCGGCGAGCGTCTCGTTCCCCGGCGGGTTGACCGTGTCGAGGCGGATCAGCCGCTGGAGGAGATCCGTCGCCTCCTCGCGGAGGGTCATCGTCGCCATCAGCGTCTCCGTCCGAGCACGAGTAGGTAGCGGCGCGGCTCGCGCACGCCCTCCGGGGTCTGGAAGTGCGACCAGTGATCGAGCATCGCCTCTCGAAAAGCTGCGGCGCGATCCGGCTCGAGCGAGTCGAGCAGCGCCCTGACAGGCGGCGCGCCGTTCGACATCAGCTCGAAGACGTCCTCAGGCGATTCGCCTTCGAGCCACCAGACGTGCTCCTCGAGGTCGAGCTCGAATACGTCGTCGAGCAGTTCTCGGAGCCGGTCCTCGCGGCCCCAGGTATCCGAAGATGGCCCGGAGGATTGGTCGCCGGAGAAGGCCGCGTAAATCGCATGCGGCCCCTCGTTCGGACGCCACACTGTCAGCCCGAGGCGGCCGTGACAGACGCGCGCCAGCTCGGCGGCGGCTGCTTCCTGGTCGGGCGCGAAGATGAGACCGAAGCATGAGCTGACAACATCGAAGGAGCCGTCTTCGAACGGGAGGGCCTGGGCGTCACCCTCGACCCACGCGACCTCGGAGCTCTTCGCCTGCGCCTGCTCGAGCAGACTCGGTGCGATGTCTAGGCCGGTCACCGCAGCACCTGCCCGAGCTGCGCGCAGGGCAACCTCGCCGGTGCCCGTCGCAACGTCGAGCCAGCGTTCGCCGATGCGCGGCGAGAGGCGAGAGACGAGCTGGTCGTGGATCGCCGCGAAACGTTGGGCCACCAGCTCGTAGTCGGCGCCCCCCCACATCTCGGCGGCAGCGAGCAGCGGCTCGTCCGGCATCGTCAGCGCGGGTTGCCGGTCATCTGCTCGAATGCCATCAGCCGTCTCCCTTTTGCTGCTCGATCGCCAGCTGCGTCAGCCGGTTGCGTGCGTCCCACAGCTCGGGGAAGAACTTCTGCTTGATCAAGCCGCCCAAGAGCTCCACCGGCGTTCCCTGGGTGCCAACGACCTCATCGCCGATGATCCGGGCGACGACCTTGTAGTGGCGCATCCGCCAGAGGGTCAGGCGCTCGTCGAGTTCGATCAGGCCCTCGGCTAGCTGGTACAGGTCCTCGTGCTCGCGGCCCTGGACGTAAAGGTCGACGAGACTCAGTCCCCGCTCGCGGAGCAGCGCCGTGAACGCCTGCCCGAGCATCGGCGTCACCCGGCGGATCTCTCTGAAACCCGGTGAGTCGAAGCCGCTGCCGTGACCGAGCTTCGCCCTGATCACCTGATACTCCCAGGGAGACATCTGCTCGAGCATGTCGAGCTGGCCGGTGATGTACTGGAGGCAGAGCGAGACTCGGCGCAGCAGCCTGAGCGCGGCGCCGAGGTCGCGGGCCTCGACCAGGCGCGCTGCCTCCTCGACCTCGTGCCAGGCGAGCTTCAGCCACAGCTCCGAGGACTGGTGGACGGTCGTGAAGAGCAGCTCGTCGCGATGTGCCGCCGTATCCGGGTGGGGCTGCAGCGCCAGCAGCTCGTCGGTGCGCAGGTAGCGCTCGTAGTCGCTTGCTCCCTTGCCCGGGAGGATCGGTGCGAATTCTTCGGACTGTTCCGTCGCCATAAGAAGGGGGTCGTGGGGGAAACACGGTTCCCCCTTGTTGGGAGCATACTTCGGCGGTGAGCGACCTCTTTTCAGACGCGGCGTCGGCCCGCCTTTCGGATGTGGCCCCTCTGGCCATGCGCCTGCGGCCCGCGTCGCTGGACGAATTTGTCGGCCAGGAGCAGGTGCTGGGCGAGGGCTCCGCGCTGCGGCTGGCAATCGCCGAGGACCGCGCGGGCTCGATGATCCTCTACGGACCTCCGGGCAGCGGGAAGACAACGCTGGCCCGGATAGTCGCCAACTCGACCGGCTCCTACTTTGAGGAACTCTCCGCCGTTTCCGCCACGGTCAAGGACGTGCGCGAGGTGCTGGCGGCCGCCCGCGAGCGGCTCGGTGCCAGCGGGCAGCGGACGATCCTCTTCCTCGACGAGATCCACCGGTTCAACAAGGCACAGCAGGACGCGCTCTTGCCCGCGGTCGAGGAGGGGCTCGTGACGCTGATCGGGGCGACGACCGAGAACCCGTACTTCGAGGTCAACTCTGCTCTTCTCTCGCGCACGCAGATCTACGAGCTCGTCCCGTTGTCGGAGGAGGATCTTGCGGTCGTCGTCCGCAGAGGAGCCGCCGAGCTCGGGGGCGATGTGCCCGAAGAGCTCCTCGGGTTGATCGCACGTCGGGCGGGCGGAGACGCCCGCAACGCGCTCAACATCCTGGAACTGGCGATCCAAACTGCCGCGGCCGAGAAGCGGCCTCTCTCCGAGGAGCACATCGAGGACGCGGCGCGCAAGCGCCCGCTCGTCTACGACAAGGGGGGCGACGCTCACTACGACTTCATCTCGGCGTTTATCAAGTCGATGCGCGGTTCCGACCCTGACGCGTCGGTCTACTACCTCGCCGCAATGCTCGAGGGCGGTGAGGATCCGCGCTTCATCGCCAGGCGGATGATCGTCCTCGCCTCCGAGGACGTCGGCAACGCGGATCCGCGCGCGCTGCAGGTTGCGGTCGCAGCGGCACATGCGGTCGAGCATGTCGGCCTGCCGGAAGCCCGGCTCAACCTCTCGCAAGCGGCGATTTACCTCGCCCGGGCGCCGAAGTCGAACGCGAGCTACGTGGCGATCAATGAGGCGACGCAGGACGTGCGCGAGCACGGGCACCTGCGTCCGCCCGACGAGCTGCGCGACGCCAGCTACTACGGGGCGAAGAAGCTCGGCCGCGGTCAGGGGTACATCTACCCTCATAGCGATCCGACGGGGTTTGAGGTCGACTACCTGCCGGAAGAGTTGCGGGGTCGTACCTACTACCGACCGAGCGGAGCAGGCGAAGAGGAGGCGGACGATGGCGATTGAGCGAAACGCACACGCGACCTGGACGGGAGATCTGAAAGGCGGCAAAGGGGAGTTCGACCTCGAGTCGAGTCATGCGGTCGAGCACGAGCAGGTGACGTTCGCGTCCCGCTTCGAGCAACCCGGCGGAAAGACAAGCCCGGAGGAGCTGATTGCCGCAGCGCATGCCACCTGCTTCTCGATGGCGCTCGCGAACGGCCTCGCCCAGGCCGGCCACGCACCGACCAAGCTGGAGACGGATGCTCAGGTGACGCTCGACAACACCGGCGACGGCTTCGGAATCACCGGGATCCATCTGACCGTCCGCGGCGAGGTCGACGGCCTCGACGAGGCGGGGTTCGAGCAAGCCGCCGAGGAGGCCAGGCAGAACTGCCCAGTCTCGAAAGCGCTCGCCTCCGTCCCTGAAATCACGCTGGACGCCTCCCTGGCGTAGGGACTGTCCCCGAAGGGGACTGTCCCGGCAACCCTTTAGGGATCGCGGCCGTTCAGGAGCCGCTGCGCGATCCGCTCGCCCCAGTCGTACTCGCGCATCTTCGCGGCGGCGGGCTTGACGTCGTAGGCGGTGCGGCGAAACTCCAGCTCGCCGTCGTCCCGGCGGATCGCCCAGGCGGCCCTGGTATCGCCGTCGAGCGGCATGCCGACGCTGCCGGGGTTGACAAGGTCGGTGTCGCTCGGACCGGGCCGCCGGAACTGGAGGTGGCTGTGACCGAAGACCACCTGTTGCTCTTTGACGCCGGCGAGCAGGCGAGTGTCCCCGTCGCCGGCTTCAGGCGGAAAGCTGTCCACGTCCGAGAGCGGCGAGCCATGGCAGTAGAACGCATCGTCTCGCTCCAGGAGCGTCGGCAGACCGACGAGCGCATCGATGTCTGCTGCAGGTAGCTCGGCAACCGCCGAGGCGATGGCGCCGAAGATGAGTTGGCTCTGCTCGGCCGGCAGGTCGAGCGGCGGGTCGACGAGCCAGCGCTCACCGTTTCCGCGCAACCAGGTCGCGTTCGGCAGCTCACGCAGCCGAGCAAGCGTCTCCACCGGCCAAGGCCCGAACGTGCAGTAGTCGCCCCCGAGCAGCCACTCGTCGATGCCCTCGGCCTCTGCAAGCACGGCCTCAAGCGCGTCGAGGTTGCCGTGCACGTCGTAGAGGATCCCGATCAGTCCGAGCCTTTCTCGAGCCGCCGCGCAGCGAACTCTCCGAACTCGCCGCCCATCGCGCGGTACGCGGCGGCCGCTGCCTCGAAGTCGTAGTCGGTGCGCCTGAACGTGAAGTCGCCGTTCCAGGTCGCCCAGGCAGCCCGGCGGTCACCGTCGAGCGGCATCCCCGC
>Ga0075424_100004037_pt1 | contig 13810 bp, 12 predicted proteins | sample SoiMethybrSBSTD3_FD_75301 | JGI IMG/M metagenome (GOLD analysis project Ga0075424, IMG submission 75301) | Bulk soil microbial communities from a Populus tree surrounding site in Tennessee, USA - Soil MetaG P. TD hybrid SBSTD3 | ecosystem: Environmental > Terrestrial > Soil > Tree plantation... | reverse complement strand
CATGTTCTCGTTCCACTTTGGGAGATTATGCCGAGCTATTGGTATGGGACGTTTAGCACGACAGAGGAATTCCTTCGTAAGGATCCGGATCTCCTGAATCGCGCCGTTGCTGCCCTAATCAAGGCCCACCGCTTCATGTACCGCAACAAGGACCGCTCGCTCGAGCTTGCGAGCAAGCACACAGGCTATCCGAAGGAAGTTCTTAGCCCGGCCTACGACGCTCTGGCTGCGGCAAAGGTCTGGCCGGTGAATGATGGAATGCCGACTGAAATGGTGAACACGACTATTAACAAGATGGTGGAAATCGGCATGCTGAAGGAAACCGAGAAATCGAAGTTGGAACAGGTGATTGATCGAGGGCCGACGAACGCCGCGGTGGCCAGGCTGGGACGGTGGACAGACGATCCCGGCTGGAAATAGTCCTGCATCCACAAACACGACTTTCGCAACAGTGCGGCTCTCGGGCCGAAACTTTCATCGCAGGTCTTCGGTTTTCGAAAACTCGCGCCAAGAAGATTGACGCTGGATCAAGAATCCTTCTGACTCTGTCGAGCAGTATTGCGAGAGTTCGGCAGCTTGCCGATGTCGGATCGAGAATCGAAAGTCTGCGCGCGCTTCGCTGAATTATTGCAGACCGCTCTATAGCGGCGGGGCGTAGAGATTATCCGGCAGGCCGCGGATGTAGTCGATGGTTTCCTTGAGGGGGATCACGTCGGCGTACTTCATCGCCATGTCGAAAAGGTTGATCTTGTGTGACGCCTGACCACGATCGAAAACGCATTCTTCTACCACCGAGACTTTCATATTGTAGGAAAACGCGTCGATGACGCTGGCGCGTACGCACCCGCTGGTGGTCGTGCCGCAGACAAGCACGCTATCGGCATGCACTTCGGTGAGCATGCTCATGAGCGGAGTGCCGAAAAACGCGCTGGGTTTTTGCTTGCGGACGATGATATCACCCGGCTGTGGCGCGATCTCTTCGACGATCTCGTTGGCCTTTTCCCAGTGCTGGCTCATGTCTTCGGTCGTGCGATTGCTTTTCGCTGCCCATCCGCCAACCATGAGAGTGCTGTTCGAGCGATTCTCTTCGGCGGTGGTATAAAATGTCGGCAAGTGCTTTTTGCGCGCTTCGGCGAGCAGCTCACGAATGCGATACACCGCGTCCCAACCTTCTTCACCGCAACTCGTGCGAAAGCGTTTGACGGACTCGAGGATCGGCTCCGGCTTGTCGCCGGTAAAATTGTAGTTAACGTCAATGATCAGTAATGCCGGACGTTGTCCCAAACCCGCCTTCTTGCCGAATCCGGACAATGCAAAAACTTCTTTATCACGTGCAGTCAGCATATCGTCCCAAGTGGCCATAAACGCTCCTTGCTTCCAATTATTCTGAATCTACACAACAAAGGATCGCTGTTGTCAAGCAACGATTGTGGCTGAGGAATCGAGCGCGGAGGCGGGCTTTTAGTCCCGCGCTGGGCCGACAAGCGGACGGATTCCCACCACACTGAAAAAGAGTTCCTGAATGGAAACTTCGGGAGCGGCTCTCACCTCGCGAAAAGTTCGCGACAGGAGCAGATAAAAAGCCATACGACAGAAGCAAGAGAGCGCAAACAATCCAAGCAACGGATGGCCGGAAAACGGCGGGAGGCGTGACGCGAGATAGCCGCCAAGCGAGGCACCGAAGAATAGCGCAACCCCATTGATCACATTGAAATAAGCGATGCAACGGACCCGCTTTTGCGGCGTCACCGCGTCATAGATAAAGTTTCCCGCAGTGAGCGTCACGCCGCTCCAAGCAAACCCGGAAAACATTTGAACGACCATCAGATAAGCGGGACTTTGCGAGAACAGCCAGAACATCGGAATCAGCGCAGCCAAAAATGAACTCAGGCGCAAAACTCTGACATTGCCGACAAGATCCGCGTGCTTGCCCCATAGTGGCAGAGCGACCAGCGTGGCCAGCGAAGCACAAACCTGAAGCGCCATGTAAGTGACATAGCTCAACTGCAAATCGCGCAGCATGAAGACCGCGAAAAAAGGCGCCGCCAAGTAAGTGGCAAAGGTCAGACAGCCGCTAAACACCACGAATCTGAGGAAGTTACTCTCCCGGAAACGCCGCAAAAACATGATAAAGGTAAAGTCATTGGCCGGATCTTTCCGGTGCGGCGGCTCGTCCATGCGGCTGAGAAAATAGCCGGAACAATATCGCGCCGCCGCGGCCAACGAAAATATCATCCAGAATCCGAAGCTGTAATATCTCCGGTGAAAAAAATTCAACAGCAACCCCGACGCGACGATGCTCGCGACGGTCACGGCTCCGACGGTGCGATTACGCCAGCCGAAGTATTGGCCACGTTTTTTGGCCGGCACGTAATCGCTGATCAGGCTACCCCATGCGGGCCCGGCCAAACCGCCGCACATGGCCGCGAGAATCAAACAGATCAGCAGCAGCTCAACGCGATGGCCGATCGGAAGCAGCGGCAGCATGGCGACGCAGAGGATGAGCGTGGCTTGTGAGAGCACCAGTCGTACCAGCAACTTGAGCCGGCCGCCTATCCAATAGATGATCTGCACCGAAAAGAACTGTGATAAAGAGGACAACAGATTCGGCAGTGCGGTAACTAGGGCCACTTGTTGAACCGTGGCGCCCAGGAAGAGCGCAACAGGTATGGCGTAGTAATCCGTCACGCCGGCCATGAAAGCGGCGCAGACGCCGTCTTTGAATGATGACCGAAGACTCTCTCGAACACGGATCCTCTTCCGACGAATCATCACAGAAACAAGCCGATCAGACATCCGCATCCGACAATAGAAGGCGGGGAAAGCGTTGAGCGTTCAAGACGTTGATTGTAACCGAAGGACTATTTCGACGGTAGGTTTTTTGTTTCTCCGCGCCTCTTCGTATCGCTTGTTTTTCCGTAAGCGCGCGGATTAAATCAGCCAATGGCGAATGGGACAAACTCTGTGCGCTGCTGCATTGCCGGAGGCGGGCCGGCCGGCATGATGCTGGGTTACCTACTGGCGCGTGCCGGAGTTGAAGTTGTGGTCTTGGAAAAGCACGGCGATTTCCTGCGCGATTTTCGCGGCGATACCATTCATCCCTCAACCCTTGAGCTAATGCATGAGCTAGGGTTGCTCGATGAATTTTTAAAGCTGCCGCATGAGAAGCTTTACGAGCTCAACGCGCAATTCGGCGAGCTGCGGCTTACCATCGCCGACTTTCGACACCTGCCAACCCGCTGTGGGTTTGTCGCGTTCATGCCGCAGTGGGATTTTCTAGATTTTCTCGCTGAAAAAGCGGCGCACTATAAGGGCTTCGATCTAAAGATGGAAGCCGAGGTGATCGCGCTGATCGAACAATCGGGCCGCATCATCGGCGTGCGCGCGAAAACTCCCGATAAGGAGATCGAAGTGCGCGCCGATCTGATCGTGGGCGCCGACGGTCGAACTTCGATCGTGCGCGAAAAGGCGGGACTGCAGGCAAGGGAATTTGGCGCTCCTATGGATGTTCTCTGGTTCCGGATACGGCGAACTGGGGCGGACCCTGCCGGATCCATGGGACGGTTCGATGCCGGGAGAATCTTTATTTTGCTCAATCGCGGCGATTATTGGCAGTGCGGTTATGTGATTGCCAAAGGTCAATTCGAAGAGCTGTGCAAGCAAGACTTCGATACCTTTCGCGCCGCGATCGTGAAGCTCGCGCCTTACCTGCAAGACAGCATCTACGAGCTCCGCGATTGGGATGACGTTAAGCTTTTGACTGTTCGCGTGAACCGATTGGATCAATGGTTTCGCCCCGGCTTGCTATGTATCGGCGACGCCGCACATGCCATGTCGCCCGTCGGCGGTGTTGGAATCAATTTGGCGATTCAGGATGCCGTCGCAGCGGCCAATGTGCTGTTCAAGCCGCTGCAGGACAGGCAGGTTACCATCGATGATCTGCGCCGGATCCAGACCCGCCGCGAGCTTCCCACCCGGCTCACGCAAAAATTACAGCTGGCCGTGCAGGATCGCGTCATCGCGCCGGTGCTCACCGACACCAACCCCCTGAAGCCGCCGCTCGCCGTGCGCTTACTCTCGAGATTCCCTTTTTTCCGACGCATCCCAGGTCGTATCATCGGTCTTGGCATCCGCCCTGAACACGTGAGTCAGGAGCTTCTCCGTACATCCGCCGACGCTCGCTGACTCTGACGCATCGCGGTATCCGCTATTATTACAACTACTTTTTTTCGGGAGCGTAGAACGTATCGAGCAGCCGTTGGCTGACCGCCAGTTCGCCGCCCGGGAGTGCGTCGAACTTTGTTGTCCCGTCCGTTTGTTGCAATATACGTCGCCCTTCGGGATCTTCATGCATCGAGAGCAGAATGTTCTTCAACGAATTGACTACCGTTGGTGGTAGATCTTTGCGAATCGAGACAAGATGGCGCGGCAAACTAGCGGTCTCGGCTAGAACTGATATGTCGGTTTTTTTCCCGTCCGGAAGCGCGGCATAGTCGTCGTTACTGAACGCGCCGGCGGCAACGCGTTCATTAAGCACCCAATCGACGAGTTTGTCCTGCGTCGAGGCAAAAACGTAACCGAGTTCACCGCGAGAGACGTTGGACTCGACACGATCCATGCGAGCGAGCTTAAATCCCTTTTTCGAGAGCAGCAATTTCGGCAGAAAGTAACCCGAAGTGGATTCGGGATCTTCGAACGCAATCACTTTCCCTTGCAAGTCTTCCAAGCGTTTGGTCGCACCGTTTTTCCGCGTGAAAATTAACGCGCGGTAGTCGGACATGCCGCCCTTCCACCGGCGAAGAAGCAATTTTCCGGCTCCGTAAACGCTGTTGATCATATATGTCGGATGGGGGCTCTCGAGGTAAAAATCCGCTCTTCTCTCGCTCAGGAGGTTCGCTAGGCGAGACTGCGTCGAAACTGCAACGACTCTGCCTTCAGTCTTTCCATCGGCAGAAAGTTTTTTCGCGATGTACCCGACAAACTCCTGAAAATGCTTCTCCACCTCCTTCTGATTTGCCTCGGCAACCAGTCCCAAAGTAATTGAATTTATTTCAGGTGTCCGCCGCGTTTGAGCCATCGCCCCGGTGCTCAGAATACTGCAGACAAGGAACAGCGCGGACACAACTGCGAGCCGGTAGGTAAGCTTCGTTGAAGGCATCATCTGTCCTGTGGCGTAGGTATTATACAAACCGAGCCTTCATGGCAAGCAAAAACAAACCACTAACTGTGCGACTGTTTCGCTTCCAGCGACCTCCTCTACGGTGGCTTATATCCCTTTCGAAGAGGCAGCGGGATCGTATGTCATTGTCGACATGGCAAGCTTGCGACCGTACTATTTCCAATTGGCGCGAGAACATATAGAAGATTGGCCACCCGGAAGCGAAAGGGAAACCGATCAGTGAAACAAAGCGCTGACAGAATTCTCACCACTCACGTGGGAAGTTTGCCTCGTCCCGCCGATCTTCTGCATATGAATATCGCTAGAGCAAGTGGTCGAAACCGTGACAGCACGGTATGGGCGGACCGAGTAAAGAGCGCGATAACGGAAGTCGTCGGCCTCCAGCGCGATGCCGGCATCGATATTGTCAATGACGGCGAGTTGTCGAAGTCGAGCTGGTCTAGTTACGTCAATGACCGGCTCGGCGGATTCACCGAAAGCGTTTCACAGGGTCAGAAATCGCTCGCGCGTGGCCGGGACCGAAAAGTGCTTCAAGGGTTTTACGACCAATACGATAGGATCCAACCTTTTAGAACGGTCAACGGCTCACAATGGACCGACGTCGTTTGCAATGCGGTAGTTACGTATACAGGACGAAATGCCGTGCAGATGGATATAGACAACCTGAAGGCTGCGTGTCGGTCAGGAGGTGGTGTAGAGGAAGCGTTCATCACGGCTGTGGCGCCCGGCTCGATCGTTACGCGGCGGGTCAACCGGTTTTACCCAAGCGAAAAAGCGTTCCTGTTTGCGATCGCCGACGCCATGAAGACGGAATATAAAGCAATCGTAGACGGCGGTTTCTTACTGCAGATCGACGACCCGCAACTCGTCACCCGATACGACGCAGAGGATCCGCCCCCCACTGCCAAAGAATACTGTAAGCGCGCCGGTATGCGCGTTGAGGCACTTAATCATGCGCTCGCGGAACTTCCGCCTCAGCGCATTCGTTACCATCTGCTGGGGCAGATGGCACGGTCCACATACGACCGATTTGCCGCTCAAGGACATTGTCGGCCTGCTATTAGAAATCCGGGCGGGCGCGTATTTGATCGAGGCAGCCAATGCGCGTCATGAGCACGAGTGGCGCCTCTGGGAGAATGTGAAGCTGCCGCCCGGAAAAATTTTAATCCCCGGCGTGGTCAGCCATGCCACCAACGTCGTCGAGCATCCAGAGCTAGTATCGGAACGCATCGTGCGTTTCGCTAACCTGGTGGGTCGCGAGAACGTCATCGCCGGGACCGACTGTGGCCTGGGCGGGCGTCTCCATCGCCAACTTGTCTGGGCGAAGCTCAAGTCACTGTCCGAGGGCGCGCGTTTGGCAACTCAGGAGCTTTGGCGATGAGGCCACTTCAGCACGGCAGCACAGGGTTCGATAACTTTGAAACATGGCGTCACAATCCGCTCATCTCCCAATGGTCGGTTCTCTCCGGCAGAATTCTTGGCGGATTGCGAGTACCGGCGTTCGGAGCAGCACAATTCGTTGCGCGAGGAGACCGACTGTTGTTCGCGCTCGCTGTCGTTGTGGCGCTCGGTTTATCCGATCTAAATGCTCAAAAACCGCCGCGAATTCTTTTTCCCTATTCCGTAGTAAACTACAGCAGCCTGCCCTGGATGATCGCCAAAGATGCCGGCCTCTTTCGCAAACAGGACCTCGACGTCGATCTGGTTTTTATGGGCTCCTCGAATTTGATTATCCAATCGATGCTCGCCGGCTCGGTCCCCGTGGCCGGCGTGGCGGGTCCGGCGGTGATATCGAGCGTTGTCGCCGGCGGTGATGTCGTAACCGTCGCGAATCTTGCGCCGCTCACGATCGCCTTGATGGTAAATCCCTCGGTTCAGAAGCCGGAGGACCTGAAAGGAAAGAAAATCGGCGTTCCGCGCTTGGGCGCGGTGGCCCATTTCGCGATTCGCATGATTCTCGATCGCCACGGAATAAAAAATGCCGCTATTATCCAGATGGGCAGCCAACCTGAAGCCGCCGCGGGCATGCGACGACAGTCGATTGACGGCGCGATGATTTCGCTGCCGCTCAATTATGTCCTTGAGAAAGAAGGTTACCGTCAGTTGGTCGGACCTCAGGATTACCGCAAGCTCGGCATCCAATTTATTTCGCAGGGTATCTCGGCGCGAAAATCGTACATCGCCAGCAATCGTGATGTGGTATTACGGCTGATTAAGGCGACAATGGAGGGATTGAAGTTAATGTCGACTCAGGAAAATGCGGCGAAAAAAATCCTTGCTAAATATACCCGCCAGACCGACTCGGAGTCGCTCGACCGGGCCTACCGCTTCGGGCTGGAAACGCTAAACAGGGATCCAACGATCCCGCAAGAAGCCATCATTTCCATGGTGCGTCTGATGGCCGATCTTGCTCTCATCGATCGCTCGGCAGCAAGCAACACGCCGCCGGCAGCGTTCTACGACAATAGCTTCGCCGATGAAATGAAGCGGACAGGATTTTTGACTGATTTATGGAAGTGAGATCGTCACTGTACCGCGGTTGTCATTATCAGGCGAAGTTTTCGCCGCCATCAACTCCAAACGGATGGTGTGAAATCTCTTCGTTGTCACCATTTTGCCCGTCAACAAGCATCACGCTGAATTCAGCAGTCAAATCGACAAAGATGATTGCTGGTGTCGCACGTCTCATATGACGCCGCCGAACGTTCAAGACATCTATAGGATCGCCGAACTCCGCGATCCAGTCCTGCGTAACCTTCAGATCACGCAGTGTTACTCCGAGCTTTCTCACGCTTGGGCAGAACGCACGGGTTTTTTCGCTAATTGGTGCACCTTTGCGACTTGGGCCTCGCACCAAGCGGGTCAAACTATTCGGCAGGAAGATCTGATCCGCACATTTGAGGAGCGGTTTTTCCTTTCAGCGGAGATCTCCGCAGCCCTCGAAGACATCAACGCCAAACTGACGCGACTCGGCGCCAGGTTACAGGCTGGTTTATCAACCAACGCACTTTTTCAGGCGCTCAATCCCGTCGCGGCATTTGCTCGCGCGAGCGACGCCGTTGCGCGTGGTAACAAGAAAGTCTTCGAAGAAATCGGTTTTGAGTTCGCTCGGTTTTTGCAAACCTTTGACGCCGGAAACAGCTTCGATCGCGATCAGACGGCACAGTTTTGTGCCGCGCTTCGCCCCGGAGAGCCGCCTGACGGCCAGCGGCTACTGCGCGAAGCGTTCACGGCTTACGCTCAAGCACCATTTCAGGCTGGCAAACAAAAAGCCGAGCTGATGTTATTCGCGAATATCGCTGCCGGTTATCACGAGCAGATCCGTCTGCAGCCGGAGATCGCCGAAGCGCTTAACGCATCCGCTGGCGGTGCAATCGAATTCAAGCGCAATGTTTTAACGCATCTGCTACCGTTGTTCCGTCTTCCCGCGGAGCTTCTAACGGGATACACGCCCCATCTGGACGCCGCATTCAAAAGGCTGGCTGCCGAGATAAACCACTTGACCCGAGAAGTGATTACCGAGCATTTAATGACGCTTCATTTGTCGAGCACGGAGGTACTTCGCCTTGGGCGTGATCTTAGCGGGCCATTTCCGCCACTGCTCGTGCACATCGAAAACCCGGGTCTTGTGACCCTTCTTGCCGAGATCGACCCGACGCCTCAGAACCTGAACGCAACAGGCGCGAGAGATTGGTCCGATTTTAAAGAGCGGATGCACTTCATCGGCGACTTTTTCCGTATCTATCAACAGCGGGAGTATCTTTTCGACGCGCCATTTACCGCCCCGCAAGTTGAGATACTGAAGACGGGCCGGCGACCCGAAGGCCCATTCTAAAAGTGATTTCGGCAAATTTGTTCTCGATAAGGTTCGCTTGACGAGGAGGATGTTCAAATGAAGGTCGCCCTCAAAATTTTTTTTGTTTCACTCGTGTTGTCTGTGGCCAATGGCTGGACGGCGCAGGAAGGTCCAAATCGACCCGAGCCGAAACCTCTGACATTGGACAGCAAGACCACGGCTGTACTTGTGCTCGATCTGAATGCCCGCTGCGACGATCCCAAGCAAGTCTGCTCGAAAATCACCGCTCCTTTGGGAGATTTCCTCGATAAGGCCAGAGGCGCATCGGTGCCGATCATTTACACCGTCTCGGCAGCGGCCAAAGGAAAGCCAATCGGCGAATTGGCGGCGCCGCTTCGGCGGAAAGAAAGCGAAGTGATTATTTATCCTGACGCCTTCGATAAATTTTACAGCGGCGAGCTACAGGCCTGGCTCAAAGACAGAGACGCCAAAACGTTGATCATCACCGGCTCGTCGACCAACGGCGCCGTGCTTTACACCGCGACGACGGCGGCGCGCATGCACCGCTATAATATTGTTATTCCGATGGACGGCGTGAACGCCGCCACGACCTATGAACACGAATACTCCATTCACCAATTTACCGTTTTGCCTTCGGAAGCGAACAAATTGTTCCAGTTCACGAAGCTGTCAATGATCAGTTTTCGGTAAGAGCGCGGCTTCAAGCCCTTCAAATCGTTCGACCTGTTCACCCATCCACTGTATTAAGCTAGCGATGAGACCAGTTAACTGTTTTTATGTCGGAATTTCTCTACCAGCCTGATAGACAATTTTCTGATTAGAAGTTTCACGAACATAACCGCGATAAGCACGTTGTCGCGCCGCTATATAACTGATTTGCCACTGGCGCCCGGATTATCGAACAAGCTATGACACGATGGTCCAGATGGCATATATCTTGCGCCACTAGCACCCTAAATAGTAGGAAGGAGATCTACAATGAGGCATGTTGGACCCTTAGCATTGCTGTTCGTCTTATCCGCTTCGCTCGTTGGATGCACCGCGGCTCATATATCAGCGCTACGCCGGTCATAATTATTGCCATACGAAGGTGGAAACGGCCGGAGATCCGCTCATGCCAACTGAGCGGAGACGTGGTCGACTATTACGGCCCCTGCGATGCGTTCGATCGATGAGTAGTCGGACGCGTCTGAATACTGCATTCAGGACGGCCCACTTCGCCTGACCGCATCTCAGGGGACGCCCATTTTTCTGGGCAATGTAACGAATCGCGTAAATTCCGTTAGAGAAGAGGAAGCGGAGAAAACATCATTTCAGATTGGCGAAACACAGTGCGATCTACTTATAGGGCCTGATCCAGCTCGATTCAGTGAAACTCGTTCCTATTTGCGACAATTTTCACGTGGCTACAAATCTCATTCCTTTTCGTTGAATCGGTTCTCGATCAGCTTCTCGATTGCTCTGACCGCGCGCTCGGCATCATCGCCGTTCGCTTCCACTTGAATCTTGCTCCCCTGGGTGGCCGCCAACGTGAGCACACCCATGATGCTGCGGCCGTCGGTTGTTTGTCCGTCCTTCGAGAAATTCACCTGAGCGGAAAACTTGTTGACCGTTTGAACGAGCAAAGCGGCGGCGCGAGCGTGAAGACCCAGCTTGTTTTTGATCTCGATTTTTTTGACGATCTTACTCACGACATTACTTATCAATGTCGCGGTGCTTTACGTGAATACGCAGATCCCCACCGCCAAAACGTTTTTGCAGCTCCTCTACGAGCACGACTGAACGATGCCGGCCGCCGGTGCACCCCAATGCTAGAGTGAGGCTACTTTTCCCTTCCCGCTCATAGAGCGGGAAAGTAAACTCGAGTAGTGCATACAAACGATCCAGGAAAACGCGCGTCTCTTGTTTACCGAGCACATACTGCCGGACCGTGGAATCGAGCCCGGTCTTAGCGCGCAGTTCGTTGACGAAGTAGGGGTTCGGCAGAAAGCGTACGTCGAGGATCATATCCGTATCGTGGGGAATCCCGTATTTATATCCGAACGAGGTGAAGAACAACGCCATTCGGCGCGCCTGAGCGACTTCGCAAAACTGCTGTTCCATCTCTCGTTTGAGCTGGTGGACATTGAAATCGCTCGTATCGATAATTTTGTCGGCTAGAGCGCGAATCGGTTCGAGTGCTTTCCTTTCGCGCGAAATTCCCTCCTGTATGGAGTCCTGACCCGCCAATGGATGCGGCCGCCGTGTTTCGCTGAAGCGACGGAGCAAAACCTCATCGGCGGCATCGAAAAACAATATTTGCACGTGGTGACCGGCGCTGCGCATTTCGGAAAGCACCGCAGGAAGTGCCTGGAGAAATTGCCCGCCGCGCAGATCGACACCGAGAGCGATGCGTCGAATTTCCTCTTCGTGGCCGTGAGTGAGGTCGATGACCTTAGGGATTAATAGGGCGGGAATGTTATCGATACAAAAAAAACCGTTATCTTCCAGGGCGCGGATCGCGAAACTCTTCCCGGAGCCGGAGAGCCCCGTGATGATAATCATGTCCAACGGGCCGGCCATCGGTCAATCAAACATCAAAATTTCTCATCCTCTTCCAATATCGTTGTATAAAGTTCCTGGCTCGACTGGCCCGCCATGAGACGGCGACGAAACGCCTCGTCCTTTAGCAGCCGTGAAATCCGGGCCAGAGCCTTTAAGTGATCGGCGGCGGCATTTTCCGGTGCAACCAGGACAAAAAACAGGTGCGTCGGAGCCCCGTCCAATGACGCGAAATCGATCCCCTCCGGGCTGCGGGCAAAAACCCCGACCACTCGCTCGACGCCGTTGAGTTTGCCGTGCGGGATTGCCACGCCTTCTCCAATTGCTGTGGTACTGATTCGTTCCCGTTCGAGCAGGACCTTCAGGACCTTGTCTTTATTAAGGCGATGCGTCGATCCCAAATAATCCGCCATCTCCTCAAGTGCAGCGTTCTTATCGCGGCTCGCCAGTTCAGGGACTATCGTTTCTCGGCTGAGAAAATCGGTGATCTTCACGGATTGGACTTTCTTCGCTCAAGCTTAATTTTTTCTTTTTGTTTAGTGATCTGGCGCTCGATTTTGTCGATGGCCAAATCGATCGCCGCGTATAAATCATGATGCTCTTCTTTGGCGAGGATCGTCGCGCCCCGGCTATGAAGATCGACTTCCGCCAGTTGACGCTCTCTTCCGTCCACTGCGAGGATAACATGAGCCTCTACAGAATGGTCGAAATACTTCCCGATGCGCTGGATTTTTTGTTCCGCATAGCGCTTCAGCGCCGCGGTGGGCTGGGTATGACGAAACGTGACCGAAACTTTAATCTCGCTCATCGTTGGCGCGGGTCCTGAAGAGGTTATTTGCGGAAAAACGGCTGCCTTCGCTTTGAAGAAGGAAGAATGCCCATCGCCTCGCGGTATTTTGCCACGGTGCGCCGTGCAATCTCGATTGAGTCCGTCGAGAGCGCCGCTGCGATATGTTGATCACTATAGGGCTTGCGCGGATCTTCCGCCGAGATGATGTGACGAATTTTTTCTTTGACACTTTCGCTCGCGACGTCCTCGCCATTCCCTCCTCTTAGACCGCTCTGAAAGAAGAACTTGAGCTCAAAAAGTCCTTGGGGGGTATGAACGTACTTGTTCGCTGTGGCTCGGCTTACAGTGGACTCATGCATGTCGATATCTTGGGCGACATCGCGCAACACCATGGGCCTCAAATGGCTTACGCCATGATCAAGAAATTCCTGTTGAAACTTGAAGATGCTCTGCGTGACTCGAAACAATGTCTGTTGCCGCTGTTGAATGCTCTTGATCAACCAGTGAGCAGCGCGCACTTTCTCCTGCAAGTATTGGCGCGCCTGTTCCTCGGCCGCTCCTTCTTGACCGGCAAGACGGCGATAAAGCGAGTTCACTCGTAATCGCGGCACGCCATCATCGTTCAGGAAAATGACGTATTCTCCGCCGACTTTCTCGACGAAGACGTCCGGCAAAACAGTTCGCACTTCATCCTGCTCGAAACCTCGCGACGGCTTGGGCTCAAGGCTTGCGATGAGATGCGCCGCTTCGGCAATTTCATCAATCGACACAGCCAATTCTTTCGCGAGTTTTTCATAGCGTTTGGATTCCAGAAAGCTGAGATAGTTGGCGACGATTTTGGCCGCCAGGCTATCGCTCAGCTTCAGGTTCTCGAGCTGGATCAACAGGCATTCGCGAAGATCACGTGCCGCGACTCCGACAGGATCGAAAAACTGAATGCGCCGAAGCACGATTTCGACCTCTTCGGGTTGGGTTTCCGTCGCATTACTTATGTCGTCCCGGCTAAGCACAAGATAACCATTTTCGTCGAGATTCTGAATCACATGCAGGCCGATGGTCGATTCCCTCTCCGTGATTTTCGAAAGACGAAGTTGCCAGATGAGATGGTCTTCGAGGGTGGTTTTCTTTGTTAGACTGTTTTCCCACGACGGCGGTGAGTCACCGTCTTCGGAAGTCGCTTCGGCTGTGAGAGAACCGTGGATCGAATTGGAATGGGTATCGAGATACTCTTGCCAATCGAGCGTACCGATCTTGTCAACTGCGGAGAGTTCGCGATTGACCACCAAATCCGCTGGGTCATTGGCGGTGGCCACCGGCGCCTCGGCTCTTGGTTGTTCAGCAGTGCCCTCCGGTTCTTCAGTGGGTCCTTCTTCAAGAGCAGGATTTTCCTGAAGTTCCTTGACGACCATTTCTTCCAATTCCACTCGGGACAGCTGCAACAGCTTGATGGCCTGCTGCAGCTGCGGAGTCATTACGAGCTGCT
>Ga0075424_100004036_pt1 | contig 13812 bp, 19 predicted proteins | sample SoiMethybrSBSTD3_FD_75301 | JGI IMG/M metagenome (GOLD analysis project Ga0075424, IMG submission 75301) | Bulk soil microbial communities from a Populus tree surrounding site in Tennessee, USA - Soil MetaG P. TD hybrid SBSTD3 | ecosystem: Environmental > Terrestrial > Soil > Tree plantation... | reverse complement strand
GGAGGTCGACTACGACAAGGTGCTGAAGATCCGTGGGATGGACATCACGATCGTCACCACGGCGCGGACCGACGACGAGGGACGCGCGCTGCTGGCGGCGTTCGGGTTCCCGTTCGCGGTCGAGTCGCTCGAGCGGGCGGGGTGAGGGAGCGCATGGCGAAGAAGGCGTTGATCAACAAGCAGCAGAAACAGCCCAAGTTCCGGGTGCGCGCGTACACGCGGTGCCGCCGGTGCGGGCGCGCGCGGGCCGTGTACAAGCGCTACCTGCTCTGCCGGATCTGCTTCCGTGAGCTCGCGCACCTGGGTGAGCTGCCGGGGGTGACGAAGGCCTCATGGTGAGCGCGACGTTCTCGTCGAACGTGACCGATCCGGTCGCGGACCTCCTGACGAGGATCCGCAACGCCAACACGGCGTACAAGGACGACCTGCTGGCGCCGGCGTCGAAGCTGTCGGTCGCGATCCTCGACATCCTCGCGGGCGAGGGATTCATCGAGGGATACGAGCGCGAGGGAGACGGCGTCCACCAGCGTCTCCGGATCCGTCTGAAGTACGGGCCGCGGAAGCAACGGACGATCTCAGGTCTTCGCAGGATCTCTCGGCCCGGGCGTCGCTCCTACCGGGGGCGCTCCGAGCTTCCGCGTGTCATGGGCGGGCTCGGGATCGCGATCGTCAGCACCTCGCAGGGCGTGATGACGGACCGGGATGCCTCGCGGAAGGGGATCGGCGGCGAGGTGCTCGCCTACGTGTGGTGAGGATGCGATGAGCAGGATCGGGAGACAACCCATCGAGTTGCCGAGCGGCGTGGACGTCGTGGTCGGACAGGACAACGTGGTCAGCGTCAGCGGACCACGGGGATCGCTGTCGCAGCCCATGCACGCCAACATGCGGATCCTCGTCGAGGACGGCACGGCCCGCGTCGAGCGGCCCGACGACGAGGGGTTCAACCGCGGCTTGCACGGACTGACGCGGTCGCTCCTGGCGAACATGGTCGTCGGGGTGACGCAGGGCTTCGAGAAGCGTCTCGCGATCGTGGGCGTCGGCTACCGCGCCGCACTGAAGGGGAAGGACTTGGAGCTCCAGGTCGGCTACTCGCACCCGGTCCTGGTCCCGGCGCCCGAGGGCATCGAGTTCGCGGTGCCGACCGCGACCCAGATCGTGGTGCGGGGCAACGACAAGCAGCTGGTGGGCGAGATCGCCGCGAACATCCGGAAGATCCGCAAGCCCGAGCCGTACAAGGGCAAGGGGATCCGGTACGAGGGCGAGTACGTCCGGAAGAAGGCCGGCAAGGCTGCGAAGGGAGCCGTCGCCTGATGGACGCCAAAACGAAGCGGGCGGCGCGGCTGCGCCGCCACGCGCGGCTCCGCCGGTCGATCGACGGTTCCGCCGATCGACCGCGACTCGCCGTGTACCGCTCGAACCGGCACATCTACGCGCAGCTGATCGACGACGCGACCGCGGCGACGATCGCGGCCGCCTCCGACGCGGAGGTCGGTGGCGACTCGCCGATCGCGAAGGCGAAGGCGGTCGGGCAGCTGATCGCGGATCGCGCCAAGGACGCCGGGATCCGCGCCGTCGTGTTCGACCGCGGCGGGCGCCTGTACCACGGGCGGGTGGCCGCGGTCGCGGACGGCGCGCGTGAGGGAGGATTGCAGATCTGATGCGACGCTATGACGCCCGCAACGAGGAGAAGAGCCCGTTCGAGGAGCGGGTGATCTCGATCAACCGGGTCGCCAAGGTCCACCGAGGCGGCCGCCGGTTCTCGTTCGCCGCGCTCGTCGTCGTCGGCGACGGCGCCGGCCGCGTCGGCTTCGGCTACGGCAAGGCCAAGGAGGTCCCCTCCGCGATCGCGAAGGGTGTCGAGGAGGCGCGCCGGAAGATGTTCGAGGTCCCGATGATGGGCACGACGATCCCGCACGAGATCATCGGCGAGGCCGGCGCGGGGGTCGTCCTGCTGAAGCCCGCCGCGCCGGGTACCGGCGTGATCGCCGGCGGTCCGGTGCGGGCCCTCGTGGAGTGCGCCGGCATCAAGGACGTGCTGTCGAAGTCGCTCGGCTCGTCGAACCAGATCAACATCCTCAAGGCGGCGGTCGCCGGGCTCCAGGGCCTGCGCAAGCCCGCCGACGTCGCATCCCGGCGCGGGCGCGACGTCAACGACGTCGCGCCCAAGCCGATGGTCGACGCGATCGCAGCTGCGGAGGAGCGCACGAACGCGGCCCGCGCCGCCGCACTGCAGGAGCAGTACGGCGTCGCCGAGGAGGGCTCGGGATGACGCAGCTGAGGATCACCCAGGTCCGAAGCGTCATCGGACGTCCCGGCGACCAGAAGGACACGGTCCGGCGGCTCGGCCTCCGCCGGATGCACGACACCGTGGTGCAGGAGGACCGCCCGGAGATCCGCGGCATGGTCGCGAAGGTCCGCCACCTGATCACGGTCGAAGAGGTGCAGGCGCCGAGCTCGCGACGCCGGAGCGGAGGTGCGACGGCATGAAGGTCCATCACCTGCGTCCGGCGGAGGGCGCGACCACGGACCGCACCCGGGTCGGCCGAGGCCGGGCGGGCGCCCGCGGCAAGACGGCCGGCCGAGGCACGAAGGGCACGGGCGCTCGAACGAACGTCCCCGCGTCCTTCGAGGGCGGCCAGATGCCGATCCAGCGGCAGGTCCCGAAGCTGAAGGGGTTCCACAACCCCAACCGGACCGAATACGCGCCGGTGAACGTCGAGGTGCTCGGCGCCTACTTCGACGGCGAGGTGACCCCGGAGGCGCTCTACGCCCACGGGCTCGCGCACAAGGGACGTCCGGTGAAGATCCTGGGTCGCGGCGAGCTCGGGAAGGCGCTCACGGTCTCCGCGCACGCGTTCTCGGCCTCGGCGAAGGCCAAGATCGAGGCCGCGGGCGGTCGTGCGCAGACCGTCGGCGCCAAGAGACTCGGTGGATGACCTTCCGGTGATCCGGGGTACCCTTAAGCGGCCGTGCTGAAGGCGTTCCTCAACTCGTTCAGGGTCCCGGACCTGCGGAACAAGATCCTGTTCACGCTGTTCATCATCACGATCTACCGCTTCGGCTCCCACATCCCGGTTCCGGTCGTCGACACGAGCGTCCTGCAGAACCAGGCGAACACCGGCGGCTTCCTCGACTTCATCAACCTGTTCTCCGGCGGCGGGCTGAACCGGTTCTCGGTGTTCTCGCTCGGGATCATGCCGTACATCACCAGCTCGATCATCATGCAGCTGCTCACGGTCGTGATCCCGAAGCTGCAGCAGTGGCAGGACCAGGGCGAGGCGGGCGTCAAGCGGATCAACCAGTGGACCCGCTACGTCACCGTGGTGCTCGCGCTGCTCCAGTCGACCGGTCTCGTGTTCCTGTTCCACTCGGGCCAGAACAACCTTCCGGACCTCTTCCCGCCGAACACCTTCAAGCCGCCGAACGTGCTGCTGATCGTCCTGACCATGACCGCCGGGACGGCCCTCATCATGTGGCTCGGTGAGCTCATCACCCAGCGCGGCGTCGGCAACGGGATGTCGATCCTGATCTTCACGAGCGTGATCAGCCGGCTGCCGTCCGAGGGCCTCGCCATCTTCCGCGCCGGCGGATGGGGCAAGTTCATCGTCGTGTTCCTGATCGGGATCGCGATCATCGTTGCGGTCGTGTACATGGATCAAGGTCAGCGCAAGGTCCCGGTCCAGTACGCGAAGCGGGTCGTCGGGCGGAAGCAAACCATGGGCGGCAGCACGTATCTTCCGCTGAAGGTCAACCAGGCCGGCGTGATCCCGATCATCTTCGCGACGTCGGTCCTGTACTTCCCGGTGCTGATCGCGAGCGTGTATCACGGCCAATGGCTGCAGAACTTCGTGAACAACTACGTCAACAACCAGCGCAGCATCCTCTACATGTTCATGCTCGCGGCGCTCATCGTGTTCTTCAGCTACTTCTACACGGCGATCCAGTTCGATCCCGTCCGGACGGCTGACAACCTCCGTCAGCAGGGCGGCTTCATCCCGGGGATCCGACCCGGGCGACCGACCGCCGACTACCTCAACGACATCCTCGTCCGTATCACCTTGCCGGGATCGCTGTTCCTGGCGACGATCGCGTTGATCCCCACGATCGTGCTCGCCACATGGAACTTCCAACAGTTCCCCTTCGGGGGCACCTCGATCCTGATCGCCGTCGGCGTCGCGCTCGAGACGATGAAACAGATCGAGTCCCAGCTGATGATGCGGCACTACGAGGGTTTCCTCCGGTAGCGAGGGAGCCCTCGGATGCGCTTCGTCTTCCTCGGTCTCCCCGGCGCCGGAAAGGGCACGCAGGCGAGGGTCCTCTCGGAGCGTCTCGACATCCCGCAGGTCTCGACGGGTGACATCCTGCGGGAGCACGTCCAAGAGGGGACGCGCCTCGGGATCGACGCACGGCGGTTCATGGACCGGGGGGAGTACGTCCCCGACGCCCTCGTGGTGCGGATGGTCGAGGAGCGCTTGAGCGAGCCGGACGCGTCGAAGGGCTTCATCCTGGATGGATTCCCGCGCACCGTGCGTCAGGCGGAGGAGCTCGACCGGGTGTTGGAGGAGCATCAGACGCCCCTCGCGGCCGTGGTCAAGTTCACGATCTCCGATGCCACCGGGATCCGTCGGATCACGGGGCGCTACACGTGTCCAACCTGCAAACGCACGTACCACCAAGAGTTCCGTCCGCCGGCCAACGATCTCCTCTGTGACATCGACGGGACGCCGCTCGAGAAGCGGAGCGACGAGGACGAGCTCACCGTGAAGCGCAGGCTCGCCATCTATCGGGAGCAGACCCAGCCCCTCGAGCAGTACTACGCTGACAGGGGACTCCTCCACGAGATCGATGCGGAGGGGCCGCTCGACGAGGTGACCGAGCGTATGCTCGCCGCGATCGAGGAGGTCGAGCGGACGTGATCATCCTCAAATCGGCCGAGGAGCTCGACAAGATGCGCACGGCCGGCCGGATCGTGGCCGGCACGATCGACCGCGTCCTCAAGGCCGTCGATCCCGGCGCGACCACGGCGGATCTCGATCGCGTCGCGGAGGCGTTCATCGGGGAGCAGGGCGCCACGCCGTCGTTCAAGGGGTATCGCGGGGCCTCCCGGACACCGTTCCCCGCCACGATCTGCGCCTCCCTCAACGAGGAGATCGTGCACGGCATCCCGTCACGCGAGCGGCGGCTCGAGGAAGGCGACCTCCTGTCGCTCGACTTCGGGGCGATCTGGCAGGGGTTCCACGCGGACGCGGCGGTGACGGCGTTCGTCGGGATGGCGCCGAGCGCGGACGCAGAGCGTCTCGTGAAGACGACCGAGGCGGCGTTGGACGCGGCCATCGCCGAGGTCGTACCGGGCCGCAGGCTCTCCGACATCGGTCACGCGATCGAGACCGTCGCCGACCGGGAGGGCCTCGGCATCGTGCGCGAGTACGGCGGCCACGGGATCGGCCGGTCGCTCCACGAGGATCCGTTCATCCAGAACTGGGGCAAGCCGGATCGAGGGCCCGAGATGCGTCCGGGCCTCGTGATCGCGGTGGAACCGATGTTGAACCTGGGCGAGGACGGGACGGCGATCATGCCCGACGGCTGGACGGTCGTGACCGCGGACGGGTCGCTGTCGGCCCACTTCGAGCACACCCTCGCCGTGACCAAGGACGGTCACGAGATCCTGACCGCCCGGGACTGACCCTCCCACCGGGTAAAGGCACCCCCCCAACCAGCCGACAACGCTGGTGTGGCAACGCCCCTCGACGCCCGTGGTCCCATCGTGGGTACGCTTCGCCGTGCGTTCCGCGTCGGGCTGACGTCCGGCCTGATCGCCGGCGTGCTCGTGGTGGGTGTGGCGCCTCCGGCGAGTGCGAGCGATCCCCTGACCTTCCGGAAGATGATCGGCCGGCCACGCCTGGGCTCGCCCGAGGGCGTCGTGACGGACGCGGGTGGGGACGTCTACGTGGTCGACCCGTACTCGATCGGTTCGCTCTCCGACGATCAGCTCGTGAAGTTCGACGCCGACGGGGTCTTCGAAGACGTGATCGCCGGACCGGGCGACGGACTCTGCAGCGGCGTGCCGTGCGGTGAGCTGAACGATCCGACCGCGGTGGCGATCGCCCCGAGCGGGGACATCTACGTGGCCCAGCAGGGGTCGACGCTGGATCGGGTGGAGCGCTTCGACCACCTCGGCAACTACGTCGGTTTCTGGGGCGGTCAAGGGGCGGGGAGCGGCCAGTTCCTGAACCCCCAAGGGGTCGCCGTCGACTCGACCGGGGACGTGTACGTCGCCGACACCGGGAACAGCCGTATCCAGAAGTTCACCGCGGATGGGTCCACGAGGCTCGCCGTGTGGACGTCGACGAGTGTGGCGGGCGTCGCCGTTGGGTCCGGCGACACGATCTACACGGCCGGAGGCAACTGCGTCCGACGGTACGACTCGTCCGGCAACCCGGTGACCTGGACGGGGCCGTCGATCGCCTGCATCTCGCTCACGGGCGCGGCCGGGATCGCGGTCGACCCCTCGACGGGCAACCTCTGGGTCACGACATCAGCGAACGTGATCCACCGCTACGACTCCAGCGGCGTTGCCCTCACGACCGTGGGCGTCGGCGGCAGCGGCGACGGGCAGTTCGCGAATCCGCAGGGGATCACGATCACCTCCGGAGGCGAGGTGTACGTCGCCGACGCGAATAACCACCGGATCCAGCGGTTCTCGGCGGGCGCGACCCCGACCTTCGAGACGTCGTGGGGCAAGTACCCGGGCCCGGGCGTCTTGGACCAGCCGAACGGGCTGGCCGTCGATCCGTCCGGGAACACCTACGTGACGAACAAGACCGAGGACACGATCCAGAAGTTCGGCCCCGCCGGCGGCTACCTCCTCGCGTGGGGCGGGAACGGCTGCAACCCCGGCCAGCTGACCGACCCAGAGGCACTCGCGACGGACGCATCCGGGAACGTGTACGTCGCCGACACGGGCTGCCAGCAGATCCAGGTGTTCGACCCAGGTGGAACGGAACAGCTCCAGTTCGCCTCCTTCGGAACCTCGGACGGTCAGGTCGACTCCCCGGCCGGCATCGCCGTCACCGGGTCGGGCGATATCTACGTCTCGGACACCGGGAACGACCGGATCGAGAAGTACGACTCGTCCGGCAACTTCTTGCTGAAGTGGGGGGCGACAGGCACCGGGAACAACCAGCTGCGGTCGCCCCAGGGGCTCGCGATCGACGGGTCGGGGAACGTCTGGGTCGCCGACTACAGCAACAACGCGGTGAAGGAGTTCTCGTCCAGCGGCACATGGATCCGAACGATCGGCGGCACGGCCGGCTCGGCGGACGGGCTCTTCAAGAACCCAACCGACCTCGTCTTCGACGCCGACGGCACGCTGTGGGTGCTCGACAAGGGGAACAACCGCTTCCAGCGGTTCGCGTCCGACGGCTCGTTCCTGTCGAAGATGGGGTCGAAGGGCCTCGACATCGGGCAGTTCGACGCTCCCTACGGGATCGACGTGAACCCCGCGGGCGATCTCCTCGTCGCCGACACGAGCAACAACCGCGTCCAGGCCTTCTACGACGCGAACGGACCCGACACCACGATCACGGGCGCCCCGCCGGCGTTGTCGAGCAGCACCGACGCGCAGTTCTTCTTCCAGGCCGACGAGCCGGGTTCGACGTTCGAGTGCAAGCTCGACAGCGGATCGTTCGCATCGTGCGCCAACGGCGACACGTTCTCCGGCAACAGCGAGGGCGATCACACCTTCACCGTTCGCGCGACCGACTCCCTGAGCAACGTTGGGAACCCGGCGACCTACGACTGGACGATCGACACGACGCCTCCGACGGTCACGATGGACTCCACGCCTCCGGCGCTCACGACCTCGACGACCGCAAGCTTCTCGTTCCATTCGTCGGAGCCGGGCATCTTCCGCTGCTCGCTGGACGGCGCCACGCCGGCCACCTGCTCGTTCCCGAAGTCGTACACCGCCCTCTCCTCGACGGACCATACGTTCGACGTCTGGGCCGTCGATACCGCGGGGAACCAGAGCGCGTCGCCGGCGTCGTACGCGTGGACCGTCGACACGACGCCTCCGGACGTCACGATCACCGACAACCCGCCGAGCTGGTCGCTGTCACCCGACGCGACCTTCAAATTCAAGTCGGTCGCCGACCCGTCGGCGACCTTCCAATGCCACCTCGACAACCTGTCGCCCAGCGCGTGCGTGTCGCCGATGACCTACACCGGGCTCGCCCCCGGACAGCACACCTTCTACGTCCGGGGCATCGACAGCTTGAACAACACGAGCGCGTGGGTCCACAAGGCCTGGACCGTCGACACCGGCATGCACCGCCCCGACGGTCAGATCGCGGCCGGAGGGAAGTACGCGGGGAACAATATCTACAACTCGACCGGAACGAAGCAGACGAAGACCCTGTCGACCACGGCCGGTCACACGATCTCGTTCCAGGTCAAGGTCGAGAACGACGGGAACGAGTCCGACACCTACTCGCTCCTCGGCTCCGCCTCGAGCACGGGGTTCGCCGTCACGTACTTGATCGGGACGACCGACGTCACCGCCAAGGTGAAGGCCGGGACCTACCAGTTCCCGCTCGGGAAGGGCCAGACGAAACTCCTCACGGTCCGGGTGGCCGTCTCCAAGGCGAAGGCGACGTCCAAGACGATCAGCGTCACGGCGACGTCGGTCCACGATCCGACGAAGGAAGACGTCGTCAAGGCGATCGCCAAGCGGACCTGATTCCGGGCGTCGCGTGAACCCTTGCGCGGGAAAGCCGATGGACGACCTCGCGTCCGGCGCCTATACTGACTGCTCCCCGTTTCGGAGGCGTGGTTCGCGCGTGCGCGGGCGGGGGTCGTTCGGACGGGAGACAGTTGGAGCGTGGCCAAGGACGATGTGATCGAGGTCGAGGGGACGGTGGTTGAGCCTCTGCCCAACGCCATGTTCCGGGTCGAGCTCGAGAACGGGCACAAGGTGCTCGCGCACATCTCCGGGAAGATGCGGATGCACTACATCCGGATCCTCCCGGGGGACCGGGTCAGGGTCGAGCTGTCACCCTACGACCTCACCAGGGGTCGCGTGGTGTACCGGTATCGGTAGGCTTGAAGGGATGAGCGGATGAAGGTCAGACCGTCGGTGAAGCGGATCTGCGATCGGTGTCGCGTGATCCGCCGGCGCGGCCGGATCCTGGTGATCTGCTCCAACCCGCGTCACAAGCAGCGGCAAGGCAGCTAGGCCGAGGAGAGGAAGGGCTACCGGATCATGGCACGGATCGCCGGCGTCGACCTCCCGCGGGACAAGCGGCTGGACATCGCGCTGCGCTACATCTACGGGATCGGACGCACGCACGCCTATCAGATCGTCGGCGGCACCCAGATCGACGGCGGGACCAAGGTTCGCGACCTGTCCGAGGACGAGGTCCTGAAGATCCGCGAGTACATCGACCGCAACTTCAAGGTCGAGGGCGATCTCCGCCGCGAGGTCGCCCAGGACATCAAGCGCAAGATCGAGATCGGTTGCTACCAGGGGATCCGCCACCGGCGCTCGCTGCCGGTCCGCGGCCAGCGGACGCACACGAACGCGCGGACGCGGAAGGGCCCGAAGAAGGCGATCGCCGGGAAGAAGAAGGCCGCCAAGAAGAAGTAGGCCGAGAGGAATCAGAAGGGGAGCCCGCCTCAGCATGGCCAAGCCCAAAGCCAAGAAGACCAAGCGTCGCGAGAAGAAGAACGTCCTGCACGGGCAGGCGCACATCAAATCGACCTTCAACAACACGATCGTCACGATCACGGACCAGCAGGGCAACACGCTCAGCTGGGCGAGCGCCGGCAACGTCGGCTTCAAGGGGTCCCGCAAGTCGACGCCGTTCGCCGCGCAGCTCGCCGCCGAGAAGGCGGCGCGGACCGCCCAGGAGCACGGGCTCCAGCGGGTCGACGTCTTCGTCAAGGGTCCCGGGTCGGGGCGCGAGACGGCGATCCGCTCGCTCGCGGCCGCTGGCCTCGAGATCGCCGGGATCCAAGACGTGACGCCGGTGCCGCACAACGGCTGCCGGCCTCGCAAGCGCCGGCGCGTCTGACGCGCCGGCGGTCCCGGGCCGCGACCGCGGTCCGGGGAACCCGAGTGGCGGGGACGGATTGGATGATCCCCCGCCGAGGAGGGATGCACCTTGTTCATCGTCGCGAGACCTCAGATCAGTGAGGACGTGATCTCGCCGACCCGCTCGAAGTTCACGATCGAACCGCTCGAGCCGGGCTTCGGCTATACCGTCGGCAACTCGCTCCGTCGCACGCTGCTCTCGTCCATCCCGGGCGCGGCCATCTCGTCGGTCCGGATCGACGGCGTGCTGCACGAGTTCGCCACCGTCACCAAGGTCACCGAGGACGTCACCGACATCATCCTCAACCTGAAGGACCTCGTGGTCCGTTCCGACGTCGACGAGCCGACCCCGATCTACCTGAAGGCGAAGGGCCCGGCGGAAGTGACGGCGGGAGACGTCGCGCCCCCCGCGGGCATCGAGATCCTCAACCCGGACCTGCACATCGCCACGATCGGCAAGGGCGGGGCGCTCGAGATGGAGATGACCGTCGAGCGCGGTGTCGGGTACCGGATCGCGGACAAGAACAAGAAGCCGCGCGATCCGATCGGTGTGATCCCGGTGGACTCGTTGTTCTCGCCGGTCCGGAAGGTCAGCTACACGGTCGAGAACACGCGTGTGGAGCAGATGACCGACCGCGACAAGCTGATCCTGGACGTCGAGACCGACGGATCCGTCACGCCGCGTGAGGCGCTGGCGTCCGCCGGAGGCACCCTGCTGGAGCTCGTCCAGCTCTTCAGCGACCTCGCCGAGGCGCCGAGCGTTTCGGTCGGGCCCGCCGAGGATGAGGAGCTCCCGAGCGACTACCAGATCACGATCGAGGAGCTCAACCTGTCGGTTCGCTCCTACAACTGCCTGAAGCGCGAAGGCATCAACACGGTCGGCGACCTGGTCCAGAAGTCCGAATCCGAGCTGATGGACATCCGGAACTTCGGGCAGAAGTCGATCGACGAGGTCAAGCTCAAGCTCGAGGAGCTCGGGCTGGGCCTGCGGGAGGAGTGAGGTCGGGTGCCGACCCCGAAGAAGGGTCCGCGGCTCGGATCCGGTCCGGCGCACCAGCGCCTGATGCTGTCCACGCTCGCGAAGCAGCTGTTCGTCCACCAGGGCATCACGACGACCGAGGCCAAGGCGAAGGCGCTCCGGCCGTACGCGGAGCGCCTGATCACGAAGGCCAAGCGCGGCGACCTCACCTCGCGTCGTGAGGTGCTCAAGGAGATCCCGGACCGCGACATCGTGGCGACCCTGTTCCACGACATCGCTCCCCGGTTCTCCGAGCGCGACGGCGGCTACACGCGGATCCTCAAGCTCGGCCCCCGCAAGGGCGACGGAGCGCCGATGGCACGGATCGAGCTCGTCGAACGCGAGGGGTGAGCGAAGGCTCCACGGTTCGGCTCGACCTCGCCTACGACGGCTCGGGGTTCCGCGGATGGGCGCGCCAGCGCGATCCTGGGATCCGGACCGTCGAGGGCGAGATCACCGCGGTGATCGAACGGGTCGTCCGCGAGCCGGTGAAGCTGTCCGTCGCCGGGCGCACGGACGCCGGGGTTCACGCACGCGGCCAGGTGGCGTCCCTCACGACGACCACCGGTGTCGACCCTGAGCGGATCCGGGACGCCGTGAACGGCGCGCTCGCGCCCGAGGTCGTGGTGCGCCGGGCGACGGCGGCACGGCCAGGGTTCGACGCGCGCTTCTCGGCGACGGCCCGCATCTATCGCTACCGGATCGACACCGACGACGTCCCCGATCCGTTCACCGGCCGCTACACCTGGCACCGGCCCGGCGCATTGGCCCTCACGCCGATGCGCCAGGCCGGTCGTGCGCTCCGCGGGCATCACGACTTCGCCGCCTTCTGCAGGCACCCGGGGCCGGATCGGTCGACCGTCCGTCATCTGCGATCGGTGACCGCGGCCCGGCGCGGCTCCCTCGTCGTCTTCGGATTCGAGGCGAACGCCTTCCTGCACCAGATGGTCCGGTCGCTCGTCGGGACGCTCGTCGACGTCGGGGCGGGACGCCTCGACGTCGACGAGATCCCCCGGATCTTGCGGGGGCGCGACAGATCCGCCGCCGGATCGGTCGCGCCGCCGCACGGCCTCACGCTTGAACGGGTCGTGTACGGCCGAGGCCCCGGCGCGGGCTCGGCCCGCGCCGGGGCCTCGGACCGCGGCGATCCTTTGACGGGCAGACGTGCTCGCGGGTAGCCTTGTTGACCGGTCGGCCCGCCCGGGCCGACATCTTCACGATGAAGACCTATTCACCCAAGCCTGAGCACATCGAGCGCCGCTGGTTCGTGCTGGACGCCAGTGGCCAGGTGTTGGGGCGGCTCGCGACGGAGGCGGCGGTCCTGCTGCGAGGCAAGCACAAGCCGATCTTCGCGCCGCACATGGACACCGGCGACCACGTCGTGGTGATCAACGCCGACAAGGTGGAGCTCACCGGTAACAAGACGCGCGACAAGGTCGCGTACCGCCACTCGGGATATCCGGGAGGGATCACCGGGATCCGGTACGGGGAACTGCTGCAGCTGCGTCCCGTCGCCGCGGTCGAGAAGGCCGTCCGCGGGATGCTTCCGAAGAACCGCCTCGGCCGCCAGATGATCAAGAAGCTGCACGTGGTCGCCGGCGGCGAGCATCCTCACGCCGCGCAGAAGCCGGTCGCGCTCGCGGTGGGGGAGCGGCCGGCCTGGGATGGCCTCCCGGCGCCACGACCCCGCGCCGAGGTGAAGGGCTCGAGGCCGGCATCCGGCGCGTCGCGCTCGCGGTCGACGGGTCCGGCCCGGGCTGCCGAGAAGGCCGCGCCGGCACCGAAGGCGAAGCGGACGACGACCGAGCGAACGAAGCGGAAGCCCGCCGCGAAGGCGGCCTCCGCGTCCAAGCGGACGAGCTCGACGAAGCGGGCCGCGGCGAAGCCGTCGGCCGCGAAGAAGGCGACCGCCGCGTCCTCCGCGAAGAAGTCGAAGGCGAAGAAGACGACGTCGGCCAAGAAGACGTCGGCGAAGAAGACGCAGGAGTGAACACGTGGCCGTGACGAATAACCTCTCGACGGGTCGCCGGAAGGAGTCGATCGCGCGGGTCCGGATCGCCCCGGGCGACGGCTCGTTCACGATCAACGGACGGACGATCGACGACTACTTCCCCACCCGCGTGCATCGCATGGTCGCCGTGTCCCCGCTCCGGCTCATCGGGCGCGAGCGGGACTACGACGTGATCGCGACGATCCGCGGTGGCGGGGTGGCGGGGCAGGCGGGAGCGGTCAAGCTCGGCGTCGCGCGCGCGCTCGTGCGGCTCGACCCAGAGCTCCGAACCCAGCTGAAAGCCGAGGGCTACCTGACGCGCGACGCTCGAGAGAAGGAGCGCCGCAAGTACGGGCTCAAGAAGGCTCGCAAGGCGCCCCAGTACTCGAAGCGCTGATCAGCGCTCCGTCGAGGTCACGTCGTCGTCCGTGACGGCGAACTCGCCTGACTCGACGGCCTCGACGATCACCTTCGCCCGGGTGGCGTCGTCTGCCCGGACCCAAAGGTAGACCGGACCCATCCGGTACGGACCGCCGCTCTCGCCTTTCGTGAGCACGGGGATGTCCTCGGCCTCGAGGCGAGCGCGCATCAGCTCGGCCGCGAAGGCGTCGCCGCTCGCATAGACCCTCACCAGTTCGTCCACGGCGGCATCGTCTCACCGGCGGGGATCGCCCGGCCACTCACGGGCCGTCAGGGCGTCGTCATCATGAGTCC
>Ga0075424_100004035_pt1 | contig 13813 bp, 14 predicted proteins | sample SoiMethybrSBSTD3_FD_75301 | JGI IMG/M metagenome (GOLD analysis project Ga0075424, IMG submission 75301) | Bulk soil microbial communities from a Populus tree surrounding site in Tennessee, USA - Soil MetaG P. TD hybrid SBSTD3 | ecosystem: Environmental > Terrestrial > Soil > Tree plantation... | reverse complement strand
AGCCGCGAGCGCTGTTTGCGCAGCCGCTCGCGAACGATCTTGAGCTGCTGGCTCGCATCGTCGACGACTTCGCCGTTCGGCTCGATTTTGTCGCGGACCTGCGCCGACTCTCCCTTGAACGACGCGACCGCGCCGGTCGCCGCTTCGAGCAGTGGAAACGATCCGGCTGCGCGCCGCACGCCGGTGCGCGATTCGTCGACCGATTCGAGAAATGCGACGAGCGCAAGCAGACGCTGCGGCTCGAGCGCGCGACCTTCGACGGCGAGCGCTCCCAGCGTCTGCGGCAATTCGGCCGACGCGCGCAGCGGGAACACGCCGTACGCGGCGATGTATCTGGTTGTCTCCGTCGTCGCCGCGAGGAGTTGCGCCACTCTGTGGGGGTCGTGGGACGGCGTCAGCCGAGCGAGGCGCTCGGCGCCCATCGGCGTCAACGCAAAGCTCGTCACCGCCTCGACGATTCGGTCGAATTCGAGGGCCCTCAGGGCGCCGGAGTGCATAGATCGGGAAACCCCAAATTGTACCGTACTCGAGCCCGCGAACGCCCGCTCCAGCGGCTACAAATGATTAATCAGACTCGCAATCGTCGCCGCGCCGAAGCCGTTGTCGATGTTGACGACCGAGACGCCGGATGCGCAGCTGTTCAGCATTCCGAGAAGCGCGGCAATCCCCCCGAAGCTCGCGCCGTAGCCGATGCTCGTCGGCACTGCGACGACCGGCACGCTGACGAGCCCCGCGATGACACTCGGCAGTGCGCCTTCCATTCCGGCGACGACGATGACGACGCGCGCCGACGCCAGGCGCGCGCGCTCGCCGAGCAGACGATGCAGACCCGCGACGCCGACATCGTAGAGTCGGCACACGTCGTTGCCCATGAGCTCCGCCGTCTTCGCAGCTTCTTCGGCCACCGGCAAATCCGCCGTGCCGGCGGCGGCGACGACGATCGTGCCCTTCCCGGGACTTACGTCCTGTTGACGAAGCGCGATGATCGCTGCATCAGGGTAATACGTCGCGTCCGGCACTTCGGCGCGAACCGCGTCATACGCTTCCCGGCTCGCGCGCGTAACAAGCAGCGTAGAACCGCGTCGAACGATCTCGGCGGCGATCGCCGCTATCTGGGCAGGTGTTTTGCCTAAACCAAGGATCACTTCCGGGAATCCTTGCCGGATGGAGCGGTGATGATCGACGCGAGCGAATCCAAGATCCTCGAAGGGACGAGCACGCAGCGCCTCGAGCAATCGCTCGCGCGCCGCGTCGGGATCGATCTCGTGCCGCGCTACTCGTTCGAGGAGATCCTGCAGTTGTTTGTTTGACGTCATCTAAACCCGTCAGTAATATAAATGATTGTGCCAGTAGAACATGACGCCTGCTGAGACACTCACGCTCGCGACGTATTTCTTCGTCCTCATCATCCTCGCCATCTACGGGTGGCACCGTTACTACCTCGTGTATCTCTACATGAGAAATCGCGGCAAAGAACCGCGTGCCGCCGGACCGCTCGCGTCGCTGCCGCCGGTCACGATCCAGCTGCCGCTCTACAACGAGATGTACGTCGCGGATCGGCTGATTGCGGCCGTGTGCGCGATTGACTACCCGCGCGAGTTGCTCGAAATCCAGGTGCTCGACGACTCGACCGACGAAACGCGCGGCATCGCCGATCTCGCGGTGCGCCGATTCGCCGAGCAGGGCATCGACATCAAGTACTACCATCGCGCGAACCGCACCGGCTTCAAGGCGGGTGCGCTCGAGGCCGGGCTGAAAACGGCGCGCGGCGAGTTCGTCGCCATCTTCGACGCCGACTTCATTCCGACGCACGACTTTCTCGCGCGCACGATGCCGCACTTCGCCGATTCGAAGGTCGCGATGGTGCAGGCGCGCTGGGGCCACATCAACCAGGACTATTCGCTGCTGACGAAGATTCAGGCGATTCTCCTCGACGGCCACTTCGTGCTCGAGCACGGCGGCCGGAACCGCAGCGGACGGTTCTTCAACTTCAACGGCACCGCGGGCGTGTGGCGCCGCACGGCCATCGACGATGCGGGCGGGTGGCAGCACGATACGCTCACCGAGGATCTCGATCTGAGCTATCGCGCGCAGCTGCGCGGCTGGCGTTTCGTGTTCCTGTCGGATCTCATCGCGCCGGCCGAAGTGCCGGTCGAGATGAATGCGTTCAAACTGCAGCAGCATCGCTGGGCGAAGGGCTCGATTCAGACGTGCCGCAAGCTGCTGCCGCAGCTCCTCCGCGCGAACATTCCGCTCGGCGTCAAGGCCGAGGCGTTCTTCCACCTCACCGCGAACTTCAACTACCCGTTCATGTGCATGCTGTCCGTGCTGATGTTTCCAGCCATGGTCATCCGCTACAACATGGGCTGGTACGAGATGCTGTTGATCGACGTTCCGTTGTTCTTTGCCGCGACGTTCTCGGTCTGCAACTTCTATATGGTGTGCCAGCGCGAGATTCATCGCGACTGGCGCGCGCGGATCAAGTACCTGCCGTTTCTGATGTCGATTGGCATCGGGTTGTCGATCAACAACACGCGCGCGGTGTTCGAAGCGCTGTTCAACAAGCAGAGCGACTTCAACCGCACGCCGAAGTACCGCATCGAAGCCGACGGTGACGAGTGGGTCGGGAAGAAGTACCGCCAGTCGGTTGCCGTGCAGCCGATGATCGAGCTGGCGCTCGGGCTCTACTTCACGGCCACGGTGTTCTACGCGCTCGCGAATCAGATTTACGGCACCGTGCCGTTCCTCGTCCTCTTTCAGATCGGATTCCTCTATACCGGACTTCTCTCCATCGTCCAGCAGTACGCCGGGGAGTCCGATGTCGTCGCGGCGGGCCTTGCTGCCGGCCGGCAGGGTTCATGACGTCCAAAGTCGCCGTCGTTCGTGTTCGTCCCGACAGCATCTTCAACGATATCGATCGCGTCGTCGCGCTGGCGGGGGTGTCGCGCGCGCTCGATGCCGGCAGGACGACAATCCTCAAGGACAACATCTCCTGGCATTTTCCGTTTCCCGCGGCGAACACCACGCCGTGGCAGCTCGAAGGCACGATTCAGGCGCTGTCGCGGCGCGGCTTCACCGATCAGGTCTGCGTCCAGAACAAGACCGTGGTCACCAATGCGTTCAAGGGCGAGGACCTGAATCACTACGTGCCCATCTTCAAGCGCTACGACATTCCGGTCCTTTACAACTTCAAGGACGAGGACATGAAGTGGGTGCGCTACGAGCCGAAGGCGCGCATGCGCGTGCTGAAGCGGATTTATCCGGAGGGCATCCACGTTCCCGACTTCTTCTTCGGCAAGAACATCGTTCATCTGCCGACGACGAAGTGCCACATCTACACGACGACGACCGGAGCGATGAAGAACGCGTTCGGCGGTCTGCTGAACACGAGGCGCCACTACACGCACTCGTGGATTCACGAGACGCTGGTCGACCTGCTCGCGATCCAGAAGGAGATTCATTCGGGGCTCTTCGCCATCATGGACGGCACCACGGCGGGCAACGGCCCGGGGCCGCGGACGATGTATCCCGTCGTGAAGAACGTGATGCTCGCGTCGGCCGATCAAGTCGCGATCGATGCCGTGTCGGCGAAGATGATGGGTTTCGATCCGCTGTCGATCGACTACATCCGCCTCGCGCACGAGGACGGCCTCGGCATCGGCGATCCGCGGCAGATTGAAATCGTCGGCGACACCGACGCGGCCGGCGAGAACTGGCACTTTCATGTCGGTAAGAATCTCGTGCGCATCGGCGGCGGCGATCTCATCTGGTTCGGGCCGTTGAAGAGATTCCAGAAGCTGTTCTTCCACACGCCGCTCGTCAACGGGTTCATCCTCGCGAGCGATGTCTATCACGACTTCTACCGCTGGCCGCTCGTCGATCGCCGGGTGTTCGAGCGATGGTGCGAGACGACCGAATGGGGTCAGATGTTCCTGCGCTACGCCCAGATGGGGCCGCAGGGCAACCCGGTCGTGCCGGTGCCAGGCCAGGCGTCCGCTGTGCAGCCGACAGTTCCTCCCTCGACCCGAATTCATTAGACTCTTCCGCGCTCGGCTTCAGCCGAGCGACAACACACAAAGGAGAGCGTTATGAATTACGGCCGTCTTGTCGCCGCCGCTGCCGCCGCGACCGTCGTCGACGCTGTGTACGGGTTCCTCGTCTACGGCACTCTGCTGGCCAACGAATTCGGACGCTACCCCGGTGTGTACAGACCGAACGATGTGGGTCCGTCGTACCTGCCGCTGATGTTCGTCGGAATTTTCGTGGCGATGGTCGCCGTGGCGTTCATCTTCGCGAAGGGCTACGAGGGCGGACCGGGTGTCGTCGAAGGTCTGCGGTTCGGCGTGCTCGTCGGCGTGTTCGTCATCGGCTACGTCGCCGGCGTGAATTACGCAATTCTCAACATCGGCGGGCGGCTCGCGCTGCTGATGGCGGCCGCAGGATTTGTCGAATGGCTTGCCGCGTGCGCGGTGATTGGCGCGGTCTACAAGCCGGTCGCGGTTCCTGTCTCGCGCAAGAAGGTAGGGGTATGATCGACAGGTTATGACGACCGCAGCGAAACCAAAGGCAGGGCTGGAAGACATTGTCGCGACGTCTTCCGCCATCTGCTACCTGGATGGCGACCGCGGCGTGCTCGCGTACTGCGGCTACGACATCCACGACCTCGCGCGCTACGCCACGTTCGAAGAGGTCTGTTATCTGCTGTGGCACCGGCGGCTTCCCACGCGCGCCGAGCTGGGCGATCTGCAGTCCCAGCTCGCCGCCGCGCGGCCGCTGCAGGAGCCGATACTGCGCCTGATGCGCGGCCTGCCGCCGGGGAACGGGATGGATCTCCTGCGGACGCTGACCTCCGCGCTCGGGCAGTACGATCCCGATTCCGCCGACAACTCGCCGAACGCGAACTACCGCAAGGCCGTTCGCCTCACCGCGCAGATCGAATCGATCGTCGCGACGATGGGGCGCATGACGGCCGGCGGAGGTCCGATTCAACCGGATCCCGCGCTCGGCCACGCTGCGAACTTCCTGTACATGTTGACCGGCGATCGTCCGAGCGGGCTCGCGACGCGGGCGTTCGACGTCGCGCTGATCCTGCACGCCGATCACGAGCTGAACGCGTCGACGTTCGCCGCGCGCGTCGCGGCCGCGACGCTCACCGACATCCACTCCGCGATCGTCGCGGCGATCGGGACGCTGAAGGGCCCGCTGCATGGCGGCGCCAACGCCGACGTCATGCGGATGCTCCTCGAAATCGGGCCCGACGCGTCGCCGGACAAAGCGGAGGAGGTCGTCCGCGCGAAGCTCGCGCGCAGGGAGAAGATTCCCGGTTTCGGGCACCGCGTGTATCACACGGAAGATCCGCGCGCGACGCACTTGCGGCAAATGTCGCGCGAGCTCGGACAGCGCGCGGGCCAGCCGATCTGGTCCGAGTTGTCGCAGCGGATCGAGGCGGTGGTGAAGAGCGAGAAGAAGCTGAACCCGAACGTCGATTTCTACTCCGCGTCGACGTACTACTCGCTTGGTATTCCCGTCGAGCTGTTCACGCCGATCTTCGCCGTGAGCCGCATATCCGGCTGGACCGCGCACGTGCTCGAACAATACGCGAACAACCGTCTGATTCGACCGCGCGCGGAGTACATCGGGCCTGAGTATCCGCAGCGGTTTGTCCCGCTGGAGGCGCGGTGATCGCCTCACTCGCCCGTGCAGTACGGCAACCACGAAGACACGAAGAACACGAAGGTACACGAAGAAGAACTTTCAGAGGTTTTCTTCGTGCGTCTTCGTGCACATCGTGTTTTCGTGGTTGCTGTAAAGCCGCTCGAAGCTAGATGGATCCCGCTCACATCCGTAATTTCTCGGTCATCGCGCACATCGATCACGGCAAGTCGACGCTTGCCGATCGCTTCCTGGAGACGACAGGCGCGCTGCAGGCGCGCGAGATGGAAGCGCAGGTGCTCGATGCCATGGATCTCGAGCGCGAGCGCGGCATCACCATCAAGGCGCATCCGGTCCGGCTGAACTACACGGGGAACGACGGCGAGCAATACGTCCTGAACCTCATCGACACGCCCGGCCACGTCGACTTCTCGTACGAGGTGACGCGCTCGCTCGCCGCGTGCGAAGGCGCGCTGCTGCTCGTCGATGCGTCGCAGGGCGTCGAAGCGCAGACGCTCGCGAATGCGTATCTCGCCGTCGACGACAACCTCGAGATCATCCCGGTCATCAACAAGATCGATCTGCCCGGCGCCCAGCCGGAAGAAGCACGACGGCAGATCTCCGACATCATCGGCCTCGACGGCGACCACGCCATTCTTGCGAGCGCGAAGCTCGGAACCGGCGTGCCCGACATCCTCGAAGCCATCGTCCACCGCTTGCCGCCGCCGGCGGGCAAACCTGACGCGCCGCTGAAGGCGCTCATCTTCGATTCGTGGTACGACTCGTACCGCGGCGTGGTCATCGTCATTCGCGTCATCGACGGATCGATCCGTCCGGGAATGAAGATCCGCCTGATGGCGCAGGGACAGGATTACGAGTCGCTGCAGCTCGGCGTGTTCTCCCCGAAGCCGGTCGAAGTCGACGAGCTCGGTGTGGGCGAAGTCGGGTTCCTCGTCGCGAACATCAAGAACATCGGCGACGCGAAGATCGGCGACACGATCACCGAGAGCGCGCGTCCGACCGCCGAGCCGTTCCCCGGGTTCAAGGAGCTGAAGCCGATGGTCTTCGCCGGTCTCTATCCGGTGGAGGGACATGAGTACCCCGAGCTGCGCGACGCGCTCGAGAAGCTGCGGCTGAACGACGCGTCGTTCTTCTATGAGCCGGAAACGTCGGCGGCGCTCGGGTTCGGCTTCCGCTGCGGATTCCTCGGTCTGCTCCACATGGAGATCGTGCAGGAGCGCCTCGAGCGCGAGTTCGACATGGACCTCGTGACGACCGCGCCCGGCGTGCTGTACCGCGTGACGACGAACGACGGCGTCGTCCAGGAGATCGACAGCCCCGCGAAGCTTCCCGACGCCGGCCGCATCGCGAAGATCGAAGAGCCGGTCATCACCGCGATGATCATGACGCCGGCCGAGCACGTCGGCGGAATCCTGCAGCTCTGTCAGGACAAGCGCGGCGTGCAGAAGAAGCTCGAGTACACGGCGTCGGATCGTGTGCTCATCACCTACGAGCTGCCGTTCAACGAGGTGGTGCTCGACTTCTACGACAAGCTGAAGACCCTTTCTCGCGGCTACGCGTCGCTCGACTATCATGTGACCGGATTCTGGCCGTCGCCGCTCGTCAAGCTCGACATCCTGGTCAACGGCGATCCGGTGGACGCGCTGTCGATCATCGTCCACCGCGACACGGCGTACGAACGCGGGCGTGCCCTCGCGTCGAAGATGCGCGAGCTGATCCCGCGTCAGATGTTCGAGGTGGCGATTCAGGCCGCGATCGGCGGCCGCATCATCGCGCGCGAGTCGGTGAAGGCGATGCGCAAGAACGTGCTCGCCAAGTGCTACGGCGGCGACATCACGCGCAAACGCAAGCTGCTCGAGAAGCAGAAGGAAGGCAAGAAGCGGATGAAGCGCGTGGGCAAGGTCGAGATCCCGCAGGAGGCCTTCCTCGCCGTTCTGAAGATGGGGACTGAGGGCGAAAGTTAGAACTGAGAACTGAGAACTGAGAACTGAGAACTGAGAACTGAGAACTGAGAACTGAGAACTGAAAAGTTAGAGCGCGTTGCAAAGTCGACGTAGGGCGGCCCTTTCAGGGCCGCCTGCAGATTTCGCAACGCGCTCTTAGACGCACAACAATCATTGATGGCCGAGAGTTTCAAGAAGTCAATCGTCCGCGAGTACTTCGAGTCGATCGTCATCGCCGTCGTCCTCGCACTCTTCATCCGCACGTTCGTCGTCCAGGCGTTCAAGATTCCGACCGGGTCGATGGAGGAGAACCTTCTCATCGGCGATCATCTGCTCGTCAACAAGTTCATCTTCGGGCCGGTGTCGTCGGCGCTGGAGCGCAAGATCATGCCGATCGGCACGATCAAGCGCAGCGACATCATCGTGTTCAAGTACCCGGTCGAGCCCGAACGCGACTTCATCAAGCGCGTCATCGGCCTGCCCGGTGAGACGGTCGAAGTGAAAGAGAAGAAGGTGTACATCAACGGCAAGATGCTCGACGAGCCGTACGTCCACTTTCTTCAGCCGCCGACGACCAACTCCGAATTTCACGAGGTGACGTCGTTCGACGTGCGCGAGCGGTACGGTCCGGTCACGGTGCCGGCGAACCAGTACTTCGTGATGGGCGACAATCGCGACAACTCGCAGGACAGCCGGTACTGGGGATTCCTGCCGCGGGAGAACATCAAGGGGAAGGCGCTCCTGATTTACTGGTCGTACGAGGCCGAACGAGAGGATTATCAGGACGAAAGCGCCGGCACCGCGGTCAAGAACCTCGTGTCGGTGTTCGCGCACTTCTTCACGCGGACGCGGTGGGACCGCATGCTCCATCAGATCCATTGAAGCTGATCATCAAGCTCGCGATCGTCGCTCTGCTCGCGAACGCCGTGTGGCGCGTCGGGTCGGTCTATGCGGCGTACTACCGCTTCACCGACGCCGTGCAGCAGACGACGCTGTACCGCGGCGAGAAGACCGACGATCAGATCCGCGATCGCGTGTTCGAGCTCGCGTCTGACTACGACATCCCGGTGAACGACGAGACGCTGACCGTGCGAAGGGAGAACAACCACACGCTCGTCGAAGGCGCCTACAGGAAGCCGGTCCAGCTGTTCCCGGGGTTCACCTACGACGTCAAGTTCGACGTCCACGTCGACACGTTCACGCTCACCGGCCTGAAGTAGCGCGAGGCTTTCAGCCGAGCGATCATATCCGTGTGCTCGCCGACTTCCTCATCCACAACACCAGCGAGGTCCTGACGTGCGCGGGTCCGGCGCCGCGCCGCGGACCGGCGCAGGCCGACGCGCGATCGATCCTGCGCGCAGCCGTCGCCGCCCGGCACGGCACGATCGTGTTCATCGGGTTCGAGAGCCTCCTGTCCCGCGAAGTCGAGATGACGCCGGACGCCACGATCGTCGATGCCCATGGCGGCGCGGTCGTTCCAGGTTTCGTGGATCCGCACACACACGTGATCTTCGCCGGCGATCGCCGCGAGGAGCTCCGGCTGCGTCTCGCCGGCGTGTCGTACGCGCGCATTGCCGCCGACGGCGGCGGCATCCTGAGCACCGTTGTCGCGACGCGCGCGGCGACGGAGGAGCAGCTCGTCGCGTCGACGCGCCGCCGCCTCGACGAGATGCTCCGGTGCGGCACGACGGTCTGCGAAGCGAAGAGCGGGTACGGATTGACGACGCAGTCCGAGCTGAAGATGTTGCGCGCGCTGCAGATGCTTGCCGCGGCGCATCCGATCGAGATCTCGCCGACGTTCATGGGCGCGCACGAGATTCCGGTCGAGTACCGCGATCGGCGGCGCGCGTACGTCGATCTGCTCGTGCAGGAGATGATTCCGCGGATCGCGCGCGAGTCGCTCGCGGAATGGTGCGACGTGTTCTGCGAGCGGGGCGTGTTCACGCCGGAGGAGTCGCGCGAGATCCTCATTGCCGCGCGCGACGCAGGGCTCAAGCTGCGCATCCACGCCGACGAGCTCGCCCCGAGCGGCGGCTCCGACGTGGCGGCCGATCTTCGCGTCCGCTCCGCGGATCATTTGATTTTCGCGGACGAACGCGCCGCCGATCGACTTGCCGCCGCCGGCGTGGTCGCGACGCTGCTGCCCATCGCCTCCTTCTATCTGAAGCTCGGACGCTTTGCGCCCGGGCGTCTGTTCATCTCGAAAGGCGTGCCGGTGGCGATTGCCACCGACGTCAATCCCGGCGGAGGATTCTCGCCCGCGATGCCGTTCGCGATGACGCTCGCGTGCTTCGGCATGGGCCTCACCTTCGAGGAAGCGCTCGTCGGCGCGACGATTAACGCCGCGTACTCGCTCGATCGGCACGATCGCGTCGGCAGCCTCGAAGTCGGCAAGCAGATGGACGCGGTCGTGGTCGACGGACCGGCGATCGATTTGATCCGCGTCGGCGCGGAGACGATCCGCACGGTAGTGAAGAAAGGAAAGATCGTGTGAAGCTCGCCGATCGATCCGTTCGCGATCTGCTCGCCGCGTTCAGCTCGTCCGATCCGACGCCGGGCGGAGGATCGGCATCCGCGCTGTCCGCCGCAGTCGGCGCGTCGCTGCTGATGATGGTCGCCGCGCTGCCGAGGACGCGAACCAACTCGGATGACGATCGCCGCCGGCTGCAGGAAGCGGCGAGCGTCCTCGGTGATGCGCGCCGTGCGTTGACCGACGCGATCGATGCCGACACGGCCGCGTACGATGCCGTGGTCGCCGCATACAAGCTGCCGAAGTCTACGGACGCGGAGAAATCAGATCGCAAGACGGCGATCCAGCGCGCGCTGCGCGGCGCCACCGATGTTCCGCTCGCCGTGATGCGTCTTGGCGCGGACGCGCTCGACGCCGCGGCAATCGTCGCGGCACACGGTCATCGCGGTGCGGCCAGCGACGTCGGCGTCGCGGTCGCGATGCTCCACGCCGGACTGCGCGGCGCGCAGCTGAATGTCGAGATCAATCTCGGAGGGATCGAAGACGCGTCGTACAAGGCGAGCGTGGCACACGACGTCGAGCAGCTGTCGCGGCGCGCGGCGGTGTCGGCAGACGAAGCGCAGCGGATCCTGACGCTCGCCTGAAAGGCTTCCGCCTTCGCTCATCGAATCAGGCGAGCTGCGGCGGACAAGCGCGTGGAATGTCCTGTAGGGCGAGCCTTTCAGGCGAGCCTGAAGGCATCGCGCACCTGTTCGTCCGTGACCCCATCGATCGCGACGCGCTTCTCGCGCGCGCGTTCGCCGCTGACGATGCGGACGGCGCGCCGTGATACGTGAAACGTCGCGGCGAGGAATTCGATGAGGGCGTCGTTTGCGGCGCCATCGACCGGCGGCGCCGCGAGTCGTATGACGAGGAGCTCGCCGCGTCTGCCGGCGGCCTCGGTCTTCTTCGCGCGGGGAATGACGCGAACCCGGACTTCTGCCATCAATGAGAACTGAGAACTGAGAACTGAGAACTAAGAACTGAGAACTGAGAACTAAAAACTCAAAAACTTACGAACGTTAGCGTGTTTTCCAGGTTGATGTAGCGCGGGGCTTTCAGCCCCGCGAGACGAACGCATCTGGAAACTGCGCTAGTTTTCAGTTTTAAGTCTTCAGTTTTAAGTTCGCGCGAAGCGCGGAAGTGTCGTGCGCGTCGCGCGCGTCGGACGGCTCCGCGTGCCGCGGCCGGTGCAGCAGGATTCGCTCGTCGCGCTCGCGCGCTTCCTGCTCCTTGACGAATTCCAGCGTGTTGCGCAGCGTCTGAATCGTCGCTTCGATCGTGATTTCCACGTCGCGGCGTTTCAGCTTCAGGCCGTCGATCTCGCGCTGGACGTCCTCGAGGCGCGCCTGTGTCTTCTCGAGCAGCAGGTCGGAGCGTCCCTCTGCTTCGCGGACAATCCGGCGCGCTTCTTCCTGCGCGGTCGCCTTGATGTCGTCTGCGAGCTTCTGCGCCGTGACCAGCGCGCCCTTGAGGCTCTTCTCGTGCTCGCGGTGCTCGTTCAGCGCCGCTTCCATGCGGATGAGCTCCTGGCGGAGGCGGTCGGTTTCGCGGAGCGCGGCCTCGTAGTCGTCGGCCACCGCAGCCAGAAGCGAGGTGACCTCGATCCGGTCGAACCCGCGTAATTTCGTCCGGAACTTCTGCTGGCGCAGGTCGAGCGGACTGACGTTCATGTTCGGTCGTTCTCCCCGTTCACGGTTATCGGCCGATTTGCGTGCGCGCGACAGAGCCCGCCTCCGCCCGTCGTCCTCTTTTTCGACCTCCGGCGAGGCTCGCCGAAGCGCCTCCGGCGCGAAGGCGGCTGGATCAAACATAACTTCGCCCACCGAATATCGCAGTCCCGACCCGGACGAGCGTGGCGCCTTCCTCGACGGCCACCTCGAAGTCGTGGCTCATGCCCATGGACAACTGCTGCAGCTGCGAGGCTTCCACGCCGCGTTCCAGCAAACGTGAGCGAACGGCGATGAGTTCCTTGAAGTAGGGGCGCGCCGCCTCAGGATCGTCGACCACGGGCGGCAGCAGCATCAGGCCGGTCACGCGAACCGCACGGCACGTTCGCGCGGTATCGAAGATTGGGGGAAGGTCCGCCTCTCGAGCGCCGTGCTTCGTCGGTTCTTCCGCCAGATCGATCTGCACCAGCAACTCGACGTTCCGTCCGGCCGCAGTCGCCGCTTCGTCGAGCTTCTGCACGAGCGATGGCGAGTCGATCGAGTGGATCACGTCGAACCGTGCCGCGGCCTTTCTTGCTTTGTTCGATTGAAGATGCCCGACGAGATGCCAGCGAATCGGCAGATCCGCCGTGCGGTCCATCTTGTCGAGCGCTTCCTGCACTTTGTTTTCGCCGAAATCCAACTGGCCCGCATCCGCGGCCGCGCGGACGTGTTCGGCGGAAAACGTTTTCGAGACGGCGACGAGTCGAACGCGGGCGGGATCGCGTCCGGCCCGGCTGGCCGCTCGCTCGATTCGCGCGCGAACGTCCTGCAGCCGGGCTCGGAGCGAATCAGCCACTATTTCTTGATCGTACCGAGGATGCCTTTCGCGGTGGCGGCGTTCGGGCCGGACGGCGCGAGCTTCAGATAGGTCTCGAACTCCGTGGCCGCGGCCTGGAGGTTCCCTTCGTTCACCAGCGCCATGCCGAGCTGGAAGTGCGCTTCGGCGTGATCGGGCTTTGCCGCGATCGCGCTCTCGAACTGCTTCTTGGCATCGGCGATCTTGCCGGCGTTCCAGAGAATGACGCCCTGATTGAACATGGCGTCGGCGTTGCCGCCGGCCAGCGCGCCCGGCGCGCTGCCCGCCAGCTGCGCCGCCTTCGAGCTCGCGGCCGCCGCATCGTCGAACTTCCGTTGCGCGTTGTAGACGTTCGCAAGGCCGTTGTACGCGTCGGCGTAGTCAGGTTTGATTTCGACCGCTTTCTTGTATGCCGTCTCCGCCTTGTCGTAGTCCTTCTTCTGCGTTTCCAGGAAGCCGATGTTGTAGTAGCAATCGGCGCAGTCGGGCTTGAGCTCGGTTGCTTTCGTGAACTTCTCGATCGCCTCGTCGCGGTTGCCCGCGTTGCTCGCGGCGACGCCCTCTTCGAGGATCTTCTTCAGCTCGGCATTTTTCGCGATCTGCTCTTTCGCGGCCGCAGCCGACGCGGCGGCGCCAAGCACGAGGTTCGCTTCAGCGGTGGTGTTGATGCGGACGTTCACCTGTGCGGTGTTGGATGCGAGCTTGTCTTTCTCGGCGGTGACGGCGTAGGCGCCGGACGGCAGCCCGATCTGGATGAACTCGCCCTTCTTGTTCGACTTCGTCTCGAACTTGCGTGCCGTGCCGCCGGTCATCTCGATGGTGACCTTGGCGCCCTCGACAGGTTCGCCCTTCTGATCTTTCACGACGCCCTTGACCATCCCGGTTGACTGCGCGGCGGCAGGCGCGGCGACCGCCAGCGCCAGCAGGATGGCGCACGCGGCCAGCCACGGCAGCCTGCCGTTGTCTCGGCGGACCATGGAATCCTCCTGGGAAATAATGACCAACTCTTACGTTCGGCGGTAGTTTACCTCACTCGTAATGCAGCGCTTGAACGGGATCCAGGCTTGCCGCTTTCACGGCTGGGTAGACGCCGAAAACGAGCCCGATGAGCACCGACACGGAAAAGGAGAGCAGCAGCGATCCCGGCGTGACGATCGTCGACCATCCGGCGAAGCTGGCG
>Ga0075424_100004032_pt1 | contig 13818 bp, 14 predicted proteins | sample SoiMethybrSBSTD3_FD_75301 | JGI IMG/M metagenome (GOLD analysis project Ga0075424, IMG submission 75301) | Bulk soil microbial communities from a Populus tree surrounding site in Tennessee, USA - Soil MetaG P. TD hybrid SBSTD3 | ecosystem: Environmental > Terrestrial > Soil > Tree plantation... | reverse complement strand
TCGTGGCGCCCGAGCGGGCGGCGCAGAATCCGTATTTCGCGCGCTATCTCGCCGGAGGCGCCTCCCCCTGGCGCGATTGGCTGGTGGTTGAAATCATCGGGGTCGCGATCGGCGGGGCCCTCTCGGCCTGGTTCGCGGGACGGCTGCGCCGGACCGTGGAACGCGGCCCGAACCTGTCGAGCGGGTCCCGGTTGGCCTTCGCGTTTGCCGGTGGCGCGACCATGGCGCTGGGTGCGGTACTCGCCCGTGGCTGCACCAGCGGACAGGCCCTGACGGGCGGAGCGCTGCTGAGCCTGGGGAGCTGGACGTTCATGATCGGGGCTTTCGCGGGCGCCTACGCCCTGGCCCCCTTCGTCCGGAGACTGTGGACGTGATCGCGCCCTTTCCCCTCGATCAGGCGCTGGGCGAGGGCGGCAGTCTCGTCGTGGCGCTCGGGATCGGCGTCGCCTTCGGAGTCACGCTCGAACAGGCCGGTCTCGGGAGCGCCAGGAAGCTCGCGGGGCAGTTCTATCTCACCGATTTCACCGTGCTGAAGGTGATGTTCAGCGCCATCGTCACCGCCATGCTCGGGCTGTTCTGGCTCGGACGGCTCGGCGTGGTCGACCTGACGCGGGTGTACGTGCCGGAGACCTACGTCGTCCCGCAGCTCGCGGGCGGGCTCGTGTTCGGCCTCGGGTTCGTGCTGGCCGGCCTCTGCCCCGGCACGTCCTGTGTGGCCGCGGCCACAGGGCGCGGGGATGGCGCGATGGTCGTGGCGGGAATGTTCAGCGGGGTCCTGTTGACGGGTGTCCTGTTCGCCCCCCTGGAGCGGTTCGCCAACAGCACGGCGCTGGGCGTCCGCACGCTTCCCAATCTGCTGCATGTCTCGTACGGCATGACCGCATTGCTCGTCGTCGTGTTGGCGCTGGGAGCGTTTCGTATCGCCGAGCGACTCGAGCGGGGCGCGACCTCATGACGGGGGCCCGCCGGTGGCTAGCCGTCAGCGCAGCGGTCCTCGCGGTCAGCGCGCCATTCGCGGGCAGCCCGTTTCGGAGCGCGCGGGGCATGATCGACGTCGACGAGCTGTCGCGCATTGTGGCACACGAGGAAGATCACGTCACCGCACTCGAGCTGGCCCAGTGGATCAAGGATCGGCGCGCCGTGCGCATCCTCGACCTCCGCCCGTCGGCGCAGTACGACAGCCTGCACATTCCGGGAGCGGAGCACGCGGCGATCGATTCGCTCACCGGGCTCGGGCTCCGCGCCGCCGACACGGTCGTACTGTATTCCGAAGCCGGGGCCCATGCGGCGCAAGCATGGGTGTTCCTGCGATCCCTGGGTTTCCGCCGCGTCTATTTCCTGCGCGGCGGGATGTACGAATGGATCGATCAGGTCTTGAGCCCGACCCTGGCCGTGGGAGCGACCGATGCCGAACGCCTCGCCTTCGCCCGGGCCGCTCCCCTGAGCCGCTATTTCGGCGGGTTACCGCGCGCGGGGGTGGCGCGGGTCGAGCAGGCCAAAAGCGTGGCGCAAATCAGGCGTCGCGGGTGCTGAACCGAGTATTCGCCCGCCTGCGGCGGGAAGAGTTCCCCGCGCTCGACCGCCAACCACTCGTCTACCTGGATTACACGGGCGCCGCCCTCCCCTCGCAGAGCCAGCTCGATTTCCACCAGGCGCTCCTCGCCGGAGCGACGCTCGGAAATCCACACGCCGACCATGCCCCATCGCGCGCCAGCACCGCGCTCGTCGAAACCGCCCGGCACGCGACACTCAAGTTCCTCGACGCGGATCCAACGGAATACGGGGTGTGCTTCACCGCCAACGCGTCGGCCGCGGCAAAGCTCGTGGGCGAAGCATTCCGGTTCGGGCCGAAGGGCGTGCTCGCCCTGACGGCCGACAACCACAACTCGATCAACGGGCTGCGCGAATACGCCCTGCGCGCGGGCGCGGGACTGCACATACTGCCGCTCGACAGCGAGCTCCGCCTCACGGATGCGGAGTCTCAGTTATCGACCCGAGGGCGTGGTCCACGACTGCTGGCGATGCCGGCACAGTCCAACTTCTCGGGTGTGCGGCACCCCCTCTCGCTCGTATCGGTGGCGCAACGTCTCGGGTATACCGTGCTGCTCGACGCCGCGGCCTACGTCCCGACCAGCGCCTTGAGCCTGCGCCGGGTCAAGCCGGAGTTCGTGGTTCTGTCGTTCTACAAGATTTTCGGGTTTCCGACCGGCGTCGGGGCGCTTGTCGCCAGGCGGGACGCGCTGCGCCGCCTGGAGCGGCCGTGGTTTGCCGGGGGGACCGTCGACTGGGTGTCGATCCGTCATCGTCGTTACCGGCTGCGTCCTACGCTCGAAGCGTTCGAGGACGGCACATCGAACTACTACGGTATCGCGGCACTGCAGGCGGGCTTCTCCTTCATGCGGCGCGTCGGCATCGACCGACTGCATGCGCGCGTTGCCGAGCTGACGGCGCGGCTGCTGGCTCGACTCGCCGCGGCGACGCACGACAACGGAACACCGCTGTTCCAGATCTACGGACCGCTTGACGTCCGCGACCGTGGGGGGACGGTTCCGTTCAACCTGCTGGATCGGCGCGGGCGGGTGCTCGCTTACGAGACGGTCGAGGCGCGAGCGCGGGCGGCGGGAGTCGCGGTGCGCGGCGGCTGCTTCTGCAACCCCGGCTCCGCCGAAGCCGCGTTCCGGTTCCCCTCGGCCGCTTCGTTGCGCTGCTTCCGCTCGACCAGCGACTTCACGCCGCGTCGGTTCGCCCGTTGTCTCGGGACGGACCATCCCGTCGGCGCGATTCGCGCCTCGGTGGGTGTGGCGACGAGCGAAGCGGACATCGATCGCGCCGGTCTAGTCTTGGAGCGCATTGCCCGGCGCTAGTCAGGGCATGTACCCGATCACTTCAATCCCAGCAGCTCGAGCGATGTCCATGGCGTCGATCACCTCACCGTAGGTTCGACTCCCGGCCGCGTGCACCAACAAGATCTTGACTGGTCGCCGCGCGTAAATCGCTCGTAGGCGGTCCTCCAGGCCCGCGCGCCGGACCGGGCTCCCATTGATCGCGTAACTCCCGTCGGGCTTCAAGTCCAGTACGATGCTCGGCTGGCTCGATCTGTGAGGAGTCTCCTGTAGCGGGAGGTTCAACATCAACTTCGCTTCGACGGCCACGATCACCATGAACGACACGATCAATACCAGCATGACGTCGATCAGTGGGGTGACATTGATCTCCTTCCCCACACTGGACTCCGCGGCCAGCTGCACAGGTCCTCCAGGAAGAGGGTGCTTCTAACTTCGGTCGCCCCGATGGAAATCCTGTGCAGACTGGATTGCAGATTCCTGACGGGTGTGTTAGAAGTCGCCCATGTGGCAATCCACCCAGCCTACGATCGTGCAGTGATCCGGTACTTCAAGACCCCGGCCGCCTTCCGGACCTGGCTGGCTCGTCATCACAAAAGGGAAAAGGTTCTGGTGGTGGGCTTCTACAAGCGAGGCAGCGGTAAGCCGAGCATCACCTGGCCTGAGTCAGTCGACGAAGCCCTCTGCTTCGGTTGGATCGACGGGGTGCGCCATCGGCTGGACGAGGACCGCTACACGATTCGGTTCACGCCCCGGAAGCCCACGAGCATCTGGAGCGCCGTGAATTTGAGGCGGGTGCGTGCCCTGAAGAAACTGGGTCGCATGGCTCCGGCGGGCCTTGCCGTGTTCGAGGCCCGCGATCGGAAGAAGGCCGAGTTGTATTCGTTCGAGCAGCGTCGCAGTATCAAGCTCCCGCCCCGCCTCGAAAAGCTGCTGCGAGCCAATCCCCGCGCCTGGGCCTATTATCGATCTCAGGCACCCTGGTACCAGCGTACCACGGCGTTCTGGGTCGTAAGTGCCAAGCAGGAAGCTACCCGTCTGCGGCGGCTGGATATCCTGATCACGGCCTGTGCGCGCGGACGGCGGGTGGGCATTCTAGACCGCAAACCCAAGGACCAGCGGGCGTAAACCTCGGGTGCGGGAGCGGCATCCCAACGGAGTCCTGGCGCACTGGGCTACCACCTGGGAGGAAGCGATGATCCGGTTTGCGACGTTCCCCATCCTGGCCGTGCTCGGCACCCTGAGCAGCAATGCCGGCGGCTGGGCCGTGATTACCGTCGAGGAGCTGCCCAACGAGATCGTGGTGGGGCGGCCAGTCACCCTGACCTACTCCGTGCGGCAGCACGGCCGCACCCTCTTGAGCGGTCTGCGAGGCAGCCTGGAAGCTCAGGCGGCCGGCCAGACCGTCCGTGAGGACGCCACTCCGGGTCTGGATGTTGGCCGCTACGACGTGTCGTTCACGTTACCCCGGCCGGGGACCTGGACCATCACGCTGCGAAGCGGGTTCGGCAACAACGCAATCACCCTGATGCCGATCCCGGTCGTCAACGCGGGCCGGAGCGCGCCCTCCCTGGCGCCCGCCGAGCGCGGGCTGCGGCTGTTCGTCGCGAAGGGGTGCGTCACCTGCCACGTGCACCCCGACGTCGAAGGCAGCGGGCCGGTCAAGGTTGGCCCCGATCTCGCCGGCCGCCGCTTTGCGGCAGAGTATCTGCAGCGCTTCCTGGCCGATCCCAACATCGCGACGACGCGTGGCCCCGGTGGGTTCGAGATGCCCAACCTCAACCTCGACTCGCAGGAAATCGCCTCGCTGACGGCGTTCATCAACGGCGAGCGGACCACGGCGACCGCAGGCGAGTAGCCCGCAGCACCTCGACCGGCTAGCGTCCAGCCATGATCAGTCGCATCTGGCATGGCTGGACGACCCCCGCCAATGCTGACCCCTACGAACACCTGCTGAGGGAAGAGATCTTCGCCGGGATCGCGTCCCGGGAGATCGCCGGGTTTCTTGGCATCGACTTGTTGCGCCGCCCTTCCGACGATATGGTCGAGTTCGTGACTATCATGTGGTTCGAATCGCTCGAGGCTGTGCGCCGTTTTGCTGGGACGGACTACGAGGTCGCCGTGGTCCCGCCGGCGGCGCGCCAGCTTCTGCACCACTTCGACGCACGCTCGGCTCATTACGACGTGCGCGAACGTCGACAACCGTAAGAATCCATCTTCCCGAGGAACACCCATGCACCGTTTGGCATTCGTGTTGGGCGTGACGGCAATGCTCACGATGGCGTGTCGCAAAGCCGACAAAGAAGCCCCGCCGGCCGCGTCTCCGGGAGACGCACTGATGAATCCCCAATCGCCGGATATGCGAGTGGAGGCCCCGGCCACCTACCGCGCCCGCTTCGAAACCAGCATCGGCCCCTTCGTCATCGAGGTCACCCGGGCCTGGGCGCCCGGCGGGGCCGACCGGTTCTACAACCTCGTCCGTCACGGCTTCTTCGATGGGGCACGCTTTTTCCGGGTGATCCCGGGGTTCATGGCGCAATTCGGGATCAGCGGCGATCCCGCGATCGCGGCTCGCTGGCGGACGGCCGTGATTCCCGATGATCCGGTCAAACAGCACAACACGCGCGGCATGCTGACCTTTGCCACGGCGGGCATGAACACGCGCACCACCCAGATGTTCATCAATTTCGGCGACAACAGCCGCCTCGATGACCAGGGGTTCGCGCCGCTGGGCCAGGTAGTGGAAGGCATGGACGTGGTGGACCGTATCTATAGCGGCTACGGAGAAAGCCCGGATCAGAATATGATCCAGATGCGCGGCAACCCCTACCTGGCCGGCCAGTTCCCGAAGCTCGACACGATCGCGCACGCCACCATCGTGTCGCCCTAGCAGAGCGCTTCAGCGCACGATCAAAGTCCCTCGCAGCCGGAGGTCCTTCGAGGACGCCCCAATCAAGATCCGGAACGCCCCGGGCTCCACCACCCAGCGGAGATCCCGATCCAACATCCGGAGGACCTCGGGCCCGATCTCGAATTGGACCTTGCGCTCTTCCCCGGGCGCCAGGCGAACCCGCTGAAACCCCCGGAGGGAGAGCACCGGCCGTGACACGGACGCCAGCTCGTCCCGAATGTAGAGCTGGACCACTTCGTCCCCGGCCCGGGCACCGATGTTTTTCACCCGGCAGCGCACGGTCGCGATTCCATCGGGGCCGATCGTGTCGGGCTCGATCGTGAGGCCCGAATACGCGAACGACGTATACGACAGGCCATACCCGAATGGGAACAGCGGCTGCCCGGTGAGATCGACATAGTCGTCGCCGCGACCCGTGGGTTTGTGGTCGTAGGTCAGGGGTAGCTGCCCTTCGGCAATGGGAAACGTCACCGGCAGGCGTCCAGCCGGGTCGACATCGCCGAACAGCACGTCGGCGACCGCGGTGCCACCCGCTTCCCCCGGATACCACGCATCGAGCACGGCACCGACGCGATCGAGCCAGCCGGTCATGGTGATCGCGCTACCGCCAACCAGCACGACAATGACCGGCTTGCCCGTCGCGGCGACTGCCCGAATCAGATCAACTTGGTGTCCCGGTAACCCCAGAAAGGCGCGATCGCGGAATTCTCCTTCTTCGATGCCGGCTACGACGATCGCGACGTCGCTCGCGCGCACCGCCTGCACCGCCCCGTCGATGCGGGCTCGCCAGGAGTCCGTAACGACGGCACCCCAGACGAGCCGCAGGTGTGTGTTGCCCGTGGTCTCATGGTATTCGAGTCGGAGGCGATGACGGCTCGCGGAAGCCAGTGCGACATCAGCCAGGGTCACGCCTGAGGACCGCTTGTCCCAGGCATCGATCAGAAGCTTCTCGTCCAGGTAGAGGCGATACCCGTCGCTGCCGGCGACGCCCAGGCGATGCACCGGAGTAGACGGCGTGGTGAGCGTCCCCGTCCAGCGAATCGAATACCAATCGCGCGCCAGACCGGGGCCGGGCGACGCCAGTGTCCAGGTGAAGTCGATCTGCGGATCGACCCGCTCGAAGCGTGGCGCGCCTTCCAGCGTGATGTTGTCGAAGTAGGCTCCGCGCAGCGACAGCCCTGTGGCGGGAATCACGACGTAGGGTTCGTTCCCACGGCCGGGACCGGGAGCGAACCGGACAATGGCCCGGGTTGGAGCGCCCAGCTTCGCGCGAATGCCCTCGAGGACCGAAACGACCTGGTTGCCGGGACCGCTGTAACCACCAAGACGGGCCGTTTCGGCATCCGAGCCGATGACAGCGACCGACCTGAGCGAGCGCGACAGCGGCAGCACGCCGGTGTTCTTGAGCAGCACGACGCTCTCCTGGGCCGCGTCCAACGCCGCGGCGCGGTGCGTCGGGTGACCATTCCAGAAGGCCGCGCTGTCGGGATCCACATACGGATGCTCGAACAACCCCAGATCGAACTTGACGCGGAGGACCCGGGCTACGCCAGAGTCGATTACCGAATCGGGAATCATCCCGGAGCGAAACGCTTCCCAATACGGCCGGTATTGGTCGTAGGACGATTGGAAGATCACGTCGAGCCCCGCGAGCAAGGCGTCGCGGGCGGCGGTCGGCGTGTCGGGCTCGGTCATTTGCAGCACGGTCGGCCCACCGGTGGCGGCGGCGTCCGAGATGACGAACCCGGCAAATCCCCAGCCGCGTTTCACCACATCCGTCAGGAGCCAGCGGTTCTGGGTGGCCGCGATGCCGTTGACCGAGTTGTAGGCGCTCATCAGCGATCGCGCGCGCGCCTGGCGCAGCGCCGCCTCGAACGGCGGAAAGTAGACCTCGCGCAGCTCGCGCTCGCTCAGATCGATGGGATAGCTGTCTCGACCACCCTCGCCCACGTTGGCGACGAAATGCTTCGGCGTGGCGACGATGCCGGCCTGCTCGAACGCCCCGATGAACGCGCGGCCAAAGCTCGCGCTGAGATAGGGGTCCTCCCCATACGTCTCCTCTACCCTCCCCCAGCGGACATCGCGGGCCAGGTTCAGGACTGGAGAAAGGACCTGACGCACCCCCCTCGACCCCGTTTCCCGGGCGATCGCGGCGGCGACGCGCGCCATGAGCGCCGTGTCCCAGGTCGCGGCGAGCGCAATGCTCTGCGGAAACACGGTGGCCCCGGGCCGGATGAGGCCATGCACGGCCTCGTCGAAGGGAATGATGGGGATGCCGAGCCGGGTGCGGTCCACGAAGAACCGCTGGATCGCGTTGATGCGTTCAGCGTGGGCGCGGGCCGGGTCAGCCGTTGTTCCCGGTGGTGCGTCGATCTGCAGACCGAACACCCCGCGCGAATAATCGTGCGACGAGTCGCTCAGGTCACCGGGGAACATGAACAGCTGCCAGAACTTCTCCTCCAGCGTCATGCGACTCACCAGATCGCGCACGCGCTCGGCTGTCGGCACTCGCGCATCGCGATAAGGGGGCGGCGCGATCGCCTGCGATGCGAGGAGTGACGGGATGAGACTCGGCAAAAAGAAGGCGGAACGACGCACGGCGCAACATTATGCCGGACGCGACCCACCGGCTAGTGACATCGATCACCCCTCCGCAACAAACGCCGTGTTCCGGGGGTAGCCGGACACGAGCGTAGAAACGCTCCAACGGCGTCTGCGTCGTTGTGAACGGCAACAAGGAGGATCGGATGCGATACACGATTGGCATTCTCGCCGCCGCGCTCATGGTCGCGGTACCGCCGGCCGCGCGGGCCCAGCTCGGCATCAAGGGAGGCTTTTCGTACGGCAACGTGTCCAATCGCGGCGTGTTGCCTGGCAATCTCGACACCCGGACAGGCTTCGCCGCCGGTGTGAGCTTCAACAGCGGGACCGGCCTGCTCGGGTTCGGCGTGGAAGGCCTCTACGCCCAGCGCGGGGTCACGAGCACCACGACCGGTGATTCGCGCAAGCTCGACTACATCGACGTGCCCGCCTATCTGCGGGTCTCGCTTCCGACGCCAGGCATGTCCCCATTCGCGTTTGCGGGGCCCCAGGTGTCGTTCGAGCTGCATTGCGGCGCGAACGGCGGTGCCTGCCCGAGCGGACGCCCCAAGACCAGCACGGCAGCCATCATCGGCGCCGGGCTGCGATTCGGCGCGCAGAGCGCGTTCACCGTCGAGGGGCGCTACCTGTACGGGTTGACCGACCTCAAGCTGAGCACGGTCACCAGCTCTTCGAGCTATAAGACTCGCTCTTTCCTGATCCTTGCGGGATTTTCCTTTTAGAATATTCCGAGCGAGCGATGTGTCATTCCGAGCCAACGCCCCGAGCGCAGCGAGGGGGAAGCGAAGCGAGCGAGGAATCTGGAGGTTTGCGGAGCGACACAGGGGCCGGTAGCATTGCTGCACGGGAGACCCGTCACCCTTTCTGGAGAGGTCGCCGATGTCGACGAATCAATGGATCTGGTTCCTGCTCGTCGGGCTCGTCGCCGGATGGCTGGCGGGCAAGGTCATGCGCGGCGCGGGGTACGGTCTCATCGGTGACCTCGTCGTAGGCGTGCTCGGCGCGCTGCTCGGCGGATGGCTGTTCGGGAAACTCGGCATCGCCATCGGTGGCGGCCTGATCGGCGCCGTCATCACCGCATTCGTCGGCGCCCTCATCCTCGTCTGGGTACTCCGCCTCATGAAGCGGGCGTGATCGGCCTGCTGGGCGCGCTGCTGGGAATAGCCCAGCAGCCACGCCCGCCTGCCGCCGATTCCGTCGACCGGTTCGTCATCGCCGAGATGCGTCGCCAGCGCATTCCCGGCCTCGCCCTGGCGGTCGTGTCGCGCGGCCGGGTCATCAAGGCGCGCGGCTACGGCTTCGCCAACGTCGAGCTGCGCGTTGCCGCCACCGACAGCACCATCTTCCAGTCTGGCTCCGTGGGGAAACAGTTCACGGCAGCCGGCATTCTTCTCCTCGTGGAAGACGGGAAGCTCGCGCTGGACGATCCGATCGCGAAGTACCTGCCGGAGGGAGAGGAGCGCTGGCACGACGTCACAGTGCGCCACCTGCTCACCCATACGTCCGGCATCCCCGAGTACGAGGAAACCGATAGCGCCTCCGTCGATCTGCGCCACGACTTTACCGAAGACAGTCTGGTCAAGATCGCCGCCCGGTTGCCGCTCGAGTTTTCTCCCGGCACGCACTGGCACTACAGCAATACGGGGTTCATGCTGCTCGGGGTGATCATTCACCGGGTCTCCGGAATGTTCTACGGCGATCTGCTCGCGCAGCGCGTGTTCCGGCCGCTCGGAATGCAAACCGCGCGGGTGATTAGTGAGTCGGACATCGTGATGAACCGGTCGGCGGGGTACCAGCTGGTGGACGGCCAGCTGAAAAACCAGGACTGGGTGGCGCCATCACTGAACACGACGGCGGATGGGGCGCTCTACCTGAGCGCGCGGGACCTGATCGCCTGGGATCGCGGTCTCACCGAGGGGCGCATCCTCACTCCGCGGAGCCGTGACGCGATGTGGACCCCGGCGACGCTCGCCGGCAACGGCGGCACCGTGGACTATGGATTCGGCTGGTCGGTGTCGCCCTACCGCGGCCACCGCGCCACCGGCCACACGGGCTCGTGGCAGGGTTTTAAATCAATGATTCAGCGTTTCCCCGACGACAGCCTGACCGTGATCCTGCTCGCCAATCTGGCCGAGACGCTGCAGCGGCCGATCGTGTACGGCGTGGCGGCGATGTATCGCCGGGGATTGGCGCCACCCTACGCCCTGCCGGACGATTCAGACACGGCGACGGCGGGGCGCTTCGTCGGGTTGCTTCGCTCGCTGGGGAGCGGGGCCGAGCCGTCGAGCGTCACAGCGGCCCGCGGTTTTACCACCACCTTGCTCGACGACTCGCGCCGCGAATTCGCGCAGCTTGCCGATTCGAGCCGGAGCGCCACGTTGCACGGCTGCGACAATCTCGCTTCCCTCCACCTCGAGCGTCACGGCGCCGAGGTGGCCCGGAGCTGCTATGTCAACCTGGTGGGTCCCGATAGCCGATCGCTGATGACGTTCTGGCTCACGGCCGAGGGAGAGGTCGCCGATGTCTCCCGGTTCGACTACTAATCGTAGCGGACTAACGGATAGCGCCTAAGCGGCGGCAGCCGCGGCCGCCAGCTTGAAGCGCTGGTTAGGATTTCGGAATCCTCGCAAGAGCTTGGCCGTCTTGTCCTCGATCCCAGCTCCTCAGTGTGTCACCCATCGCAGCTGGAAGTAGAATCGAAGGGTGAAATCAGAACATCCCAAATCTCCGCTTCCGGAGACGGCGTTGGTCGTGGCCCCTCTGGCGGATACATCCAACGATATCCTCTCAGGTCAAACCCGAAGCCAGGGAGAGAGCAGAAGCGGACCGTGCCACGACCGTCTATAGTGAAGCGGTCTCCATACGCCGCCCGGAGCTCCCGCCAAGTCGCGTGGAGCGATAAGCCACGGGGTAAAGTGCCCCGCGCACCCATCACGCTCCAGAGCCGGAAGGCCGCGTTCGGATCAAGTGTGTCCCGGAGCTGCGTGCCGTTTAAGTCGAAGCATTCGACGTAGAAGTTGATGGCCGCGTAATCCCCCGGAAGGAGATGTGCATCCATTGCTCTCGACTCGCTATCGGGGCTCACAGGCCACCGTGCGTCCGCATGGCTAGGGATATCTCGCCGTAATGCATTCACGCTCGCATCCAACGCAACAGCGCCTATGTGTCTGACACTTATCTCTGGCGCCGGGCCGACAGAGCACGCCGGCGTGTCCCAACGGGGCCGGGAAGGAATGGGGCGGACATCGCGAGTTGAACCGTCGGGCAGCAGAAGCACTTCGGCATCGAGGAGCACGGGGGTATGCTCGTGAACGAGGGTACTTTCTTCCAAGCGCCCTTGGATGGCCACCGCCCGTCCCTGAACGGAGGTCATCATCGAATCGATCTCCCGTGTCGCGAAAAGGACCAGCTGCAGTTCGACTAGTCCAGTATGACTTTCTACACTCCGAGAAACGTGGCCATTTGTTGGGCAGGTCGCTATCGGCGCTTCAAGTCTCAACGCCAAGACTGTGTCGGAGCGAAAGCCAGCCCCGGTTGGGAATGCGCGCTTAACCAGTGTGCCGTGGAGAGTAAGGATGGTGTCATACCCGACGCAGGTGTTTGGAGCTTTGACCTGAGCACGTACTTGAGGCACCATCATGGCCCACGGGGCAACGGCAATCGCTGCGCTCACTAGTTTTGTCGTCGACCTAATTCTCATGGCCATCAGTTCAGTAGCTATGGATAGATAGGCCAGACTTTTCAGACCAAGGGAGAGGTCGTTGATGTCTCCCGGTTCGACCACTAGAGCCCTGAAAACCAGCCTTCGTGACCATAGGTCCTCTCATCGCGGTTGGTACTCGCTCCAAACCTCGCGCAGCACATCGCTTATCTCGCCCACTGTCGCGCGGGCGCGTACGGCCTCCAGGATGGCCGGCATCATCGGCGCGCCGGTCTCCCGGGCGGCCTCATGCAATTCCTCCAATGCGCGCTCGACCTTCGCCCCGTCCCGCCGGGCGCGGGCCTCGCCCAGCCGGCGCCGCTGCGCGTCGGCGAGCGCGGAGTAGTCGGGAGCGGAAACGGACGGCACCGGTCGATCGTCGGCGAAACGGTTCACCCCAACCACCACATCGTCCCCCGCCTCGACGGCGCGTTGCCGCTCGTAGGCGCTGCGGGCAATCGCCTCCTGGAAATATCCCTGCTCGATCGCCCGCGCCGCCCCACCGCGCTGGTCGACGTCGCCCAGCAGCCGCCGGGCATCGCGCTCCATCGCGTCCGTCAGGGACTCCACGTAGTAGCTGCCGCCCAGCGGGTCGACGATCTCCGGCACGCCGGTCTCGTGCGCCAGGAGCTGCTGCGTGCGCAGCGCCACGGTGGCGCTCATGGCCGTCGGCAGCGCCAGCGCCTCGTCGTAGGAGTTGGTGTGCAGCGACTGCGTGCCGCCCAGCACCGCCGCCAGGGCCTGAATCGCCACACGCACCACGTTGTTCATGGGTTGTTGCGCGGTGAGCGTCGCGCCGCCGGTCTGGGTGTGAAACCGCAATCGCGCGGCTTCATCGCCGGCGCCGAATTCCTCGCGCATCAGCCGCGCCCACAGCCGGCGGGCGGCGCGGAACTTGGCGACCTCCTCGAACAGATCGGTGTAGCCGGCGAAGAAAAACGACAACCGCGGCGCGAAAGTATTGATATCGAGCCCGGCCGCCACCGCCCGGCGCACGTACTCGAGGCCGTCGGCAAAGGTGAACGCCAGCTCCTGCGCTGCTGTGGCCCCGGCTTCACGGATGTGGTAACCGGAGATCGAGATCGGGTTGAACTTCATCTTCCCGGCGGTCACGTAGCGAAACACGTCCACGACGAGGCGCAATGACGGCTCGGGCGGATAGATGTAGGTCCCGCGCGCGATGTATTCCTTGAGGATGTCGTTCTGCACGGTTCCCTGCAGCGCGGTGAGCCCCACGCCCTGCTCCTCCCCCACTACCACGTACATCGCCAGCAGAATGGCCGCCGTGGCGTTGATCGTCATCGAGGTCGACACCTTATCGAGCGGGATGCCGTGGAAAAGCTTCTCCAGGTCGTCCACGGTGTCGATCGCCACGCCGGCGCGCCCGACTTCGCCCGTGGCCTTGGGATGATCGGAGTCGTACCCCATCTGGGTCGGCAGATCGAACGCGACCGACAGGCCGGTCTGCCCGGCGTTCAGCAGGTGATGGAATCGCCCGTTGGTCTCTTCCGCCGTCCCGAAGCCCGCGTACTGCCGCATCGTCCAGAGACGGCCGCGGTACATGGTCGGGTGAACGCCCCGCGTGAAGGGGAACGCGCCCGGGGCACCCAGGTCCGTATCCGGTTGTCCCTCCCCCGGCCAGTCCTCGGGGCCGTACAACGGCCGCCGCTCGCTCACCGCGAAGTGACCTCGTCCTGCAACAGGCGGGTCGCGAGCTGGACGTCCTGCTTGCTGCCGATGATGAGCGGAACGCGCTGGTGCAG